>Ga0209403_10006393_pt1 | contig 11946 bp, 7 predicted proteins | sample ArcticOcean_MG_C_8_FD_187440 | JGI IMG/M metagenome (GOLD analysis project Ga0209403, IMG submission 187440) | Marine microbial communities from western Arctic Ocean - ArcticOcean_MG_CB11_86 (SPAdes) (version 2) | ecosystem: Environmental > Aquatic > Marine > Oceanic | place: Arctic Ocean... | reverse complement strand
GGGTAGCGGTTTTCGGGTCCGATGCCGTCGCCTTGACCTTGGGCTTCGGGATTGTCGATGGGTCCTAAATAGGTGTGTGCCCGTACGCCTTGCATGAAGCGGTCTTCCCACTGTACGACCATGCCTAAATGTTGGTTATTGAGCAGCAGAACCTTTACCGGGATTTTCTCGCAGAAACAGGTCGCCATCTCTTGGATGTTCATGAGATAGCTACCGTCGCCGTCGATGTCGATGACGAGCCGATCAGGATGGGCGACCTGGGCGCCCATTGCGGCCGGCAAACCGAAACCCATGGTTCCCAGGCCGCTGCTGCTCAGCCAAGTTCGCGGCTTGGTAAACTTGAAATATTGGGCAGCCCACATCTGGTGCTGTCCGACGCCGACCGCGACAATCGGGTCTTTCTCGGCAGTGAGTTTCCAGAGTTCCTGAATCGCCAGCTGCTGGGTAATGCCTGGGTAGTTGGTGTCGAACTTGAACGGTTCGTCTCGCTTCCACCGCATGCATTGATCGACCCAAGCCGACATTTCTTCGGGCGGCTCGACGACCTTGTTCAGCTCTTCGAGGACAAACTTCACGTCGCTGCAAACAGGGATATGGGCCGGCTTGTTCTTGTTTAGCTCCGAGGCGTCGATATCGACGTGGATGATTTTACCATGCTTGCAGAACTCTTCCACTTTACCGGTCACGCGATCATCGAAGCGAACGCCCAAGGCAATTAAGAGATCGGCCTGATCGACGGCATAGTTGGCGTAGACCGAGCCGTGCATGCCTAGCATATCGAGCGAGAGTGGATCGGTGCCCGGATAGATTCCCAAGCCCATCACGGTCGTCGTGATGGGAATGCCAGTCTTTTGAACCAGCTTGCGTAGGTCGTCGCTAGCTTCTGCCAGCACAATGCCTCCGCCGGCATAAATAACGGGTCGCTTGGCGAGCTTAATTGCAGCAGCAATTTGGTTAATCTGTTCTGGCCTGGCGCGAGGCTTATCAAACGAGTAGCCAGGCAGATTGAGCTCGGCGTCGTAATCAGGTACGCAAGAATCAAGTTGGACGCTTTTGGGGATATCGATCAGCACCGGGCCGGGTCGGCCGGTGGAGGCGATCAAAAAAGCTTCTCGAAAAACTCGTGCTAAGTCCTCTACCTGGGTCACCAGATAGTGATGCTTGGTAATGCCGCGGCAAACTTCGACGATCGGCGTTTCTTGGAAGGCATCCGTGCCGATGGCTTTGACAGGCACTTGGGCGCTAATGGCAACCATAGCAATGCTGTCGAGCTTGGCATCGGCGATGGCAGTCACAAGGTTCGTGGCACCGGGTCCGCTGGTCGCCATGCACACCCCAACCTTACCGGTGCTACGGGCAACGCCCTGAGCCGCAAAGCCGCCTCCCTGTTCGTGCCGCGGCAGGATCGTGCGGATTTTGCCTTGAAATCGGATCAGTGCCTGATGCAGCGGCATGCTACAGCCACCCGGGTAGGCAAAGAGGACTTCCACACCATGATTCACCAACGATTGGATGGCAATATCAGCTCCCAGGGCCGCTTCGGTTTGGGTTTTGGTTTGGGACTTTGAAATAGTAGCCACGACTTTACCTCAAATGTGTGCAGTCTTAAATTTGGAGTTTGGGGGCGTGGGTATACCAGAAGCACAGCCGCCGCCGATATCTCGACCCCTAAACCTGTTCATCCTAATCTTTGTGCGGGATGGAAATCAAGGATTTGCCTGGCCCGGCAGCAAGATTAGCTTGCCGCATGCCAGATACGTGCCCATGGGGGGGAGATTGCCGCAGCGCCGGGATGGTTCAGCCTTTGGCTCGCCGGGGGATTGTGATGGAATACAAAACTACCACCGCTCCGCCGCCCATCAGGCTCCAGGGAGCCCATTCCGGCGGAACCAGGTCTTGGTGGGCATATTGATTCGGCTGGCCTTGAATAGGCTTCTTCCAGACAGCTTTCTCAAGAGCGAGCGCTTCGACGCCCAGCAAACAGGTGTAGGCGCCCAGCGCCAGGAACAGCGACCGCCACATTGCAGTTGCTCCTTGGGAAAAAAGGGAAGGGGACGGCGTTGCACCATGGGGCTCTATCGGCTGACGCAGTTGCCCGGCTAAACCGGCACTAAGCCGCAGCGGCGTCTCCGGCAAAAACAGTCTCTAATCGCAAGGATCGCTGCGGTTGTAGCGGGCCTCGTGAGTCCCTATCTGCTAAAATCGGCACTATGTCAGTAAACCGCAAATCTTGGTTCCGACTGCGACTGCGCACGATATTGCTGCTACTGGTAGGGGTACTGGTTGCGTGGAGCGGCTATTCGTACTGGTCCGACTACCAGACACACGCTGCCCGCAAGGCACGCGAGATGCTGGCACCGTCCGTAGGCGCGGTATGTACTGTCACCTTAGACGGCGACAAGCGAGTCAGCGGCAAATTTGTCGAGCTCAACGACGATTGGATTGTCCTGAAATTTGCCGAAGGCAAAGAGCAGCTTTGGATTCCTCGGGATCGTATCTTGCTGATGCGCGAAAGCGAGTAACACCGGTTCCTCCCCAGGAGGACTGCAAAGTCATCTGCTATCTTGTTTAAATGACCAATGTCCAAAGCCCCAATGACCAATGAATCCCGGATTTACCGCTTCAAGAATTGGTCATTGGGATTTGGTCATTCCTGCTCGACCTAACGACTTTGCAATTGTCCTGGGTTCCTCTCTAGAAATTTCTGCGCAGGGAATTGATCAGCGGGTGCACCCTTGATCAGCGCTGGCGCAGCAATCCTCTATTCGCCGCTAGTCGTAGTCGATACAATCTCCAATAATCTCATGGAAACAGTCGTCACGGCCAGGTCGATGGCTGCACGCGAACTCGTCGAACTGGCTGCCCAACTTGAGCAGCATCGAGACTTTGCAAGTGTACTGGCCAGTCTCAAAGTGGGAGATGGCGGTACATTGGGCGGTGTCTGGGGTTCGTCCTGCGCGCTTGTCGCGGCGGCACTCGTGGGCTCGTGTCCGGCCCCGCTCGTAGTGGTCTTGCCCCATTCGCGGGACCTCGATGCGTTCGTGGATGATTTGGCCCTCTTTAGCGCTGCCCGAGTGCACCAATTCCCAGCTTGGGAGGCGGGCGCCGGCGAGCGCGTGTTGCACGACGAAATCTACTGCCAACGGCTGCGGCTGCTTAAGAAGCTGGAGCAGGAATCTCACACACAGACGCCTGACTTCGTTGTGGTGACGGCGATTCAAAGTTTGTTGCAACCGGTGCCGGGTCACGTCGATTTGCAGGCGGCGACACGAACTCTGGCGGTAGGTGATGCGCTGGAACCGCGGGAGTTTAGTCAATGGCTTGTGGAGCAGGGTTGCGCCAGCACGACTGCGATCGAGTTGCCGGGCGAGTTCTCCCTGCGTGGTGGTATCATCGATGTTTTTCCGCCTGACGCCGAGTATCCGCTGCGAGTGGAACTCTTCGGTGATGAGATCGAGTCGATTCGTTCATTCGATGTTGCCACGCAGCGTAGCATCACCGCGCTCGATGAGATCGATATCACGGTTCTACAGCCCAAACAAACTGACCGAACCCATTTTACGAGTTACTTGCCGCCCCAAAGCTGGTTCATGTTGGTCGAACCGACCGAATTGCAGGAAGAAGGTCGCTACTACCACCAACGACTAGAAAATCCCGAGGGCTTTTTTGCCACCAACCATGCGTTGCGCCAATGTTATAAGTTTCCTTCGGTCACCGCATCGGGCATCCCGGCCGGTTCCTTCGAGACGACGGCCCATCTGCATTTCGAATCGATTGAGCGATTTAGTGGCGACGTGAACCGCGTGCGCGAAGAACTCGATACGGCGGCCGCGGGGCAGCGAGTCTATCTTGTGGCCGAGACCGATGCCGAAACACAGCGGCTCAGTGAGCTATTTGCCGACACGAAATTGGTCGCGGACCAGCGACTCCAGTTTGTGCTGGGCCGCTTGAACCGCGGTTTTCGCTTTGCCGGCGAAGATGTCCTGCTCTTGAGCGCGGGCGAGTTGTTTCAGCGCGAAGAAATGGCCCGCCCCTCGCAGCGCCGCACCGGGCGGGCAATCGACAGCTTTTTGCAGCTGCGCGAAGGCGACTTGGTTGTGCATATTGCCCATGGAATTGGCCGCTATCGCGGGTTGAAGCTGCTCGACAAAGAAGGCGGCGCCGAAGAGCATTTGGAAATCGAGTTTCACGGCGGTACGCACATTTTCGTGCCGTCGAGCAAGATCGACCTCGTGCAAAAGTACATTGGCGGTCGGAAGACGACACCCACCCTGGCACGCATCGGTGGCAAAGCATGGATCCGGCAAAAAAAGGCGGCCGAGCAGGCCGTTACCGACATGGCCGCCGAGATGCTCCAGTTGCAGGCAGCCCGCAGCGCTCGCCCGGGAATTGCCTTTCCGGAAGACAGTCACTGGCAGCAGGAGTTCGACGCCGCGTTTCCTTATCAAGAAACGCCCGACCAACTGAGCGCCTTGGTCGCCATCAAAGACGACATGCAACAATCGAAGCCGATGGATCGATTGCTTTGTGGCGACGTTGGCTTTGGCAAGACCGAAGTTGCCATCCGCGCTGCGTTCAAGGCCATCGACGCGGGCTACCAGGTTGCCGTGCTCGTGCCGACGACGGTGCTTGCCGAACAGCATCTCCGCACGTTTACGCAGCGGATGGCGGAATTTCCGTTTGAGATTGCCGCCCTCTCCCGTTTTTGCACTACGAAAAAACAGCGCGAGATCATCGCCGGCGCCGCAGACGGGCGAATCGATTTGCTGATTGGCACGCATCGACTGGTATCTCCCGATGTGCAATTCCAGAACCTTGGCTTGGTGGTCATCGACGAAGAGCAGCGGTTTGGGGTCACGGTCAAAGAACGACTCAAAGCTTTGCGAGCCAGCGTTGATGTGCTCACGATGACCGCCACGCCCATACCGCGGACGCTCCACATGTCGCTATTGGGCGTACGTAGTATCTCGAACCTGGAGACGGCGCCCGAGGATCGTCTGGCGGTAGAAACACGCATTGCCCGCTTCGATGAGAATCTCATCCGTCATGCTTTACTGCGGGAACTTAATCGCGGCGGTCAGGCGTTTTTTGTCCACAACCGCGTCCACGATATTCAGGCGCTAGCACACAGGCTCCAGCGCATTATGCCCGAGGCCACGATTGGCGTAGGTCATGGACAGATGCCCGAGTCGGAGCTGGAAGAAGTGATTCTGGGTTTTGTGAGGCACGAGTTTGATATTCTGCTCGCTACGACGATCATAGAAAGTGGTATGGATATTCCGAACGCCAATACGATGTTCATCGACGACGCAGAACGCTATGGTCTGGCCGATTTGCATCAGCTGCGCGGTCGTGTAGGTCGGTACAAGCACCGAGCCTACTGCTATTTATTGGTCGATGAAGATCGGCATCTGTCGCCGGAGGCGGCGCGGCGGCTGCGAGCGATCGAGGAGTACAGTCAGATGGGCGCCGGCTTTGCGCTGGCGATGCGGGACTTAGAACTACGTGGGGCAGGTAATCTCCTCGGCACCCAGCAAAGCGGACACATCGCTGCCGTCGGTTATGAGCTGTACTGCGCGCTACTCGAAAAGGCGGTGCGGCAGCTCAAGCAATTGCCGCCGCAAGAGTCGGCGGATGTTTCGATTGACTTGCCGTTGGGCGCATATTTTCCGCGTCAGTATATGGGTGACATGCGAACCAAGATCGACCTCTATCGCCGGCTGGCTCGAATCGTCACCGAAGAAGAGCTGGAAGACTTGCGCGTGGAGCTCGCAGACCGCTTTGGCCCGATTCCCGCCGCGGTGGAGCAGCTGATGGAGCTCGCGCGGCTGCGCATCTGGGCTCATAGCTGGAAAATCGACTCGATCCATGTGGAGGGTCAGTACGTCGTTTTGGGCTACTCGGACCGGCAAAAGCTCGAAACGCTGGTGGGACGCGATGGAGGGCGGCTTCGGGTTGCCGACGACAGGAGCGCCTATCTTCCTATGGGTAAAGGAGTTAGAGATATTCAAGTCGTTCTCGACGAGCTAAAATCGCTCTTGCGGTAGGACTCGAATGGCCACTAGAATTCCGCCGCTTTTCTCGGAGCAGCCTGTGCATTGCCTCGCGCCGAGACCCTTTCACTTTGTGAGTTAGCCATCGTGCTGCGAACCGAATCTGGATTATCGCCTCAGTTCTTATTGAGCTGGCCTTGCCCATCCAGGATGCTTTGGACGGCGTTGGTTTGGTTGTTGTTGCCCTGCTCCGTTTGGGGCCAGGCAGCTTTTGCGCCGCCACCGCTGCCCGCCCGAGAATCTTCGCCCGTGCGAGGAGTCTACAACCCTGCCGCCGCGCCGCCGTCCTCTCCGGCGACAGTTGCTCCGCCCGTCCAAGCTCGCCTCGACGCACCCGTGCGCGATAGGACCATCACGCCGACTCCATCCTCCGGAGCTCAACCTTTGGAAGGCGGCGAAATCGTAGCTCGAGTCGATGGTCGCATCGTCTTGGCCAGCGACGTGCTCTGGCAGGTGAATCAAATCATTGAGGCCAACCGCGATCGCATCCCGCCAGAAGAGATCGAAAAGGCTCGCCGTGGGTTACTGCGGCAACAGGTGATGGGGCTAATTGACACCAAGGTGCTTTACGCCGACTTTCGCCGCACAGTGCCTGCGGAGAATATCCCATCGATCGAAAAGAATCTGGTGAAACCCTTCGAAGAGGGCGAAATCCCCAGGCTTATAAAAATGTTGGAAATGAAAAACCGCCGCGAGCTCTCGGATTTTTTTGAGCGCAACGGCACCTCGCTACGAGACTTACAGCAGCAGTTCGGCGAACGCACGATTGCCGGTGAGTGGTTGCGTCAATCTGCACCCAAGCCCACACCGGCAACCCACGAAGAAATGCTGGCGTACTACAATGCGAGTCTGGAAAAGTACGACTACCCAGCCCAAGCAAAATGGGAAGAAGTGATGATTCGCTTCAGCCGTGTCGGCGGGGATCGAACGGCCGCCTGGAAAGCCTGTGCGGAACTCGGCAACGAAATTTGGCAAAAAGTAGTACAAGACCCCCAAATTCGTGGACCGGTTTTTATTGAACTCGCCCAAGCGAAGTCCCACGGGTTTACCGCCGAGAAGGGCGGCTTGCAAGACTGGACCAGGCGGGGAGCACTGCGCAGCGAAGCGATCAACGAGGCTCTGTTTTCTTTGCAAGTTGGTCAAATGAGTAATATCCTCGAATCGGAGCAGGGGTTTCATATCATCCGCATCCTGGACCGAAAGGATGTGGGCCGGACTCCGTTCACCGAGGCCCAAGCCGACATTCGCAAAGAGCTGGAGAAGGCCCGCCTGCAAGAACTAGTCGAAGCCGAAATGGTCAAGCTGCGAAAAAAGAGCCGCGTTTGGACCGTTTTTGACGGGGATCTGACTGGAGCTGAACTGGACGAGTTACTCAACAAGCGCCAGCGCCGCTGATTTGTCTACTTTTTTCCGGTTGGGGCGAATGGGGTAGCTACCTCATTTTTTCGGCCTTCCGACGCAACTTTCGCGCAGTGCCGATTGAAGCGAGGCGGCCTGGCCGCTAAACTTTTAGAGCACCCTAGTCTCGGTGTTTGACCTCGTTATGTCACGCAAGTCTGACATATTCAATACTTGCTTTAGAAAAATGAGGGTATTCGAGCCCCCTCTGCGGCGGGCGCAAGTCCATCTGTGCCGCTGCAGGAGAAGTCAACGATGAGTCGAACTTTGGAAAAGGAAACTGGGATGAATCAAGCTCGAACCGAATCGGCGAAACTTATTGTGGGTGATCGGCAAATCGATTTTCCGATTGTCGAGGGGACCGAGCAAGAACAGGGTCTGGATATCGGCCAGCTACGCTCCGAGACCGGTTTGGTAACCCTCGACGAGGGCTACGTAAATACCGGCTCGACCAAGAGCGCAATCACATTCCTGGATGGCGAGAAAGGGATACTTCGTTATCGGGGTTACCCGATCGAACAGATGGCCAGCCAGTGCGACTTCATCGAAGTCGCCTACCTGCTGATCTACGGTGAATTACCAAGCAGCGAGGAACTGCAGAATTTCCGTAGGAAGCTCCGTCATCACACCATGCTGCATGAAGATATGCGGCTGTTCTATGACGGCTTTCCACGCGACGCTCATCCGATGGCCATCCTTAGCTCGGTGGTGGGGGCGCTCTCCACGTTCTATCTAGATTCTCTTAACCCGCACGATAGTGGACAGGTCGATGAATCGATCATTCGTTTGCTGGCGAAGTTACCAACGATTGCCGCATTCGCCTACAAAAAATCCGTGGGTCAGCCATTCGTCTACCCGCGCAACGACTTGACCTACTGCGAGAATTTTCTGCGGATGATGTTTGCAGTGCCGACCGAAGAATACGAAATCGACTCTGACTTCGTCGAAGCTCTCCAGCTGCTGCTTATCGTTCATGCCGACCACGAGCAGAACTGCAGTACATCGACCGTTCGAATGGTCGGCTCCTCGAACGCCAACCTGTTTGCTTCGATTGCTGCGGGCATCAATGCTCTATGGGGCCCGCTCCATGGAGGTGCGAACGAAGCCTGTGTGGCGATGCTCGAGCAGATTCGCCAAGACGGCGGCAACGTCAAGAAATACGTCGATATGGCTAAGGACAAGAACAGCAACTACCGCTTGATGGGCTTTGGCCATCGCGTCTACAAGAACTTCGATCCTCGGGCGACGATTATCAAGGCTTCGTGTGACAAATTGCTCAAGAAGCGCGGGATTGACGACCCAATCTTCGATATTGCACAACAGCTGGCCGAAGTCGCGCTCAAGGACGAGTACTTCGTCGAGCGCAAGCTCTATCCGAATGTCGATTTCTACTCGGGCATTATTTATCGGGCGATCGGTATTCCTGTGCCAATGTTCACGGTGCTCTTTGCCATTGGCCGACTACCAGGCTGGATTGCCCACTGGCGGGAGATGCACGCCAGCCCGACCAAGCGAATTTGCCGTCCACGGCAGATTTATACTGGCGAAAATGAGCGGCCGATCAAGCCCATCGACGCTCGCTAGGTGCTGGCGCTCGTCCCTGGCGACATCTCTGAAACTAAATTATGAGGCATCGGTGGTGTACCTTCAGGCCTCGGGGTTGACCAAGCACTACGGGCGATTTACTGCGCTCGAGCAATGTACATTTCAAGCCGGGCAAGGCGAAGTGTTGGGGCTTCTCGGGCCCAACGGCGCGGGCAAAACGACGCTACTTCGTTTATTACTCGGTTTCTTAGAACCTTCTGCAGGCTCTGCCACGATCGATGGCTTCGATTGCTACCGGCAGACGATCGAAGTCCATCGGCGACTCAGCTATTTGCCGGGCGACCCGCGGCTGCCTCGCAAGCTTACCGGTCGGCAGCTGTTACAGTTTTTTGCCAAGCTCCACCCTTCGTCCTCACCGCAGGCTGCCCTGAAGATGGCAAAGCGGCTGGCGCTGGATATCTCGCGACCCATCAGGCAAATGTCGACCGGTATGCGGCAAAAGCTGGCACTGGCGGCTACGCTGGCCCCCGACGTGCCTTTAGTTGTGCTCGACGAACCGACGTCCAATCTCGACCCCAACGCGCGCGGCAGTGTGCTACAGCTGTTGCGCGAAGCCAAGGCTGCGGGAAAAACGGTGTTCTTCTCTTCCCATGTGCTTTCTGAAGTTGAAGAGGTCAGCGAGCGGGTGATTATTTTGCGACAGGGTCGTTTGGCAGAAACGGTGCGAATGGCAGACGTCCGCCATCAGCATCGTATTCGAGCGAAGCTGACTGGCCCTTTTTCGCCACCGCAGGGTGCCTTGGCAGGCGACCTCCACATCGAGCATGACCCAAACGGCCTCATGACGATTCAGACAGGTGGCCCGCTGGAGCCGCTTTTAGGATGGCTCGCACGGCAACCACTCGAAGAGCTGCGTATTGAGCCCTTGGGGCTGAAGGCTGTTTACCAGCGCCATCACGGGAGTGCGTGAACCATGAGCCGGGCGCTGTGGTGTCAGACTTTGCGAGATTCGCTCTTTTTGCTGCTTGGATGCTGCTCGCTCTTGTTCGGATTTATTTGGCTGCGGCTGTGGATCGTTTCGCAGATCGACTTTGCGGAGGCGGCCAACTTGTTTACGAAAATGCTGCCCAAGTTCTTTCAGCGACTCTTGCCAGTGCCGATCGACATGATTGCCACGATCGAAGGTCGCGTCGTTGTCGGCTATGAAGAATTGCCAGTTGGTTTGCTGATGGCTTTGTGGACGGTCACCCGCGGCACCGAGTGTCTCGCCGGGCGCTTGGGCGACGGCACGCTCGAGATGATGCTGGCCCAGCCCGTGCGCCGACTAGCTTTGGTAACGTCTCATAGTGGGGTGACGTTGCTCGGTGTGGCCGCTGTGGCCCTTGCCGCTTGGTTGGGGACCGCGATCGGGATTTTCACGGTGGGATTCGACGAAGAAACGTCAATCACAACCTATTTGCCGGCAACCTTCAACTTGTTCTCGGTAGGCGTTTTCATGGCAGGCTCTGCCACGCTTGCCTCGGCGATCGCACCGTCGCGGGCGCAGGCGGTTGCTATTTTTGTGGGCTTCTACGTGCTGGAGATCACCTTCAAGATATTGGGGCTCATGTCGTCCGATCTTGCTTGGCTCAAAAAGTGGACCTTCTTGTCTGCGTACGAGCCGACGCAACTCACGATCGGTTTGAAGTCGAGTCCAGAGCTCTATTGGCCCCTGTTCTGGCAGACCAATGGCTTGCTCATCGGTTTAGGCTTAGGGGCGCTAGCAGCAGCGGCCACAATTTTTTGCCGGCGCGACGTACCGGCGCCATTGTGAAAGGGATACAACAAGTTGCTGGGTGTCCCCTCAACTTTCAACTAACAATTAGCCTTTCTTCAATTCCGTCACGAAACGCAGCAACTGGGCGTCGAGTAGCTCGAGGTCGTCGCCGAAACACTTCGTGAAATCAGCGAGTCGGTTTTGCGCGGAGTACTTGCTGAACGGTTTTCGGTCGGCCACGAGCGCCAAGTAATGGCTATAGTCTTGGAGGCGTGTTTCGCAGAGAAAGAACGAAAGCGTCCAGGCTTCGGCGTACGCCGAAGCCGGATTGGTGCGGAACATCTGGTCAGAACCGACCAAGTAGGCAATCAAATTGTCGGGCCGACTCTCCATGCCGGCTGCAAAGTCGCGCAATCTGCCTTGGTTCACTCGATCGGCACGCGTGAAGACAGATCGCGCATCCCAAACGCCGCGTGCTTCAAACATCATGGCCAAGCCTTCGACGAGCCAGCGAGGCTGTTCGGCAAAGCGGCGATGGATACCTACGTTGAAAGCCGTTTGATGTGTCGCTTCGTGGATGATCGTCTCGGCATTTGCCGACCAGTCCGCGTCTGCTTGGCGATTGCTGGCGTCAAAAAGAAAAATCCGATTCGACTGAGGACCGTAGTGACCCAGTGTGCCCGGCTGCAGAGGCGAGCCGCTTGCTGCGGCGTAGCGGTGATAGTCGGATTGCGAACGAAAGACGATCGCCACCAGAGGCACGGCAGGCCGTCCAATTTCAAAACCGCGTACCTGCATGTAATGCGTAAATGAGCGGTAAAGCGATTCCAACCGCTCTGCCCAATCGCTCCACTGGCCGTGGGGATGCACGACAACAAAATGGGCCGTGCTGCTCACTTCAAACGATCTATCGAATTCGTCTTGCAACCGACTGCGCATTTCGCTGACGGAGTAACCTCGGAAAGTTGCGATTGTCCTGTGCGATTTTTCAGCCTTCTCAGGGGCAAACTCGTAGAGCGCCCCATCACGTCCCAACAAAAACATTTGCCGATCCGTCCAAGCCAACGGCTGCCCTTCTAACAGCTGACCCTCGACGCGCGCCGCCATCATGAATTTTGCCGGGCCGCCAGCATTTACCAGAGTTGCGCACAGCAAGAGCAAGCTAGTCGCCAGGAGCATCTGCATAGAATGGAT
>Ga0209403_10006392_pt1 | contig 11947 bp, 11 predicted proteins | sample ArcticOcean_MG_C_8_FD_187440 | JGI IMG/M metagenome (GOLD analysis project Ga0209403, IMG submission 187440) | Marine microbial communities from western Arctic Ocean - ArcticOcean_MG_CB11_86 (SPAdes) (version 2) | ecosystem: Environmental > Aquatic > Marine > Oceanic | place: Arctic Ocean... | reverse complement strand
CTAAATTGGATATTTTTCTTAAAATTGACCAAGTATGTTTTCAATTTGTAAATAATATCTTGTCCAATCCTTTATTTGATTTCATCATGCCCTTGTTTGATGAAACTAAATACTTCATCCCATTAATGTTACTACCCTGGTTAATCGCCGTTATTTATGATAAAAAAAAACGCTGGCAGTTGGCAATATTAATTCCCCTTGTTATTATTCTTGTTGATCAATCTGGATTATTTATTAAAAAATCCGTTCTCAGACCTAGACCTTGGGCAGGGTTAGATCCCAATTTAGTAAATCATTTAATTGGTGAAAAAGGACGGAATTATTCTTTCCCCTCAAATCATGCAGCAAATATGGCAGGATTAGCAATGGTATTTTCTTCAATTTACCACCGATACGGCAAACTATTTTGGACCATAGCAGGAATAGTTATGTTTTCAAGGGTGTATATCGGTGTGCATTATCCTTCGGACGTTTTTGCTGGGTGTATTTTAGGAATCTTTTACGGTTTACTTTTGGTAAAAGGGTGGAATAAATATGAAAAACGCCGCCAAATTATAAATTAATCCTCTAATAAAAAAGCCCCTGAAAATCAGGGGCTTTTTTATTAGTTAGGTAAAACATCATCCGGTAATTTAAAATTTGGAGTGGGTCGCCCACCCTTGGTTACTTTTATTTCCCCAAATTTATTTTCGTATTTTTTGATATTATCCTGCAATGCCATCATAAGTGTTTTTGCATGCATAGGAGCCATTATTATTCTAGACTTCACTTTTGACTTTGTCATACCAGGCAATACACGAATAAAATCCATTACAAATTCTGCAGGAGAATGAGTTACAATAGCCAGGTTAACATACTCCCCTTGCCCCACATTATCATCAAGTTCAATTTTAATTTGATGCTGTTTTTTCTTAGGCTTATCCATTATTATCCCCCTTCTTTTTTTCCACACCAGGGTTATTCTTTCTATTGAACTCCTGCCAATCCTCTTCAATTCCCTCCCAATGTCGAAATTCTTCCTCATCGGTAGTTACTTCCTTAAGGTCAGGAGTTTCTTCAATATAATCAATATTGCTTGCTTTATCTTCATAATCATCAGGATTAGTTTCATCTTGCTGTTCTTTTTCCTCTACAGTCCTTTTAATCTCATCTCCATAAAGAGTCTGGTCAAAGAAGTCAATATTGGTTACCAATCCATGCATCATGAGAAATTCCAGGAATGCTAAAAACTTTTTTTGTTTTAAATTTGTTCTGCATTCAGGACAAACCATTTTTTCTTCCAGCTTGGTCTCATCCAATGGGTTTGAGCACGCTGGACATATTAAACCTTCAAATGCCATATTTTTCTCCAAAATTCATGGCTGGAAATATATTTTTACTTCGGATACTGCACAAGGTATTTTATTATTATTTTAACAATTGTTTTTCAAACAATTTAGTGAGATAATTTTTTTCATTAGAGCTTAATGATTTTCCTCTTCTCTGTTTCATTTTTTCAATGGTGCTAAAAAACTTTTCCAGCTCCGTAGTATCATTTTTCCCCCAACGAAAGGATGGTATATATTTATCCTGAAAACCTTCACCAAAGATGTTAGCTCCCAAACCGACAATAGTGCCTGTATTAAGCATAGTTGAGATACCTGTTCTCGAATAATCCCCCATCATTGTACCTAGGAATTGCTCCCCAGTTTCGATTTCTTGTTCACCAATAAATAGTTTAATTAATCCATAATTATTTTTTAAATCACTGTTATTGGTATTTGCACCCAGATTTACCCATTCGCCAATATAACTATGTCCAAGAAATCCATCATGTTGTTTATTGCTATATCCCTGAAAAATTACATCTTCCACTTCACCACCAATTTTACAATAGGGGCCTAAAGTTACATTCCCTCTCAATTTTGTACCGGGGTTAATAACACAATTAGGACCAATATAAACTGGTCCCTGAATCAGAGACCCTATATCAATATATGCCTCCTCAGCAATAATAATTGGACCTGCGCTTGCATCCAAAACAGAGCCTGCACGAACAGATGCCCCCCCACCGATAAACACATTATCGCCATTTTCAATGGCTACTGTAGGATGAATATCTCCTTGTTTATAATCAATGAAGTTTTGCGCATCAGCTGCAATAACCTCCGATTGTAAGAATATTCCATCCCATATATTTTTTATGAAATGTATATCTATCTCTGTTGAAACATTGCTGCCCGAATCCAAGTGAGAATGAAAGTCCTTGAGGGGGATGTCCTCATGGGTTTGACAGGCTAATAAAATGCCATTATTTGAATATGATCTACCGGAAGTTATTTTTTGAATTATTTTTTCATTCCATAATCCCCTGCCATTTAACCAAATCCCCTTGGAAACCATTTCCGAATTAACCTTAATATTGGGATATCTTTCCTGAATAAGGGTGGTGAGTTCATTGCGTACCACTAATTGAATAGAATCACCTGGAGTTATCAAATTATTAATTCGTTCTAAATTAGTAAAAGCACCACAGCGTAATTCACAGGATACACGATTTAAATTCAATGGAAATAAAGATGAATATTTACTATCTTCAAAAACCGTTATAATCATTGCGCAAGTATCCAATTTATTTGTTTAAACCCTTTTTCCATGATTCCTGATTTGGAAATATCCAATTGAATATTATAAAATTGATCAGAGAAATCAGATGCAAATCCTACTTTCATTTCCGATTTTAATAAACTAATCAATCGAGAAATCGCTAATTGAAATTTTGGATTTAAATCTACAATAATATCAAATTTATTTTGTTTTAAGGATTGCAAAAGAAGTTTTTCTCCAGAAAGGATAATATCTTTGTCAGAATGTTTAATGAACATAGAATCGCCTATTCGTAAATGAAACAATTCTCTAAATTGTTCCCTAACAATAAAAATAAATTTTCTTTTTTGTACATTATTTTTTCCTAAATCCCGGAAAGCATAACATGCAACCCTGAAAGATGGTTCATCCAGTGGAAATACAATCAGTATATTTTCCGGATTTCCATGACTTAGAGTTAATTGGAGTCTGGATTGCATTTTTTTTATTCTTCCGGTCATTGTCCAAAAGAAAATTTTCCAGCGTAATTTGAGTAGTTTTAGACTCATAAACATGGATAATTTACAAACTCGGGATTCAAACGTTAAACCCTCAATTATTTTTTTCATATTTTTATTTTAAAACAAATTTTAGTTTAAATTGATTAATAAAATTTGCTTCATCACTACTCTTTTTTTCAGCTTTACCTTATCACAGGATTATCTTTGGCCGGTAAAAGCCAAAAAGGAAATCACGGCCGTTTTTGGAGAGGAACGTCCTGGCAGATACCATACCGGCGTGGATGTGAGGACATTTGGGGAAATTGGGTATCATTTGGTTGCCATTGATGATGGATACATTTCTCGCATCAGAACCAGCTCTAAAGGATATGGCAAAACTATTTACTTGCAATTACATGACGGCAATACAGCTGTTTATGCCCATTTGGATCATTTTACACCGAAGGTGGATAATTTAGTGAATGCTCTTCATGAAAATTATGGAAGATATACAATTGATCATAAAATTGATCCAGAGGATTATCCCGTTAAAAAAGGCGACCTAATAGGCTATTCAGGAGATACGGGCGGTGTGTCTGGTCCTCATCTTCATTTTGAAATTCGGGATGGCTACGGTCAGCCAGTAAACCCCTTTGAATATTCTTTGGACTTACCAGACGAACTGCCACCAGAAGCTGAATCCATTGCAGTTATTCCATTGGATAAAAATGCAATAATAGATGGTTTTTCAAAACAGAAAATATTTCCCCTTCAAAAAATAAATGACAATGAATATGTTTTAGCTGATACAATTTATGCTTCAGGAAATATTGGAATCGCCATAAAAACTCTGGATAAAATTTCTGGACAACATTTTAATTTTGGAATTTACAGTATTAACCTCTTATTAGATGCGCAGTTTATTTATTCCATGCAGTACAATAAAATAGATTGGGGAAATGCCAGTAAAATTTATACAGAAAGAAGTTACTCTCTCGCACGGGAAGGCTATGGGAAATACTATCATATTTTCAGTCATCATGATAATCAATCGCTTCCATTTATAAATAGCAAATCTAGATCTGGGTTTATTTTTGACCAAAAAGTAGTTCATGATGCCATTATTGATATTCATGACTTTGCAGGAAATAAAATTGAAATTCGTGCTTATTTTGTCTCTGATACCTTACCCAAATTTGAATATTCCACTACATTTCTTGATAATAAATGTACCATTACATTTAATCATGAGGAGAAGGTTAGACCATATTTTTATTTAACAGAGCCTATTTCGACAGATATGCTTATCCCAACGGAATATTATGATATGGGTAATAATACATATTTGGTTGAAAATATTAATCCGCCGTTTAATGTATTACAGATTTCCGCAAAAAATAATTCGGGTGTTTCAAGCCTAGCTAATTTTCATATGAAACCGAGACAAGATTTTGAAAACATTGAAGGTGAGTTTAAATTAAAACACTATGAGCAGGGTATAATTATATCATTTAAAGAAAATATTTTTTCAGGTCTGAATGCATTTCTCTCAATGAAAAAAGAGGGATATTTATATTCTCATAAATTAAAAAGAGATTCAAAACTTACATTATCTTCAGGATTATTTGCACCTTCTGACCTTGAAAATGTAACCGAACTTAAAATCTATTATGAAAGTTCTACTCCTTATGAAATATTTAACATGAAACTTTCAGGAGAAATTATATATCCAGATTCATCATTTCAAATTGAATTATTAGATGGAGAAATTGTCTTAACTGGAGAAGAAAATACTTTCTATGATACTACCTTTATTTGGGGGCGGACTGTAAATACTTCCCAACCAAAAGAAGGGCAAATTATTGCTGGACCCTATTATTTGCAGCCTTACCTTATTCCCTTTAATAATGAGATGCTGCTAAAGATTGCTATTGACCCAATTTATTCAATGAGGAATCTTGGTATTTATTATTATAATCAGAAAAATTTTGAGTGGAATTATTTACCATCCCAACTTTCCTCTGATTCTTTATATATGAATACTTCAATTTTATCCGGAGAAATATTTGCAGTAATTGAGGAAAATAATGCTCCAAAATTGTCAGAATTTATACCAGATTTAAATGGTACCTATTATTCATCAGACCTTGAGCACATCTCCTTTCAGGTAATAGATACATTCTCCGGGTTAGAAGGTGAAACAGATGTTATTGTTAAATTAGATGATAATCCAGTTGTATTTGAATACAACTCATATCAAAATAAAGTACGGTATCCATTAAAATATAATTTGAAAAAAGGAACTCATACCCTTTATGTTCAAGCATCTGACAAAGTGGGTAATCGATCAATTGTAAAGGGTAAATTTTTTATAAAATAAATCTAATATTTATCGCCAATAATTTTATTCCAGCATTCTAAATATGACACCAGAAAAGTTAATCCAACATGCAATCATAGCCCAAAAAAGGGCTTTAGCTCCCTATAGTAATTATTTTGTGGGCGCTGCAATTTTAACGGATACTGATTCGGTTATTCTAGGTTGTAATGTAGAATCCAAAGCGTATCCAACAACACTATGTGCTGAAAGGGTTGCTATATTTTCAGCAATATCCCAAGGGTATACCAATTTTACGGCATTGGCACTCATCACAAACGATGGTGCATTCCCATGTGGTTCCTGCCGCCAGATTATTCACGAATATGCGGGTGGAATACCAATTTATATTGCCAATGAATCTGGTAATTTTATTACAAAAAGTAGTGCAGACCTTTTACCTTTTCCGTTTGGATAATGGATAAATACGCCATATTAATAGGCATCGCAGGTGGGACTGGCTCTGGCAAAACATCGGTGGCAAAAGCCATCGCTGCTGATTTAGGAAAATCAGATGTAGCACTAATCGAACTCGATTCCTATTATAAAGACTTATCTCATATAACTCTGGAAGAACGATCTGCTGTTAATTTTGATCATCCTGATTCAGTAGATTATTTACTAATGAAGGAGCATATAAAAAAGCTAATTAATGGTGGAAAAGTAAATATTCCCATATATGATTTCACAACTCATACTCGAAAAAAGAAAACCCAATCTGTTGAAAAACATCGAATTATCATTTTGGAAGGAATATTAGCATTATTTCATGCAGATATTCGAGAAATGATGGATATTAAAATTTTTGTAGATACTGCTGATGATATCCGAATCATACGGCGAATCAAACGAGATATTAATAAACGAAATCGAACTTTTTCTTCCGTGATTGAACAGTATTATCGAACGGTTCGCCCTATGCATATTCAATTTGTGGAACCAACTAAAATGTATGCGGATATAATTATTCCGGAAGGTAGCCACAATAAAGTAGCTATTGATATTCTTCGAACAAAAATTATGACCTTAATTCTAAATCCAAATAGCTCAAATTAACAAAATATGACCTTAACCCCAAAATATACTGGATGGATTGAAGTTATTTGCGGACCAATGTTCAGCGGTAAAACTGAAGAATTGATTCGCCGACTGGTTCGAGCGCAAATTGCTAAACAGAAAGTTGCCATCTTTAAACCAACTACAGATAATAGATTTGAGGAAGAATATATCGTTTCTCATAACCAGAGAAAAATAAAATCCGTTCAAGTTCACAACACAGAGATCATTTTGGATTATTTAAATAAAGCGGATGTATTCGGTATAGACGAAGCACAATTTTTTGATAAGTCCATTGTAAACGTTTGCAGATCACTTGCAAATTCAGGAAAACGAGTTGTAGTTGCTGGTTTGGAAAAAGACTATCTTGCAAAAAGTTTTGGCTCAATGCCTGAATTACTCGTTGATGCAGAGTATATAACCAAAGTGAACGCAATTTGTATGGGTTGTGGAGATCCTGCTAATTTTAGCCATCGTATCACTCCGGAAAAAAAACAAGTTGTTGTTGGTGAAACAGATAAATATGAAGCTCTTTGTCGGAGATGCTATATTAAACAAACAGAGGAAAATAGATGAATTATATTAGCATTATTGGTGTTGCGGTATTATTAATGTCAGCTTGGGCAATGTCTTACCATCGCACAGAAATCAAAATGAGGCCTATCATTTGGGGAATTGGTTTGCAATTCGTTTTTGCCCTCATTATTTTAAGGGAAGATATTTGGAGTTTTTTAGGAATGGCCATTCTCAGTTCACTTATCATCACATATCTTATGAAAGGGGATGAAAAACCTCAACAAAATATTATCTTTCTCCTGGCATCTTTTATCCTTAGTGTTTTTGTAATTTGGGGAATAAATATGTTATCAGGAATCTATCAAAACATTCCCCAATACCTTTTTTACTTTACTTTAGGAGGAATGCTAATAAATTATTTTCTCAAAGTAAAACCTTCATCACAAAAATTCTTTATTTCCTTTCTAATTTTAAATGGAATAGCTCTTCTTTTTATGAATGACCTTTTTGGTAAAGTAGTAGTGGAATTATTTAGTGAAAAAGTGAAGTCATTCTTAGCATTATCTGATTGGGGATCTAAATTTTTATTTGGTAACTTAGCCGATGATAATTATTTCGGTGCATGGAAAGAATCATTTCCCAATAAGGGCACATGGCCAGGATTTGGATTTCAATTTGCATTCAAAGTTTTACCTACCATTATATTTTTTGGCGGATTTATAAGTGTACTTTACTATTTAGGAATTATGCAGAAGATTATCAAATCCCTTGCTGGATTTATGCGTTGGACTATTGGAACCAGTGGAGCTGAAACACTTTCTTGTAGTGCTAATATATTTGTGGGGCAAACTGAAGCTCCACTGCTCATCAAACCATTTCTAAACAATATGACACAATCCGAATTGCTGACTATAATGGTAGGTGGTTTTGCTACAATTGCAGGGGGTGTACTTGCAGGATATATTGCCATGGGTGTGCCAGCAGGACATCTCATAGCAGCCTCAGTAATGTCCGCTCCTGCCGCATTGGTCATTGGAAAAATTATATTTCCTGAAATGGAACATTCTGAAACTGCTGGTGATGTAGATTTACCTGAAATTGATGTAGGTTCTAATGTGGTTGAAGCCGCTTCCAATGGTATTATTGATGGATTGAAACTGGCAGTGAACGTTGGTGCTATGCTTATTGGATTTATCGCCTTAATTGCAGTTATTGATGTAACTCTTAACTGGATGGATCGAATTATTGAAGGCACTATTTTACATGGTGAGTATATATCCTATGCTGCCACGGGAATGTCCCCTGTTCAGGGCGAATTCAAAACTGTTGGTGCCTTTTGGGGATTATCTAGTTTTGGCTATTTCCCAGGATCGCTTCAATCATTATTTGGTGCTATTTTAGCTCCATTGGCTTTTTTAATGGGTGTACCCAAAGAAAATGCAATGTTGGTGGGTAACTTGCTTGGTATCAAATTATCCCTAAACGAATTCGTAGCGTATGGTACGCTCGGAAATTATATTAATTCTGGAGTCCTGAGTGAAAGAGCCATAACCATTTCAGCCTATGCACTTTGCGGATTTGCAAATTTTTCTTCTATCGGAATTCAAATTGGTGGAATCAGTGCCATTGCACCATCAAGAAAGTCAGAATTAGCAAAGCTTGGAATTAAAGCTATGTTTGGTGGAGCTTTGGCATCATGGTTAACTGCAACAATCGCTGGTATTTTTATTTAATTGAGGAGAATTAAATGAGACTTTTATTGATTGGTCCTCCCGGTGGCGGAAAAGGAACTCAAGCAAAATATTTAATTGATCATTTTGATATTCCACAGATATCCACCGGCGATATGCTTCGGGGTAATATTTCTAATAATACAATATTGGGTATAGAAGCTCAAAAGTTTATGAAATCAGGTCAATTAGTTCCAGATTCTATTATACTGGATATGATGAAAAAACGCTTGGCTGAACAAAGTTGTAACAATGGATATATTTTAGATGGCTTTCCGAGAACTATCCCTCAGGCTGAAGGGTTAGATGAAATATTAGCCAATATGGGACAACGACTGGACCATGTAATTGTCATTGATGTACCTGATCATTTAATAATCAAACGACTTTCAAGTAGAAGATCATGTAAGGACTGTGGAGAGGTATATAACCTCATTTTTGAACCCCCATCTATTGCTGGGAAATGCAATAAATGCGATGCTGAATTATATTTACGGGATGATGATAATCCAAAAACTATTCAGCAAAGGCTTTCCATATTTCATGAACTAACAAAACCCGTAATTGCTTACTATACAAAACAGGGTTTAACAAAAGTTATCGATGCGAAAGGATCAATTGGAGAAATACGAATGAATATTCTCCAGAATATACAATCACAATTATCTTGATCAGTGTATAAACTGGGGATCACTGGTGGAATAGGATCTGGAAAATCTACTGCATCGGAGTTTTTTAAGAAGAAGGGTGCTTTTATTTTTGATGCCGACTCAGAAGCTAAAAACCTATTTATAAATAATACTAAACTTACCCAACACGTTATAGCAACCTTCGGTTCCCAGGTGACTACCAATAATCAGCTTAACTTAAAACGATTATCGGAACTTGTATTTTCATCCAAATCCTTACAAAATTCGCTAAATGAAATTATCTGGCCTGAGGTTTCACAATTAATGACAGTTGCTGCAAAAAAAGCTGAAAATGAAGGAGTGAAATTATTTATTGTTGATGCCGCTCTTTTATTAGAAGCAAGATTTATCGAATTCTTTAATTCTATTCTACTCATCACCGCTGATAAACCTATCCGTATTGAACGCATTCTAAATCGGAAAAATATTCCTAAGGATCAAATTGAAAAAAGAATGGCACTGCAAATGCCTGAATCGGAAAAAAAGAACTTGGTGGATACCACCATTGAAAATAATGGTACATTATCAAAATTGCATGAAAAGTTAGAGGAATATTGGGAATTTTTAAATAAAAACCCCTAAGTTACAAAGTGCCTGAGTGGGATTGGAAACGGAGAATACTGAAGGAAAAAGGAGGTAGGAGACAGGGAATGGAGGAGAATGTGGAATGTGGGCTTAAAGATTTTTCAAATATCCCCAATAAAAAAGCACCCCAGCTGCAGCCCCTGAAAATTCAGGCGACTGCAAACTATAGGTGCATCATTCACGGCATTCACCGTTAGGGTAAAATCTTTTACTATTTCATCAAAATCAATTTCTGAGTCATAGCCGATTCTGGCGTTACCATTCTTAGGAAGTACATACCGCTGGCTTGACCACTCGCATTCCATTGAATTTCATGGTACCCTGCCTGCACTACACCAGATACAAGCTCTTCAATTAGCCGACCCTGTATATCCAAAATAGACAATTCTAATTCACATTCAGTTGCCACATCAAAGGCAATAGAAGTGGTAGGATTAAATGGATTTGGATAAGGATTCCCTAATTGGAAGGCATCAGGAATTTCAACTACATTTTCTAATGATCCTACAAAAGAAATGGTATTATTTAACCATGGTAAAATTTCACCAGTTAAATCAATCAATTCACCAGAGCCGGGACGATATAATTTAAATTCAGGGATGTCACCTACTTCACAATATGCACTTGACTCTGAATTTCCATCTCTTCCCATAACTGGTATATCGATCACTTCACCACTCCATTCTCGTGCCCCAACAACCGTTCCATTATTTGTGGCTAAAATCCACTCACCGGGATAGATATCCAATTCATCAACCATTACAGCATCAACAAAATAGAAGGATTGCTGAGTAGATTGTGAGTAGCTAAATTCATCCGGTAGGCCTTGGTTTTGATTCAATTTTGTTTCAGTATAATGTTTTCTTACCAATCCATCGCTTACAAAACTAAATTCTAAATCTTCAATGTCTGAAGAGATCCAATAACCACTTAGTACATGCCAATTCTGTAAGCTACCCATCCATTCACCATTCCCATTCTGCATTGTTGCAACACCTGCTGAAATAATACCTGTAATATGGTTTTCTATATCATCAGGAATAGCTTCACCTATTTCCACGCCATCAGTCCCTACATAGGAAATTAGATTAGGACCCATATTCAAATTATAAATTATAGATGGATTTGTAGGAAACGCATCAATACTATAGGGAATAGGGGGATCAATCGGTTCTTCTTCATTTATAATGATCCAATACCCAGAAGTTGGTCCTATGTTTTGTAAACTACCGTACCAGATTCCATCATCTGACTGCATAGCTGCAGTACCCTCACCTATAATTGAATGAGCAGCATCACCCAATGGTCCTAAAACTGTTTGAACAGTGCTATCCCCTGGAATTCCCAAATAGCTGATAAGGTTCGCCTTGCTACTAAATGCCCAATTCATTGTAATCATATCCGTATATGGCGTAACTAATATATAAATTTCTTGTGATGCTGGTTCAATTCCATCTTCTCCGCCATCAGAAGCTAAAATTGTAATTGGACCATATTCACCAGGGAATTCAGGTACCCATGTGAGATAGCCATCGTCATTAATAGTCATTCCTGAAGGTGCATCCATTAAGAAATAACTAAATTCGTCATCATCAATATCTTCTACAAGAACTTGATAATAGTAAGTACTACTCACCATTAATTCTGTCATTTGTGGAGTGGATATAATTTCAGGAGGATCATTCACTGGAATTACAACAATAAAAATATCTTGATCATATGGTAACGCACCATCTTCACCGCCATCGTAAACTGATATAGTTACCATACCGGAAGAGGACACACCATTAAGAGGTATCCATAAAATAAGCCCATCAGAATTAATGGTCATACCCAATGGTTGATTTGATATAGAATATCCAAACTCAATATCATCAGGATCAGATGCTATTACTTGATAGATATAAAGTTCATCTTCAGTTGCAGTTG
>Ga0209403_10006387_pt1 | contig 11955 bp, 9 predicted proteins | sample ArcticOcean_MG_C_8_FD_187440 | JGI IMG/M metagenome (GOLD analysis project Ga0209403, IMG submission 187440) | Marine microbial communities from western Arctic Ocean - ArcticOcean_MG_CB11_86 (SPAdes) (version 2) | ecosystem: Environmental > Aquatic > Marine > Oceanic | place: Arctic Ocean... | reverse complement strand
TGCAGCCGTTCGAGCTTGGCCGACTCGTCCTGGTGATGCGACAGCGGGTGGTGTGAGTCCGACACGCCAATCTCCGGATAGGCGCGTCCGCTCACCTCGCGCGCCAGCATGAAGGTGCTGATACGAGTGAGATCGGTCTGATACGCCAGGGCCAGCAGATCCATCATCAGCTTGGCATGCTCGGCGTAGTCGTTCGGAACGCCGACCGGCTGGTCGACGACCGGCAGCTCGCGCGTGTTCTGCTCTTCGGCCATCGTAATTCGCCGCTCGATGTCGCGCACCGCGTCGAGATATTCCTCGAGCTTGACCTGGTCGCCAGGACCGACGACACGCTCCAACCCACTGAGCTCGGCGCCGACCAGATCGAGAATGCTGCGATCGCGTCGCATACGTTCCAGCCGCGCCGCCGGATCGGTGCTGCCGGTCGTGCCGAACATGCGCTCGAACACGGCTCTCGGATCGTTCTCGATCGGAAGCGGCGTGGTCGGCGTGCGCCAGGCGATGGTGTTGGTGTAGGCGCAGCTCGCGCCGCCATCGCAATTGCCGAGCATGGCGTTGGACTCGATGCCCAACTCGAGCGAGGCGAGCTGCGTCTCCTTGGACAGCTCACGCGCGGCGATCTGATCCATGGACACGGCATTGGAGACGTCGGCCCCGCTGGTGATCTTGTAGGGCACGCAGGTCAAGAACGTGCCGGCCGATCGGGCGTGGTCACCGCCCCCTTTGACCAGATTCGCCGACTCGTCGTCGAGTCCGCCGCATATAAGGACACGGTCTTTGAACGCGTCGAGCGACCGCAACGTCGGGGGCAACGCGTCGAGCGGGCCCTCCGTCTTCGGATACCAGTACGGCATCGACATGCCGTTCGGCACGTAGAAGACGCCAAAACGGGTGACGGGGGCCGCCGCCGTGCGACTCTGCGCGGTCAGCGCTGGCACCATGCTGTCGAGCAGCGGCAGAGCCAGTGTGGCGCCGAGGCCGCGTAGCACCGTGCGCCGGGAAAGATGCATCTTGGTGATGAACATCGTGTGTGCCTCTAGCAGGTCGGCAGACCCGCCGCCGCATCTCTATCGTTGTGCCGCCGCCGCCACCGCGGCGTCGGCCGCACGGCGCATCTGGAACGGGTCGCTCGTGACGATATCCAGAATCAGCGACGACCACCGGTGGTCGTTGCGCTCCAGCTCGCGCACGATGCGACGTATGACCGGTGCGTCGTAGTAGTCGACTCCGCGTCCAAGGGCGTACGTCATCAATTTCTCGGTCACCGTGCGCGTAAATTCGTCGCCCGAAGCCAGCAACCCTTCGCGGAAGGCACGGGGACTATCGACCGTGTCCCCCTTCCAGGTAATCGTGGCGTTGATCGGGGCCCCCCCGTCGCGCTCGCGCCATCTCCCGATGGCGTCGAAGTGTTCCATGGCGAAGCCAAGCGGATCCATCCGGGCGTGGCAGCTCGCACAGACCGGGCTTGCGCGGTGCTGTTCCATCCGCTCGCGGAGCGACGTCGGTTGGCTGCGGTCATTCTCGGCGAGCGGCGGCACATTGGGTGGAGGCGGGGGCGGAGGTGCGCCCAGCAGGGTTTCTAGCACCCACTTGCCGCGCAGCACCACCGACGTTCGATTTGCGTAGGAGGTCACCGTCAGCAGGCTGGCGTGCCCCAACAGGCCGTGCCGGCGGTCATCCTCCCAGTCGTAGCGACGAAAATGGCTGCCATACAGGTCTTGGACTCCGTAGTGGCGCGCGAGCTGTTCGTTCAGAAAGGTGTAGTCGGCCCGGAGCAGGTCCTGAATCGGCCGGTCCTCACTGACCTGGCTCCGGAAGAACAGCTCCGTCTCGCGCACCATCGCCTTCCGCAACGAATCGTTGAACCCGGCGAACAGCGCGCCGTCGGGGTCCTGCGAGAAGATGTTTCGCATCTGCAGCCACTGTCCGACGAAGTCGTCCATGAACCGCGTGGCACGCCGGTCGGCGAGCATGCGTCGCACCTGTCGACCCAGCGTCGTCGGGTCGCTCAACGCGTCTCGCGCCGCCAGTTCGAGCAGTTCGTCGTCCGGAATGCTCTTCCAGAGAAAGAACGACAGCCGCGAGGCCAACTCGAGATCGCTCAGCCGATAGACGACGCCTGGCCCGCCATCGACCGGCTCCCGCTCGACTCGCATCAAGAACTGGGGCATCGAGAGCAGCGCTTCGAGTGCCCGCTCGATGCCGGCCTCGAAATCGCGACCCTCCCGGCCCTCACGGTAGATCCCAAGCAACGGCTCGACATCGTCGGTGGTGACCGGCCGACGGTAGGCCCGCCGGGCCAACGCCCCGATGATCTCCCTGGCGCAGGATTCTTCGTCTTCCACCCGAGGGCCACTCGGACGGCAGGTCAAGATGCGTTCGCGACTCGCGGTGGCGCCGGGCACGCGACCATCGAAGGGGCCGGAAATGAAGAACTTGTCGACACCGGGCAACTGCCCCCCGGCGAGCGGAGAGGGGGCCGAATCGGTGAACGCCACCGACACCAGCCGGGTGCCCGCCGTGACCGGCACGCGGATTTCCAGCTCGCGGTCGGCCGTCATCCGATACTCGTGGAGCCGCTGACCTTCGATGTCGTCCTCAGGGGCCGCGATGAGCTGTCCCGGGTCTGGACCGGGATACCGTCCGCCGATGCTGAATTGCTCGACCAGCGTATGGTCGATGCGAACCTCGATCTGGTGCTCGTTCTCCGCAATGCCGTCGATCGTCTCGATGGTGTCGTTCCGCTTGAGCCGAACGGCAAACAGATACTCGCCGTCGAGCGGAAAGTGATGACGCACAGCGAGGCCCCCGTGGGTGCCAAACGGCAGCTCCTCGCCAGCGCGCACGTCGCGGCGCTCGAAACCCACTTCGTAGAGCTGCATGACCGGCCGCGTGTCCGGACTGCCAACCGCCGCCCGACTGATCTTCGTGGCGGCTGCGATGTACCGCGACATCAGGCCCGGCGTGATCGACAGCACATCAGCGTTGTTGTCGAACCCGAAGCCGGCCATGTCCGACGGCAACAGCTCATCGCCGTCGATCTCCAGCGCCAGCAGATCCTGAATGACGTGCACGTACTCGACACGGTTCAGTCGTCGCGAGGCGACGCGGCCCGGATTCGGTGTCGCCGCGGCCACACGATCGAGCGCCGTCTCGAGCGAGGTCGTGAACGCGTCGACTGTCGCGTCATCCGGACGCGGCCGTCCCTCGGGCGGCATCTGACCGCTGCGCAGCTTGTGGACCACCTTCTCGAGCACGGACGCGTGCTCGGCGATACGAGTCAAATCGACCTCGTCGAGCCGCAGCTCGGCGGTCTGGAGTCGTTCGTTGTGGCAGGTGACGCAGTAGCGGTCGAGCAGTTCCCGAGAAGGTACTTCCGCAGCAGGCTGCGCCCCCGCCGAGGCGAGCCGGACTGGCGGCGAGACCGCGGCCGCGGTCACCATCACCCCGACCAAGACTGCCAGACGCATCGACATGGCCGTCACTCTCTTCTGTCCCTTCCGAGAAGCCTCAGTATACCGACTATCTGGGCCCTTCAGCCCGCAGCTCCCGCCGGTCGAGGATGGTGTAGACGGGAAACAACACGCACAGAAACCAGCCCGCGGTGAGCACGGCGGCCAGTACGTCGAACACTCGGAAGTCGGTGAGTTTCCAGAAGACGGCGTCATGGAATCTCAGGAACGGGTACCGGCCAGGTCCGCTGATCGGCCGTAGCACGATGTCGAAGAAGTAGAACATCTGCCAGGAATGAGAACGGACGAATCGCCCAACCCGCACCAGCAAGCGCAGCGTACCGACCACGCCGTAGTCCTCTCGCAACATCAGCGTGATCTCTCGGAAGAACGGGGTCAGCAAGAGCTTACCGACCTCTTGCTGCTGTCGGTAGATGCCGGGCGCCCGGTCGAAGAACTCCCTCGCCCCGACCCAGTACATCGCCTGAATAATGGACATGAGGATGTAGAGACGATGGAACCCGGCCGCCTCGAATCGGCGGGCCGAAGTCTGCATCTTCCCCGGCAACAACACCCAGCGCCCCTGGCGCCGAATATCGGCCGCGATCTTCTGGTCCTCCAGGAAACCCATCGACTCGTCGAAGCCGTCGAGCGCGGCGAAGAAGTCGGGTGTGAGCAGGAGGCCCTGGTCTCCATTGACGACGTGAGGCCGGTCGAACGACATCTTCTCTTCCGCGTAGCGAAACGCAACGGCGTGCTTGCGCGGATCGGCACGGATGAACTCGAGTTGAAAATGTCCCGCCAGACGCTCGCAGCCCGAGGCGCGCTGTTCGGCGGCCATGGTGTCGCACGCCGCCGCCAGAACACCGTCCGAAGGAATTCGGGTGTCCGCGTGCAGGAAACAGAGATAGGTTCCGAGCGCGTCACGAGCGGTGCGGTTCATCTGTCGACCGCGTCCGCGCTCGCAGGCAACCACACGCGCGAAATCAAACGAGTCGGCAATGGCGACGGTGGCGTCCGTGGACCCGCCATCGGCGATCAGCACCTCGAGCCGCACACCCGTCTGCCGTTGCAGGTCCCGGAGCAGGTCCGGGAGCGCCTGCTCCTCGTTGAGCGTGGGCACAATCACCGAGACATCGCACGAGGCCACGACGCGAATGTACCACGCGGATCCGAGCGCCCATGTTCTGCATGCGCCCGCTAGCCGATGACGTGCGAGAGCAGACTCGCTGGGGCCCAGTTAGCCCGACGCCGAGCTGTGTTCGTACCACTCGGCGGTCTCCGTGCCGGGTTCTGGGAGGATCTGCCCTGCTTCCATGATCCAGGAGGCCGGAGCCTCGCTGATGTGACCGCTCACCTGGTCCTTCGGCACCCCGGCGATGGTAGACAGCCTGTCTATCAGCCCTTCCAGGATCCGTTGTCGCACCTCGGGCGGGCGTCCCGCTCGATTGCCCCCCGCAATGAAGAACGGCGTGTCGTAGCGCAGTGCCCCATTCCCATGCGAGTCAGCAAGCGCCATCCCTTCGGCGGCCTCGAGGAACACCACGTTCACGAAGTTGCGCGGGGCCGCGGAGACCCCGCAGTGGACGTCGGTAAAGGCACCGGCTATCTCTTGTCGTTGTTCGAAGGACAGCGCGTCCTTTGGAATCACGCACCGATAAAACGGCATCGTCGCTCCCTTCGACTTCGGCCCACGCCAAACGCGAGCGCGATCATGACGCCCGGCGTCACCCGGACCAGCTCTCATCGCGGGCTGCAACCATTAGTTCGTCCGTGGATGCGCCGGTAATCCGACACCACGCGTCGCCGATGGACATCAACAGCCGTGCCCGGGTATCCCGGTCACACCCATCGGGTATCTGCCCTCGCACCTGGGACGTCGTGGAAGGCTGCCCGCCCCTGAAGGCAAACCCCTTCGGAATCACCGTCCACACGATCTCCACCGGACCCTGTTGACGGCCCAGGGCATCGGCGCAGGCGTCCTCGATGGCTGCGGACAGCACCGGACGTAGCCTGTCTGGCACGCACCCTTCTTGCACCGTACATTCGAAGCGGATCATCCGGCCGCCCCTCGACACGACGCCTCCACTGGCGTTCGTTCTTCCACCACGCGGCGATCCTACCTCGTGTCCGAAACGTTCGTGAGGGATAGTGAACGGTTCCCCCTTCTAGACTGGCGCTCGCGGCGACGGTTTGGGGTTCGAGACGGCTCGCACGGGCGTATAATTGCAAGATCGACCTAATCCGTCACCAGGACGTGACACGGGAGCAATGAGATGATGCAGCCATATTTTCGAACGCTGGTTGGCGCCGTGGCATTGACGATGCTGGTTCCGCTTGGGGCGGACGGTCAGACGACGCCGTGGGGTGACCCGGACCTGCAGGGCACTTACACCAACAAGACCATCACTCCACTCGAGCGTCCGGACACGCTGGGCGACAAGGAGTTCCTGACCGCCGAGGAGGTGGCCTCAGAGGAAAAGTCGAGGCTAGACCAAAATCTGGAGCTGCTGCTGGCACCGCCGCAGCGGACGGAGGCCGGTGGCAACGTTGGCGGATACAACAACTTCTGGCTGGATGGCGGCACCCGCCCGACCGGACGCACGTCACTCATCTCCGATCCGCCAAACGGCCGCATGCCGGCGCGGACGGGCTCGGCGGCCAGTCGCAAGACAGCCCACGACGCCTCGTTCCCCGTCGACGGCCCGTTCGATTCCTGGGAGGATTTGGAGTTAAACGATCGGTGCTTGGTGTGGTCCGCCGGACCGCCGATGCTGCCGAGCGCCTACAACAACAACTTCATCATCATGCAGACCCCGGGTCAGGTCGTCATCTACATCGAGATGATTCACGACTTCCGGGTAATTCCGCTCGATGGCGGCGACCATATCTCGACCGGTATTCGTCAATGGCACGGAGACCCCCGCGGCCATTGGGACGGCGACACGCTGGTCGTCGAAACGAAGAACGTGCGCAAGACCGAAGCCAGTGCGGCGGCCGTCGGCGGCGACCCCGTACTCCTACGGGTGGCCAACGGCTCCGACGGGGACACGATCATTGTCACAGAGCGGTTCACGCGCATGGACGAGAACACGGTGCACTACGAGTTCACGATCGACGACCCGACGCACTGGACCAGCGCCTGGACCGGCGAGTTCCCTTTCGTCGCGCTGCCTTCCGACGAGCTGCTGTACGAGTACGCGTGTCACGAGGGGAACTACAGCATGACCAACATCCTGAAGGGCGAGCGGGAGCGCGAGCTGGCCAAGGCGAGCACGAGCCAGCCCTAGCAGCCCGTGGTGGAAGTCGGGACGATAGACGACTCAGAGGCCCAGCTTCTCCATGGTGTGCGGGGCGGTCAGGTGCTTGACCACGTCAAAGGGGTCGCACCGGCCGTCGGGATCAAAGTCGCTGGAGCCGATCGCTTTCGCGGCCCTGAGCGCGGCTTCATTGAGCGTCTTCGTACGCTTCCCGATACCCATCAACGCCCCGGCCATCGACATCAGGGTCGGGATCGACTGCTTCGCGTGATGTGTGTCGATACGGTCGACGAGGGCAAGGAAGTAGCTCTCGTCCGGGGCGGTCTTCTTCTTATCCTTGGAAATCTCGTAGAGCAGGCCGTCGCCACACCGTTCTCGAACGACGTCCCTGCTCTTCACCCACCTGTCGGCCAGCTCGACCACGAACGGGGTCTTGGCCAACGTCGCATCGCAGGATGAGAACACGTGGGCGAGGTAGCCGCCGGCCAGGTCGTCGACCTGGGCCTCGGCCTGCGCCATCGTCAGGGTCTTGGGTTCGTCGATGAGCAGCGAGAGAATCCGCATCTCGTAGATCTTGGCCTTCCAAAGCTGCCGAGCCAGCTTTGCGTCGCGCCCGATCTGCTTGGCGAGTTTCCGAAGCCTGGTCAGCCCGATGCCGTAGCTCTTCAGGCCGCTCCGTTCCTCTTCCCTCTTCGTCCAGTGCGCGATCCCGCGCGGGTCCTGATGCTCTTTCAGGCACACGAGGATCTCGGCTTTGGTCATGTCGCTATGGTAGACGCGAGGTACGTCTGCATCGACAGATGTGATCCGCATCCTCGCGCAAGAAGGGTCATGCAGCGCCGTCGCTACGGCGCGGCGCACGCGAAGTTGGTCGCGTCGTCGATGCTGCCAGAGCCGGTGTATCGGGCAACCTGGGGATAGGGGCAGAGCGGGCGAGTGCGGGTGACCTGACCGCTCTCGACTCGTGCGGCAGGAATCGTATCCGGCGCCACGCCGCCCTCCACCCAGTTCACCAGCGGGGTCATTGCATCGAACCGATCGGTCCCGAGCCCACCAGCGCAGTGGAACATTCCGGGAACCGTGAAGAACCGGTAGAAGTCGAGCGTGTCGCTCTGGCCCATTGTGGCGAGAACATCCTCGTAGTAGTTCACGCCCATCATCGGATTGAGGGCGGTGTCGGCCCACCCGAAATGGGTAATCATCTTGCCGCCCCGCGCGCGGAATGCCGACAGATCCGGATCCATGGCATCGAGCATGTCCCGGCTCGTCGCTCTGGCCGGGTCCGTGGCGAAGTCGAACGTGCGCCAGTCGAAGTCCGGTTCATCCGGCGTAAACGCGAGGTACTTGAAAAAGGTGTCCGAGAATCTGGACCCAATCGTGGTCCCCCGGTCAGAGACAATCCAGTTGGTCCATCCCCCCGGTTCAGCCCCCAACGGTTGGCCAGGAAACAACTGCTGTCCCCCCACGACCGGACCGGCGTAGATCGACTGCAAGGTCTCTATCTCACCGGGAGTGAAGCACTCGTCACTGGCCGAGCCGGAACAGACAGGTAGGTGACGAGACGGATCGAAGTCACATTGTCGTGGATCACCGATCAGCCCGTCTTCAAGGCCGTCTACGCCATCGCACCGCTCGTACACAGCTTCCCCCACCTGGGCCACCTTGGCCTCACTGAGTGGCGTCTCGGCGAGGGCCTGGTTGTTCCAGATGTAGGCCATCTGCGTGTCGGTGAAGTTCTGTACTGGCGCGCCGGCGATGATGCCGTCGAAGTCTCCGGGAAACCGCTGCGCCGACATCAAGCCCTGTCGACCGCCCGTGGAGCACCCATCCCAGTAGGAATACCGCTGGGGCGTCTCGTAGTAGGCCGCGATGACCGCTTTTGCCGTCACCGCCGTCAAGTGGACGGCCCGGAACGCATAGTCGATCTCTTTCGCCTGGTTGTTGTGGGCAAAGGTGCCGAGCGGTTCGACCCGGGCGTCGTGGCCCGTGTCCGTCGACGCGGCCGCGAATCCGTTCGTGACGGCACGCATCGCCGTGCGCAGCGTCCCCTCCGCGTCTGGCGCGTTGCCGGCATACCCGCCGTTACCCTGCATGTAGAACCGCCCGTTCCATCGCGTGGGTAGATGGACCCCGAAGTTGATCTCAGGCCGGATGACGCCATACACGCGGCAGTGTTCCGGCACCTCGGTGGTAGCCGCGACCAGCGTGGCTGAAATGACCGAGTAGTCATGTCCGGTCAGCTGGAGTGTTGACCGGCACGATGCCGCCGGGCGTGTCATCGGGACTTGGGCAACCCTGTAGTCGATGGCCGAGGTCGACGCCTCGAGGAAGCTCGAGCCGTTCTGCGCCGCCGCCGGCGCAGCGAGCGTGATGCCGGCCAAGACGACCGCACGCACGATTGCCAACCGCCAGGTGATTGCTGGGTGCATGCCTCCGATTGTATGAGACGGCAGGACCTGATTCCCGTCGGCTCTGCCTATTCGGCTCGACCTGAGGGGCCGCTAGGGTTGGTCGGAGGTGTTGCCTGGCACATCGCGCAGCCGTTCCTGCACGGTGCCCGGGACGCCTAGCGCGGTGTCGGCACCGAGCCGTATGAGCAACTCCGCCGTCTCGGGCCAGCTCTGGAATTGGAACGACTGCTTCGCACCTTCCGCCATACGGTACGCCGTCCGGCCGCGGAAGTCCCGGGCGTCGATGTCGGCGCCCTGCGCGACCAGATACTCGACGACTTCGTTCAGTCCCCGGAAGGTTGCTCCGTGCAACGCCGTGAAATCCGCCTCGTTGACGGCGTTGACATCGGCGCCGGCTTCGATCAGAAATCGGACCGCGGCCTCGGCACTGGACGACCGCACGCCCCGCGGCTCGCGCGGCGTGTAGGTGGCCTTACCGAGCCCCGCTGCCATCATCAGCGGTGTGGTGCCATCGTCGCTGGTCAGTGTCAGATCGGCGCCACCGTCAGTCAGAGCGCGGAGCACATCGACACCGCTGCTCTGGAAGCTCGGCATTACGTTGTAAATCAGGCTGGGCGCGCCATTCAATTCGAAGGCGGCGACCCAGAGCGGGCTCGCGCCCTTCAGATCGCCGGTGCCGGGAGCGAACGGCTCGAACGCGCCTTTCTTCGGATACCCGATGTAGTACATCAGCATCGCCGACGTGGTGATTCTGGCATTCGGGTCGGCACCGTGCTCCAGCAACGCCTCGACCAGCGCGAGGCGGTCCAGAGCGCTTAGGCGTCCCCCTCCGACCCGACCATGTTGGGCAGTCCAGGATGTCAACCAGGTTCCTACTCCGCCCGCCGCGGCGTGCAGCGCGCTCACCCCGCCCATCCAGCTATTGGGGTCGGCTCCCCGCTCAAGCAGGAACAACGCGAATGCCGACCGACCCGCCGCGATGGAAAACGCGAGCACGTCCGTCTCATCCCCACTGGGGGTATTGATGTCGACCCCCGCATCGATGAGCGCTTCGGCCATCTCGGTATCGCCGTTCCGAGCCGCGACCATCAGCGTCGTGAAACCGGGGGTCGTCTCGATGGTCGGATCGGCGTCCCGCGCAAGCAACAAACGCACGATGTCATGGTGCGGCGCCGCCAGCGCCCACATCAACGCGGTGCTGTTAGTCTCGACGGTGGCGGCGTTCACCACGGCTCCCTCGTCCAGCAGCGCACGCACGAGCGCTGCGTTGCCAGTCCGGGACGCGGTCATCAACGGGGTCAGTCCGCTGGTCTGCGCCACGGCCGCATCTGCGCCCGCGGCCAGCAACCGCTCCACCATCTCCAGGCTCGCGTTCTCGGCTGCCCGCTCGAGCGGTGTGACGCCGTGGTCGTCGGCCGCATCGGGGTCGGCACCGGCCGCGAGCAGCAGGTCGGCGGTGTGGAGGTCGTTCCAATGGGCCGCCCACAGCAGCGCGGTTGCACCATCGCCGCGGGCGGTGTTCGGATCGAGGTCGTCAGCCAGCAGCGTCGCGACACGGCCGGCATCCTGGTCAGCGGACGCCGTCACAAGACGCAGATCCTGCGCCACCGCGGGCGTTGGCACGGCTAGGGCACAAGAGGCGAGAACGATACAGATCAGACGCATCTATTGGTCCGCAGCTAGCTGATACAAGGGCTTATGGCACTATACGCAGCCGATCGCTGGCATGTCCAGCAACCTTAGCCCTGGTAGCCGTTCTCGCCGAGTTGCACCATGGTGCCGTCGGGATCCGAGAAGTAGAGCTGGTCGCCGCCGCTGGTCCGGTTCGCCGGGTCCCGGCTCACCCTGGCCTCGTATCCGATCTCGTCAAAGCGGCCCTTGATGCGGTCCGCATCGTAGTCGTCGACCCCGATACAAAAGTGATGCACCCGGCCGGGCTCCGGAATCGGGTAGACCCCCAGGAACCCATCGGACAGGCCCATGTTGATCCCGCCGTTCGACGGCCGGCTGACGACGTCGAGTCCAAGCAGCCGCTGATAGAACTCTGCCGATGCCTCAACGTCGGACACGGCCAGCGACACGTGATTGATCGTCCGTCCCTGCGCCACGGGTCCGTTCTGACGAGCGGCACCGACCGTGGTCGAACCGGCCCCAACCATGGCGGCCAGCGTGGCCACCAGCTGACGTCGCGTCAAGCCGCGGGATTCGTATTGCGTCACCAGGTTCTCGATCTCACGCTCCATCGTCATCCTTCAATCTTCAGGATCAATATCGTTCTTCGTCGCTCTGCGGCGTCATCGGCCACACCTCAGACGGCACACCATCAACCTGCGCGCCAGTGTGCATGATCATCGGGGCGCCTTCGAGGAACGGCAGCGGAAAGCCGAAGGTCGGTGTAGACGCAGCGTCCAGGGCCGCGACCTGATCAGCGCCCAGAGTCACCGCCAATCCAGAGAGGTTGCTCTCGAGCTGCTCCATCGTGCGCGCACCGATGATCGTCGAATCCACACCAGGCCGCGCCTGCACCCAGGCCAGCGCTACCGCCGCGGGTTTGGTGTTCAGTTCGCCGGCGACGCGCACCAGTTCGTCGATGATCCCGAACGTGCGTTCGTTGAAGTACGACTTGACCCGGGCCCCGCGACCCGGCTCAACCGACGCCGCATTCTCCCGCGTGTACTTCCCGGTCAGCACTCCACCGCGCAGTGGTGACCATGGCGTCACGCCAAGACCCAACTCCTGCGCCATTGGGATCAGTTCTCCCTCGACGGTCCGCTCGAGCAACGAGTACTCGACCTGCAGCGCCACCAATGGCGCCCACCCCCGAAAATTGGC
>Ga0209403_10006386_pt1 | contig 11957 bp, 14 predicted proteins | sample ArcticOcean_MG_C_8_FD_187440 | JGI IMG/M metagenome (GOLD analysis project Ga0209403, IMG submission 187440) | Marine microbial communities from western Arctic Ocean - ArcticOcean_MG_CB11_86 (SPAdes) (version 2) | ecosystem: Environmental > Aquatic > Marine > Oceanic | place: Arctic Ocean... | reverse complement strand
TCATGGTTTGTTTAATTCTAAGGCCCGTACCAGGGCTATCAGCGCTTGTCGGTATAGGAAGGGGGCGAGTTAGGAGTTGAGAACTCGACGAACGTGTTGGCCGAGTTCTTCGCGACGATACGGCTTTGAGATGAAGTTGACGTTTTCTGGTTGAATGCCAAGTCTATCGAACGTGGTATCGCTGTACCCCGATGTGAACATCACTTTTAGCCCGGGATGTTTTGCGGCAGCGATTTCGGCAAGATCGGGCCCGCTTATCGAGCCGGGCATGACGACATCGGTGAACAGCAGGTCGAAGTCTCCACTTTTCTCCAAGATGGCGACGGCTTCGGCACCGTTGGCAGCTGCGACGACCGTGTACCCGAGACCCGTTAGAAGATCGACCGATAGCTCGCGAACGTCCACGTCGTCCTCGACAAGAAGAATCCGTTCGCCGGTGGCACGTTCCTCGGGGAGTTCTTGGGTCGACTGTTCAACCACCACCAACTCATCGCGAACTAGCGGCAGGTAAATCTCGAACTTGGTTCCTTGGTCGCGTGTGCTGCGGACATTGAGAAAACCGCTCGATTGCGAAACGAACCCATAAACCTGGCTGAGCCCGAGCCCTGTCCCCTTGCCAACTTCCTTGGTCGTATAGAAAAGATCTAAAATGTGGCTTAGGTCCTTGTCGGAGATCCCCGTCCCGGTATCCCCGATTTCCAGCTTCACAAACTCACCGCGGGGCGGCTCGGCGCCAAACACCTTGGTGCTTCCATCTAGTTTAACGCGTCGGGTCGCGAGGGTAAGACGGCCGCCCTCCGGCATGGCATCGCGAGCATTGACGGCAAGATTCAGCAAAGCTGTTTCCAGCCCACTTATATCAACGCGGGCAATGCACGGCTCGTCGGCGAAGCAAGCTTCGAACTCGATGTTCTCGCGAAGTGCCCTTTGCAAAATGTCTTGGGTTCGAGGAATCACGGTATTGAGATCGACGACCTCGGATTAGATTGGTTTGCGCCGCGAGAATGCCGTTTGCCAACTCAGATCCACGTAGCGTGGCCTTAACCGCCGTTTCCAGTCTCTTGGCAGTATCGCCGTTGGATTCCTCAGCCAGCAGATCAAGATTACCTAGAACAACATTCAAGATATTGTTGATGTCGTGTGCGATGCCGCCCGTGAGTTTGCCAAGGGCCTCCATCTTCTGAGCCTGGAGGAGGTTCTCCTCCAGGGACGTCCGTTCGGTAACGTCCTGAACAAACCCTGAGAGCCGCAGGGGTTGATTAGATTCGTCGCGAATGATTTTAGACTGCGAGTGAAGCACGCGCGTCTCGCCATCGTGGGCCCGAAGCCCGTACGTCACATCGAGTTCAGACATGCCGGTTTCTATGGCTTCTTCTCCCGTGCGTTTGACCCTGCCGAGGTCATTCTCATCGATCCGCCCCAGCAGTGTTTCAAGCGCGATCGAATTAGTTACTTCAGCCGATCCGAACAGCAGTGAGGTTTGATTGAGGCAGCGTACCTCGCTCGACCCTATGTCGTGCTCCCAAACCCCCAACTCCGCGAGGCTCTGTGCCTCGGCAAGGCGAGCCTCGCTGGAGGAAAGTTCTTTGGTGCGCTCGCGGACCCGATCCTCGAGCGCGTTGCGCGCCTCCTCGAGCGCAACTTGGGTTTCCTTTCTTACTTGATTCTCTTGTTCGAGTTTGTCGTTAAGGCGGGTTAAAGATTCGCCGCGGGCGCGCAGAATCTCGGCCATGTGGAATGTTCGGCGTACAAACAGATAAGAAAGGGCCGCAACGGTTAGTAACAACAGAGCGATTAATGGCGCCGTCGAACGTAGAAACTCCCCGCCCGGAAGCATGGGGCCTCAAGCCAGCGTTGCGAGCTTTGTTCCTGTGATTCCCATTATGGGGAGCAAAGCTCTGCTATCGTTCTGGGGGCTATGCAAGCGCATGTCGTTAAGCTCGAAGTCGGTCGCGAGTCCGCCGAGGAATTCCTCGTCGATGCGTCTGAGCATGATTAATACGGCACTGTTGTCGATGGATTGCTCGAGTTCGTGATTGGAAAGGACACTTGTGGCCGCCAAGTGAATCGTTCCGTCGAGTAGAAGAAAGCCGGTTTTAGGCGTCGGTTTTCCGAAACCGCTGGACAGCCGCGCTTGCGATAAAAGCGTCTCCAGGCCGCGGCCAAAATTTGCCGTGCTTATGTCTATCCTATCCTCGCCCTCGACCGCCGCGTAGATAAGTTCGTTGCTTCCCGACAGCACGACTGTCGCTGCCATGTCGGGCTTGATAATGAGATTCTCGACCGCCTCGTCCCAAACGGGTAATCCAGGGCCCGTAAGCCCAGGTCAACTTCCATTTTCCGCAAGATCGATTTCGTGAGATGGATCGACGACGAAATAGCGATCTCATCTTTCTTTTTGGCAGCAACGAATAAGGTGGCGCCAACCGTCGCGACCGTGATCAACACCAGGAGACTGACCGGGATTACCAGATTCTTCGCGATTTCTCGGCAAGATCGGTCGGCGAAATCATGCCGCGGAGGGCGCTTAGAAATCCGCCATTTGCTGTTTCGGTTGCCGACATTTCGTCCCATTTCCCACGAACTCGTTCATACGCGTGCGTGAGGTCTGTTCTCGCGCATCAGGATCCGCACGCGCAGTGACCGCAGTCACATCCGCATTTTGATCTCAGAATAATGCCATTTACGAAGGTAGCTCAGCAATTTGGGTTATCCCACCGGGGGGCCGTAGTTACCCAATCTCAACCCGCACAGCACCAGGGTCTACCCTTGCGTTTCAGCTTGTCCGGAAAGGAATCCGGCTGCCACTTAGTCCCTTGTCGAGGCTACGTCAGCGCATAACTATTTTCGTACGTCGTCTTATGGCTAATTCGCGACCATCATCGCTCGCCGAACCACGTCCGAACCTAGGGCTTAACCGGACAGTCGGCCTTGCTAGTCGCCCGACATCACTAGCGCGCCCGAGCGATGCTACGAAGCGCTTTGCGCTCAAGTTTTTTCATCTCTGCAGCTTCGCGATTACTGCGGATATCCAGCACTGCCGCCGCAATGATCCCGATTGCGGCCACTACCGTTAGGCTAACCAATAATTCCATCACATCTTCCTCCAGGTGCGTCGAGGGAGGATGCTGTATTTAGGGGATACGCGCAGTGATCTCCGTCACGTAGCGGGTTAACCCGCGCACAAACTTTGGTTCTATTACTAGTCATTGCGGGCTTGTTGTCGGGAGCCCCGACATAACCGTCGCCAGCGAAACGCCTGAGCTACTTCTCCAGCATCATCTGAAGAAGCTGAGATTGCCGAAGAGCTGGCGAGGAAATCCGATAAGGCTTCACACACACTCGCCTCACCTAGCTTTGCGCATCCCCACGCAGTGATGCGAATGATGGCCTGACTACTTCAAATGGACGAACCCAACATTTGGCGTGCCGCCAACCTCGTCATCAACTCCGCAGCTGTCGCCGATGGTCGAATCAGCCCGAACCAGCGACCTGCGCGCGTTCCTTGTCGACCAGAATACGTCGTAGGATTTTGCCCGAGGCGGACTTCGGGATCGCATCGATGAATTCGACGAGCCGGATACGCTTGTGGGGTGCGACGCGTTCGGCGATGAAGGCCATGATGGCCTCGGCGTCGGCTGGGGCGTCGCTGTCCTTGGCGACGATGAAGGCTTTGGGGATTTCGCCGGCTTCCTCGTCGGGGCTCGGGATGACGGCGGCGTCGAGCACGGCCGGGTGTTCGAGCAGGCGCGCTTCGAGTTCGGCGGGTGCGACCTGCATGCCCTTGTATTTGATGAGCTCCTTGACGCGGTCGGCGATGAAGAAGAAGCCGTCCTCGTCGACGTAGCCGACGTCGCCGGTGCGGTACCAGCCGTCGGCGTCGATCGACTGGGCGGTATCGTCGGGCCGGTTGAGGTAGCCCAGCATGATCTGCGGACCCCTGATAAGGAGTTCGCCCTCATCGCCTACGCCAAGCTCGTTGCCGGACTCGACATCGATGATTTTTACCTCGGTGTTGGGAATAATGCGCCCAATCGAGCCGGCCTTGGTGAGATCGCCCACGGTCGGACTCAGGTGCGTCACCGGGCTCGCCTCGATCATGCCATAGCCTTGCGCCACCGGGCAGTTGAGCTTGGCTGACGCTTCGTTGGTGATGCCGGCACCGAGCGCGCGGCGCCGGAGAACACCAGGCGAATGCTCGAGAGGTCGAATTTCTCGACCACCGGGTGTTTGGCCAGCGCCAGGACAATCGGCGGCACCAGCGGGGCGATGCTGACCTTGTGCTTCTCGATCGTACCGAGAAACTCTTCAAGATCGAACCGCGGCATGGATACGATGGTGGCGCCGTCGGCCTCGCCGATCACAAAGATTTCATCAATCGCGCATGCCGCGGCGGCCTCGCTTGCCTTGTCGAGAAATGCCGGTACCGTCAGCAAATAACGCGCGCCGGAATCCTTAAGCTGTCCGGTCAAAGCTGTCCGGTCAGTTCCTCGGCCGTGTAGAGCGGGTTTACCGTGGTGTTGATGCCGCCACATTTGGCCACCGCGTTGAAGGCCACCGCGTATTCCGGAATGTTGGGGCAATAAATTGCAAACACGTCGCCTTTTTTGAATCCCCGCGCAGCGCGGCCGGCCGCGGTTTGATCGATCGCTGCGGCCAGTTGGCCATATGTCAGGGTGCGGCCCGGCGGGCCGTCGATCAAAGTGGGCTTGTCCGCCAAGCGCTCGGCGTTGCGCAGCACGTGTTCGGTAAACGAATAGTCGGGAATTGCAGCGTCGGGATCAGCGCTCTTGAAGATCATCGGGAGTCTCCCTGGGGCTTGGTGTTATTTGTTGCCCCTCAGCAGACTATGAACGCGCAGCCCCTGCAAGCCACCAATAGACGGAACAGGGCGCCGTGTTATTGACCGACGATCTTTTTTTGCATCGCGCCGAGCTTGCCTAGCATCGCCTGGCGAGCCTTGGGGCCGACCCCATTCTTTTTCATGGCCTCCTCGAACAGCCGGCCGGATTCGTTGAACTGCTTAATGGAGATGTTCATACCCTTATGGGCTTGAATCATGTTCTGGCCGGAGTAGCGGCAAGGGCCGTCGGCGAGGTCGCACATCTGTTCAACGAAATTGTATTTGAGCCGTGGAAAATCAAGGATCGACATTCCTTTGAAGCCGGGCTTGAGGATTTCGTTGGTTACGGAGGCGAAGATAAAGCCATCAACGATGGCATCGATTCCAGCGCGACGGCCGAGTTGGTTGTAGAGACTGCCGGTTTCAGGCTTGAGCGGCGCCTGACCACTGCACGCGGTCAAACCAAGCAGCACAAACGCCATGAGGCCCGCGAGAACGCGCGCTGATCTTAGAATCTGCATGGTAATATCTCCGGACGAATCAAGTAGTTAAGGTTGCATCCCACTACAAGATTTCCACTTGTGTCGGCAACGATTTGCCCCACATAACAAATTAGTGACCTGAGTGGTGCTCATGGAGGCCGGCCGTCAGCGATCGCGCCAGAAGCGGCAATAGGCGTGGTGCGCCAGCGACCGCCATTTTTTGCGCCAGCACTGCAGCGGATCCTTGCCGTCGTGGTTCAAACAGATATTGCAGGAGACGCAGTCAACCATGCCGCGCCGGCCGGCTACGATCTGCTTGGCGATGTCGGGCTCACGAATGAACGGCCGCGCCATGGCAATGAAATCGGCGTCGCCCGACGAGATGACCTCAGCCATTGTCGGGGTCGTGCGCATGCCGCCAATCAGGATGACCGGGATGTCGACCGACTGCTTCACCGCGTGCGCATAAGGCCGGTAATAAGCTTCGGGACCGGCCGGTTCGAATAGCCGTGGATACAGGCCGGTCGCCAGCGCACGGCCTGGCGTCACCGCGACGTAGGGCCGGATGTTTTGCAGATAGGAACTCATCACCCCCAAGGTCGTCTCGACAGCGTCAAGCCCGCGTTCGCGCAGCCGGCCGACCAGCGCAACGCCCTCGGCGATTGGCAAGCCCCCCTCGACGCTATCTGCAATGCCTACCCGCGCCGAGATCGGGAAATCGTCGTCGACGGTATCGCGGACGCTCTGATAAACCTCGACAAAGAAACGGCCACGCCGTTCGGCATCACCGCCCCAGGCGTCGTCACGACGATTGGCATAGGGAGACGCGAACTCACTCAGCAGATAACCGTTGCCGCCGTGCAGGTGGATGCCATCGAAGCCGGCTTGTTTGGCGCGGCCGGCGGCGGCGCCAAACGCGGCGATGATTTCACCGATGTCGACTTCGCTTAGCTCGATCGGCGTGCGGGCAAACATGGCGTTGGGAATGATCGAGGGCGCAACGGGGGTGACATTCGGCATCACCGACTGACTGCCGGCATGGCTTAGCTCGGCAAAGATCGTTCCGCCCGCATCGTGAACGATGTCGACCAACTCTTTCAGGCCCGGCACAAGATTATCTTGGTAGATCCCCATCTGCGACGGTGAGTATTGGCCGCGCGGCTCGACAAAGATGTGTCCCGTGATGATCAAGCCGGCACCACCGCGACCGAGATCGCCGTAGAAGCGCTTGAGCGAGTCGTTAACGCCACCCTTTTCTTCGGCCATCGTTTCCGAGGTCGGCGCCCGCACCAAGCGATTGCGCAATTGCAGCGAACCGATCTGGCCGGGTTCTAGAAAGGGGGCGTGCTGATCCATGGGAATGCTCCGATTCGCCGCATCAGCAAAATCATGACCTCGGAGGTAATGGCCGATCCGACACTAGCAAACTAGAATCTATCCCGGTCTGGAACAACCAGGAGGAGGCAAGCCGTGAGCCGCACACACGTCATGATTCTCATCATCCTCGGCGCCGTGTTTTGGTTTCTGGCGGCGATGCTGGTGCGCCATGTGCCCGGCATTTTCGACGCTGGCTGGTGGTCGGTCGTGTTGCTGGTTGGATCCTTGCCCGGTGCGTGAGTGTTCATCAAGCTCGTTTTGTGGATCGGCCGCCTGCCCGATCAGCGTGCCCTGATGGCCGTCAGCATCGCGACCATCACCGCGCTTTTTCTCGATGGACTGGCGATGACCTGGTCGCCGCAGCTTTACGGCGGCGACCCGCGAATCGCGTTGCGCGGCGCCGGCTGGATCCTGTTCGGGGTCGGCGCGCTGACGGCTAGTCGTCGCTAACTTGTGGCGGCGGCTGGACCGGCCGAGACCCGGCCGGTCCGTTTTGCGAGACGGCTATTGCCCAAACACGCGCCGCAACCGTCCCATTTTCTCGAAGTAGCGCTGGTGGTAATCCTCCGCCGCCCAAAACTCCGGCGCCGGCGTGATTTCAGTCGCAATCGGTTGGCTGTGGCAGCCGGATTGTTCCTGCCGTTGCTTCGACGCCGCCGCGGCCACTTGTTGATCCTCATCGTGGGCGTAGACGGCCGAGCGATATTGCGTGCCAACGTCAGGGCCCTGCCGATTTAGCTGGGTGGCGTCGTGGATCTCCCAGAACAAGTCGAGGAGTTCATCATAGGAGACCCGCGCTGGATCGAATTCGACCTCGACAACTTCGGTATGGCCGGTCTGCCCGCTACAAACCTCCTCATAGGTGGGATGATCCTTGGCGCCCCCGGCGTAGCCAACCTTCGCGTCGGTAACACCATCGACTTTGCGAAACCCGGCCTCAATGCCCCAAAAACACCCCGCCCCAAATGTCGCTTTGGCCATAACCGGCCTCCTTAGATTGCTGCTGCATCCGAATCTAAGGCTTCACGGGCAAACGGCAAGTCCTAGTAGAGCACCCGAGGTGGTAGCGTTCGCGCCAGCGGTGCTTAGTATGGATCCTCGATGGCTTTCGATCTGAAGATCACCAACGGTTTCATCGTCGACGGGAGCGGCAAACCAGGTTTCGCCGGCAGCGTCGCGGTGGAGGACGGTCGCATCGCCGCCATCGGCAACGTGGAAGGGCTATCCGAGCAGACCCTGGATGCGGGGGGGGGTGTGATCGCACCTGGGTTCATCGATATGCACACCCATTACGATGCGCAGATCCTCTGGGACCGAAGGCTGTCGATCTCGCCATCGCACGGTGTAACGACGGTGGTGATGGGCAATTGCGGGTTTGGCATCGCACCAACCCGGGCGGCGCATCGTGACCTGATTTTGCGGACGCTCGAGCGAGTGGAGGGGATGAGCCTGGCCGCGCTTCGCGCCGGTGTAGGCAGCGATTGGGCGTTCGAATCATTTCCGCAATATCTCGACGCGATCGAAGACGCCGGCAGCCTGATCAATGTCGGCGTTTATATCGGGCATACGCCGACGCGGCTTTACGTGATGGGCACCGACGCGGTGACGCGAGAGGCATCGGCAGAAGAAATCGGCGCCATGTGCCGGATCGTTCGTGAAGCAACAGAGGCCGGCGCGCTTGGGCTCTCATCATCGGGATCGCCGACCCATCACGGGTTCGATGGCCATCCGGTGCCGAGCCGCTTGGCCGCCTTTGAGGAGTACGATGCGCTGATCGGCGCCTTAGCCGAACATGGGGCCGCTCATCGGACCGAACATAGCCCAGGTGTTTTTCAAGCAACGATGGGCAAAGGAATGTTCATCAAGCAGTTTCGCGAATTCGCCGCGAAGCACGGCGTCACGGTCACCTGGACTGCCCTGCTCTCCAACCTCACCGGCCCGGGATCACATCGTAAATATTTGCAAACTACGCGCGAGTTGATCGACGGAGAGGGTCTCAACGTCATTCCCCAGGTATCGCCACGGCCGCTGACACTCGATTTCAATTTCGACTCGGCGTTTCCCTTCGAAGCGCGCCCGTTTTTTGCCCCGACCATGAAAACCGACCACGCCGGCCGCCTCGCGCTATACAAAGATGCCGCGTTTCGACGGGCATTCAAAGATGATCGAGCAGACGTGCACCCGCATCAAATGGTGGGGTGGGACGAACGCGCGGTGATCTCATATTCGCCATCGGACGACTCGTTGACCGAGCGATTGGTCAAGGACGTCGCTGACGAACGCGGCGTTGATCCGGTCGACATGGTGCTGGATTTGAGCCTGGAGACCGATCTTGCCGCGCGCATCCGCGTCCCCATTCTCAACTATGACGACGACGCGGTCGGCGAGATCCTCCAAGACCGGAATACCGTCATGGCGCTATCTGATGCCGGCGCGCACGCCAGCCAACTGTGCGATGCGTGCTACACGACCGATTTTCTCGGCCGCTGGGTACGCGACAAGGGGGTGGTCGGTCTCGAGGAGGGCGTGCGGATGCTGTCGGCGCGGCCAGCGGAGGTGTTAGGGCTGCACGATCGCGGGCGGCTTGAGAAGGGCCTCGCCGCCGATATCGTGGTGTTCGATCCGGGCACCGTTGACGCCGGCGAGTTGCGGCGGGTGCACGACTTGCCCGGCGGTGCTGATCGTTTGGTGTCGGACGCGCACGGGATAGAAGCGGTCATCGTCAACGGCACGGTGATCGCCCGAAGCGGCGAAAGCGTTCTTGCCGCCGACGCCGAACTGCCCGGTCAACTGATTCGCAGGTGAGGTTAGGCATGAAGGCTTCGCTCGGCTATGTCGGGCTCGCGGTGCGCGAACCTGAAGAGATCGCCGAGAAGCTCCATCGCGATTTCGGCCTGGTCCGGGCCCATGCTTCTCTTAACGCCCTTGGGGGCGGCAGATTGACAGTGCCGGTGCTAGGTATTGGCCGCAGCGCGCTCGTGCTTATGGGTGTCGGTGAAGGGCCGGCGCATGATATGGACCGACCCGGTGTGCATCACTTGGTGCTGCACACCAATGACCGCGATAGTGACCTCGCGACGGCGAAAGCGACCGGGATCGAGATATCGTCGCCAACAGCAGCATTGAACGGGACGCCAGCGGTTGAGCTTGCGGCCGAACGGCTCGGGGGTGTGCGCACGTTTTTGAGCGAACCCCTCGACCTGCCTGAGAGTACGGCAGGGCCGGTTGAGCGGATTGATCACATCGGCGTCGCGAGCGCCGACAACCACGTTGTGCTCGATATGTACTGCGACCAGATCGGGTTCAAACTCGAAAGCCGGCAGACCGATAGGGAGGTCGGCACCGCGGTCGAAACTTTTACCTCCGACAAGTACGGCGTTGTGCGACATAGCCGCCCGCCCGAGTTAATCGGCGGGCTGCGGGTCGCGTTTGTAACGATCGGCGACTGCGAACTCGAGTTCCTGCAGAATTTCGATCCCCGCCAGGACGGTGCGGTCGATCACGGTACGCGCGGCACCACGCGCCAGGATCAAGGGGCAATCAGCCGTTACATCGCATCGCGCGGGGCCGGACTCCATCACCTTGCGTTCAAGGTGGCGGATATCGACGGCCTGCTCGCCCACCTGGCAAATGCGGGCTACGAGGTAATCGACCCGATCGGGCGGCCGGGGTCACGACGCGCCCGGATCGGCTTTATCCATCCGCGCAGCATGGGCGGTGTGCTCGTTCACCTGGTCGAGCGCAGCGAAATATCGGGCAGCATCTGACCGAAAATGCTACGCCGAATCAGCCGGTGTCATGACGCCAATACGCGCACCACCGGGATCGGCGATAATGGCGATAGGACCGACACCCTCGACGTCGAAGGGTTTTTCGAGCACCGTTCCGCCGGCGGCTTCAGCTTTTGCCGCGGCATCGTCGACATCGTCAACGCAGATATAGGCGACCCAATGTGGCGGCATGTCACCCCACTCGCCCGGCATTTGGAACATTCCGGCCGAGGGTCCTTCCGCATTTGGTGCTTTGGCAAGCGTATAAGAGCCCCCGGGCATGGGCATCGCGTCGTATTCCCAACCGACGACGTCCTTGTAGAACGACTTGCTCGCCTCGACGTCCTTCGCCACCAACTCGTTCCACCAGAATTTTCCGTGATTGGACATAATTCTTCTCCTCATCCTTAGCTGAGTGCCAATGTCGAAAGTCTAGGGCCGTGCAAACTGTTCGGGTCGATCGATTTCAGCGCCGGACGGCAATGGTGCGGCCGCATTGTCGATCCAGGCGGCGATATCGCGCCACACCACTTCGGCCTGAAGGTCGCGCAGCAGCATGTGGTAGCCATCGGCATAAAGCACGACCCGGTGAGGCGCGCCGAAATTTTCGAGCATGCGGATCGTCGGCCGGCGCGGGATGATCTCGTCGCGTGCGCCGTAGAGCACCAGCGAGGGCGTGCGCAGGGCAGGTGATGCTGCGAGCGCTTCGTCCATGAGGTTAACCAGACCGTATAACGCATCGACGCGGGTTTCCTTGATGACGTAAGGATCGCGCCCCAGCGCCCGTAACATCTCGATATTGTCGGAGGGGATGATGCCAAGGCCGCGCCCGGTAACGCGGTTTCCCGGCATGGTGAGCACCCCCAACCACAGGGCGATGCGGTATGGCAGCGGCATCGTCGAGCGACCCCAAACCGCGGGACCGACCAGGATTTGACCGGCGATGGCCGGCATTGCCGGTTGGCTCGCTGGTTCCGGCGGTTGCGCTTGCGCTGCCATAAGGACTGCGCCCCCCATGCTCACACCGAGCAGATATAGCGGTGTGCCCGAATGCCGCGTGGCGATAACGTGCGCGGCTTCCCGCAAATCCTTGGTCATCAATCCCGTACCGGGCCAGATACGCGGATTGGCACTTTTGCCGAAACCACGCTGGTCGTAGGCATAGGTCGCGATGCCGGTGGCCGCCAGCCAGGTTGCCGGCGCGTCGAAGGAATTGCTGTAGTCGTTGAAACCGTGGAGCGCGAGAATCACCGCGTGCGGCGCACCGCGGGTCGACCATACGCGCAGTGGCAGCTCGTAGCCGTCGCTGGTCGTGATCAGGTCCGGCGCCAAGCGTGGCGCGCTATTGACCAAGCCAGCCTCCTGGACCCATGGGGCGCAGGCGGCGAGAATCACGATCAGAAGCACAGCCACTACGCTGCGGGCGCGCACCCACAGAGCGCGATTCGGGCGATATCTAGGCGCACCTTCGGCCTGGGTCATGCG
>Ga0209403_10006381_pt1 | contig 11963 bp, 9 predicted proteins | sample ArcticOcean_MG_C_8_FD_187440 | JGI IMG/M metagenome (GOLD analysis project Ga0209403, IMG submission 187440) | Marine microbial communities from western Arctic Ocean - ArcticOcean_MG_CB11_86 (SPAdes) (version 2) | ecosystem: Environmental > Aquatic > Marine > Oceanic | place: Arctic Ocean... | reverse complement strand
CAGAGAATCCGAACTGGGAGCGATCATGGATTTCAGGGAAAACGGGGGGTGCTCGAAAAAATAGACGAATGATTGGAAACGAACGAGCTTTTCCCTATTATTGTGATTGCATTTTTTTTTGCTCAACTGTGGTCTCTGTTCGGCGGAAGCGGAAATTATCGAAAACAGTAAAAATCGAAAGTACGGAGAGTCTAGGGGGCATAGCCGGGTCTCCCGGCAAGTGGGTGCATCGCGTATAGCTCAGAGGGAAGATACTGTCGATGAAAAGCGATTTAAGGCATAATGGGTACTGGATACTCACACATATGAAATGAGTTGGTCCGGATACGTTATTTTTAAAATCACCGATGAGAGAGGAAGTTTCAGTGGCGACACGTGTGGTAGTGGCCGGAGCAGGCGGGCGGATGGGCGCCCGGATTATTAGCCAGATTACATCTGGCGAGGATATGACGTTATCGGGCGCCCTTGAGCGAGAGGGGTTTTCCGGCCTCGGCGATGATGCCGGACAGGCGGCTGGAGTCGGCCCTCTGGGGGTTCTGTTCACCTCGGACGCGTCCTCCCTCGAGGGCGATGTTATTATTTCGTTCGCCATTCCCGAGGCGAGTTTGGCCCATGCCCGCCTTTCTGCCGAAAAAGGGATGGGCATCGTCATCGGGACCACGGGGTTCTCTCCCGCAGAGAGCGAGGCGTTGGTGCGGATTGGAGAGACGATCCCTTGTGTCCATGCCCCCAACATGAGCGTGGGAGTCAACGCGGCTTTTCGATTGATTGAGGAAGCGGCCCGTCTTCTGGGCGATGGGTATGACGTCGAGGTTCTTGAAACCCATCATAATCAAAAGATCGATGCCCCCTCGGGCACCGCTGTGCGAATGGGGGAGATTCTGGCGCGGGCTCTGGGGAGAGATTATCCGGGTGACGCGGTGTTCCATCGGGAAGGGGAGACCGGGAAGCGCCCGAAGAAGGCCATCGGAATGCAGACCCTGCGTGGGGGCGATGTGGCGGGTGAGCATACGGTCTACTTTTTCGGCCAGGGCGAGCGGATTGAGATAACACACCGGGCGACGACGCGGGATAATTTCGCCGCCGGTGCCACTCGGGCGGCGAGATGGGTCATCGGTCAAAAGCCCGGCGTTTACGATATGAGTGATGTTCTCGGTATTTAGGCTGGCCGCGTTTCCTGTTTGGACTTGAGGGGGGGATTGTGGTGGCTAATGTCGTATCAGTTTCCCGCCGAACGGATGTTCCCGCTTTTCATGTCACCTGGTTCATCAAAAGATTAGATGAGGGTTTCGCGGAATACCGGAATCCGTTCAACGGAAAGGCCCATCGGGTATCGCTCGAACCAGAGGATGTCCGGGCCTTTGTGTTCTGGACGCGGAACCCGGCCCCGTTGATGCGGAAATTCGAATATATCGAAGCGCGGGAAACACCCTTTTATTTTCTCTTTACAATCAACGGATACCCCAAGGCGCTTGAGCGCTCGAATCCCCCGGTGCACCGGGCGATTGAGATCTTCTGCCGTCTTTCCGGGCGGGTAGGGCCCGAGCGTGTCCGCTGGCGGTATGATCCGATTGTGATTACGCGGGAAATGGGAGCTGACTTTCACCTCAGGAATTTCGAGAGGATTGCCCGCGGCCTGGAGGGCGCGACCATGGCCTGTATCTTCAGTTTCATGGACCTCTATGGGAAGGTGCGCCGGAACATGGAAGCGGTGCCAGAGTCATCAAGGCCAATTGAGCCGTCTCTGGGTGAGCGCTTGCGACTATCGGTGGCGCTGGCCGAAATCGGGGGGTGCTACGAAATTCGCCTGCGGGCCTGCTGTGAGGACGAGCTGGTCGCGGGCGGTATAGAGAAGGCGCGCTGTGTCGATCCTGAACTCTTGGGCAGAATCGCCCCCACAGGAAAAAGCCTACCCACCCGCCCGACGCGGGAGGAGTGCGGTTGTACGGCATCGCGGGATATCGGGGGATATGACACCTGCCCGCACGGTTGTGTGTATTGTTATGCCAATGCGAGCCCCGAGGCGGCGATTCGCCGCTACCGGCGCTTGGACCCGGCTTTGCCAATGTTGTAAAAAAAATTAATGCTGAACGTTACTAGACGGTCTGATTTCATTAGAATCGCGCTTGTCCATGCTTTGGTTGTCCGGTGAGAGAATCAGTGGCGGGTGTGGTTTCTTTCATATCGTAGAAGGAGTTGTCATGAGCCAGGAGATTCAGACGAAGGGTGTTGAATACATAAAAGCCTCTGATGGCAGAACCGTTGCGCAGGTTATTCGCCATGACTTTGACGATTACGGGGCTTTCCCCCCTTATCTGGATACGGACGAGGAGAAGGCCCATCTGGCCGAGGCTTACGGAAATATCGATCCCGAGGCAGAGCGCCAGACGAAAGCGCATATGACGGCGGATGAAAATCCTCTCCAGGTCATAATGCTAAATCGCAATCCCGGCGCGGTGGTCAAGCCGCATTATCATCTTGTGACCGAACGCCCGACGAATGTTACGAGACACCAGATAATGCTCTGCCGCTCGGGCAAGATGAGGATCAATGTCTATGCGAAGGAAGGCGAGCATTTGAAGGACGTGAATCTAGACCCGGGCGATTTGATCGTCATGTACGAGGGACATTCCATCGAATTTTTGGAGAAGGGGACCAAAGCGATTGAAATCAAGGAAGGCCCGTTTCCCGAATCCGATGCGGCGGACAAGGTTGATTTCTGATTCGTCTTGCTGATTTCATAAAAAAATCCTGCCCGGCTGAGCCGAGCAGGATTTTTTGTTTTTCATTTTAAGGCTGACTCACATGGGAGGGGTCAGAGCCCTAGCTGCTGGGCGAGTTTTCGCGCCTCCCGGTGGTATCTCTTTTCGAGTTCATCGGTCGGAGTGAGGGGTTTCTGGTAGCGCCCGAGGAATTGATTTTCCTTCGACCATAGTTCTCGAACCCTGAGGATCGAATCGAGCGACCCATTGCTCTTCTCGTCTATGAATACGTAGTAAAATCGGCTGTCCTGGTTTTTGTTAAAGGCGAAATATTTTTCGTCTTCATGGTAAATCGTATCGCTGAATGGGGGCAATTGTACCTGGAGGGTGAGGGTTCTGGATCCGAAAATTGAGTCGGAAATCGTCATCTTGTACTGCTTGCCCCCTACTTTTTTCCCCAATGAATATTCGCTTCCACCAAGTTTCGGTTTTCTCTTTCCAATGGCGTGGGCGCCCAGTTTCGAGTAAAGAGAGAAATTCATCGCCTTTGAAAAGTTATTGCCGATAGCAAAGAGTAGAATCAGAACAGCGGCAACGACGAGGCCAACGATGGCCGGAGTTTTCTTCGCTCTGAGATCGGCGTCGCTCATCTGGCGCTGCTCGGCCAGATCACCCCTTAGCTCTGAGAGAGATTGATATATTTCTTGGGGGTTGAGATCGAGCGGGAGAAGGGGCTCTGGCTCTGGTGCTTTTTTCTTTGCCGAAGCACCCCCACCGCCCGAGGCGGAAGCCGCTACTGCATCGCCCGAGGCAAAGAAATCAAGGTTGATTTGGGTATATTTCGCCCACTTGGAAGGCAGGTCGCCTTCCGCGAAGATGGCATCCACCGGGCAGGCGGGCACACACGCCGCGCAATCGATGCAATCGGTGGGGTCGATATAAAGCATTTCGCTGGATTCATCGCCCGCCTGTTTAATACAATCGACAGGGCATACTTCAACACAGGCGGTGTCTTTTGTTCCTACGCAGGGTTCTGCGATGACATGGGTCATCGGAGCGATTCCTTCCTATCTAGGGGCATCGTGGTGATAACGGGCACTCACGGTAATAGATGACAAAACTTTTAGGGTCATCCGATGAGTTGAACGGTTGAATCTTAGCATAAGCGCTAAAAAGGTTTACACCTCAGGGAGGGGAAAATTGTGGTGTTTAGAGCTGAATCCGAAATTTAGAGCTGAATCCGAAATTAATTTTCGGTGAAATTCAGTTTCTGGTGGCCATGGACTCGGTTTTTCCCTGAAGGGCCTGAAGAAATCTCTCCCCTGGGGAAATTAGGGCCTCAGAACTAGGGCGGGGTGCAGGGCGCCAATGGCCTGCGTTTGTTGGCTGCTTTTGGCGAGCGCGACTGCCATTTGTAGTATAGAACTGTGTCGTGCGGCGAAACAGTAAGTGCCTTCCTGTAGTTTTCGATAGCCCCCTGGATTTTTTCTGCTGGCTGAAATGCAGCTGTAATGTATTGAAATAATGCGTGTTTCCCGGGTCTCATTCGAGGGCGAAATTATACTCGGCCTCTGCGAGATCGGCCCGGCCCAATTCTATGAAAAAAATCGGCTGCCGCCGCGCTCCGGGCCGCTGAATCCGATTCATTCTCAAGGGCTTTGTGGAGGGAGACTCTTGCGCCGTCCTCATCGCCCGATTCGAATAGGTGGCGGGTCATCTTAAACTGGCGCTCTTTGTTCCTGGGGCTGAGGTCCATCGCTTTATGAAGGAGTTTGAAGGCTTCCTCGCTTTTTCCCTCTTTTTCTAAAATATCCTCATAGGCTCTGGCGCAATTACCGTCCATCTGGCTTGCCTGGGCATAGCTTTTATGCGTATTTTCGTTGTCGCCCAGTCCCTCGAATAGTTGACCGGATTCCACCCATACACGAGTCGAAGTGGATCGGGCTTGCTGGGCCGGGGCAATCTCGGTTTCCGCTTCGGTGACAGCCCCGATATCAACAAACGCGGCCGCGCGGGCCAGGAGGATGGCGCATTTCCTGAAGTCGGCTCGTTTTTTCAAAACCTCTTCGACAATTCCTTCTAAATCTTTTTGATTGAGGGGCTTGATGATGTGTCCGTCAATGTTGTAGTCGGCATACTCTTCAGCATCGAACTGGCCCTGGTTGGCGAGCATAATGAAAGGTATTTCCGCATTGGTGTTCTTGGCTCGAATCTCACGGAGCAGGGCCATGCCGTTTAGTTCGGGTAAGTTGTATTCGCTTAAAACGAAATCGATGGGGGTCTTCTCTATAATTTTTAGTACTTCCTCGCCACTGCCCGCGTTGTGGACCATGGATGCGCCCATTCTTTTCAGCATCTCCACTATTGTGCGGCGCAGCTCGCCCTGATCTTCAACAACAAGCATACGGATATTGGGCTCTAACATTTGCTCGTCCTCCCAATTTCCTCCAACGGCGGTCCTGGTTGATATCCATCACCAGAAATTTTCCAGCCAGCCAACTCGAATGACTCCTCGCGGGAGATTCGAATTGGCACGGGCGAATGGCTGGCCACCTATTATCTTTTTTCCCCTCATAAATTAAATGATCTACCCATACCACTCTCAAACGAGGGGATATTACAATCAATAAGTTCCAGTAAAAATTTTTAATACAATGACTTGAAATGAAAAATTAAACCATTTTAGACAATGGCGGGGGATTTCTATTTGTTTCCTAAGGTTCTGACTTGTCGCTTTTAAGGTGACATGGTAAATTTCCGCTACTTTTTTAGAGCTAATTTCCCTGTTTTTTGACATTTCCCCCTAAAGTTGGGGCAACAAACCACTTCGAGGATGAGGAGACCCATGCCTTCAATTCAAATTGAGCGAGCCGAGCGTCTCAAGCGGCTCCCGCCGTATCTTTTTGCTGAAATCGACCGGATGAAAAAAGAGGCCCAAGATGACGGCTGGGACATCATTAGCCTTGGCATTGGTGATCCGGATCTGCCCACGCCCGATCATATAATCGATGAGCTCTCGGTCGCGGCTCGCCGTCCAGCGAATCATCAATATCCCTCCTACGAGGGGATGCTCAGCTTTAGAAAAGCGTGCGCCGATTGGTATGGAAAGCGCTTTGGGGTGGGGCTTGAGGCTTCCTCTGAGGTGCTATCTCTTATTGGCTCCAAAGAGGGAATTGCTCATATCTCCCTGGCTTTCATCAATCCGGGAGACTATGCCCTGATTCCGGACCCCGCATATCCGGTTTACGAAATTGGAACTTATTTCGCCGACGGACAGGCGCACTTCATGCCCCTGACATTGGAGAATGATTTTTTGCCGGACCTCGGGGCGATTCCGACCGAGGTGGCGAAAAAGACCAAGCTTCTCTATGTGAATTATCCGAACAACCCGACTTCGGCCTGTGCGGATGTGGGTTTTTATAATGAAGTGGTTGAGTTCGCCAAGAGCCACGACATTATCGTTTGCAGTGACATCGCCTACTCGGAAATGGCTTTTGACGGCTATAAGCCGGTGAGTTTCCTCAATGCCGAGGGTGCCAAGGATGTCGGCATTGAATTCCATTCCCTCTCCAAGACATACAACATGACGGGATGGCGCATCGCCTTCGCGGTGGGGAACGCCGATGTCTTGGCAGGCTTGGGGTCCATCAAGACGAATGTGGACTCGGGCGCCTTTCAGGCCGTACAAGAGGCCGCCATCCATGCGCTTGAGGCCGAGCAGGCTTGTGTCGAGGATAATTGCCGAGTTTACCAAGGCCGGCGCGATGTGATGCTCGAGGGACTCGCGAAATTAGGACTCAAGGCGAATACCCCGAAGGCGACGTTTTATGTCTGGATATCATGCCCGGATGGATATACCTCGTCTGAGTTTACGAGCCATCTTCTTAAAAAATGCGGTATCGTCACGACTCCTGGTAACGGTTTTGGCTGCTCGGGCGAGGGCTACGTTCGCATGGCGCTTACTGTTCCCGAGGACCGAATTCGGGAAGCGATCGCGCGGATTGAAAAGGCGGGCTTTTGAGTCTTGAGGCGCGCGTTTTTCTCTCTCTGGGTGCGAATCAAGATGAGCCTATCGGCCAGATCAAGAAGGCCGTTGAGCTTTTAAAGGAATATGAGGGACTCCATCTCTCTGGCGTATCCTCGTTTTATCTGACCGAGCCCGTTGGCCCTGTCGAGCAGCCTGCCTTCGTCAACGTTGTGGCCGAATGGAGAGTGCACCTTTCTCCCGAGGAGCTTCTCTCCGCCATCCTGTCGGTGGAAAAGGCAATGGGCCGCACGAGGTCGCTTCGATGGGGCCCCCGCCTGATCGATATCGACTTGTTGTTATACGGGGACCGGAGTATCGAGACGCCTGGGTTCAAGGTGCCGCACACCAGAATGCACGAGAGGCGATTTGTTCTTGACCCGTTGGCGGAACTTGCCCCCGAGGTTGTTCATCCCGCTCTAGGCAAAACGGCGCTTGAACTACTATCAGAGATTTCCCGGGAAGGTGGCTGGGTAAAGCGGATGCCCGACAGCTGGGATTAAAAATAGACCTCGCGCTTTTTGCGATTTATCCGCTCTTTGTCATGTAAGGCAATTTCGATTAGTATTGAATTTGAACCGGGCTTTTTGAGCATATCTACATTGTCCGCCGTAGCGAAGGGGTTTTGAGCCCCTGGGTTGAGTTCATGGACATCGTCGATTCTCCGGCTGAAATGCGGGTCCTTGCGGATTCCCTGCGAGACAAAGGGGGGCCGCTGGGCCTGGTCCCAACCATGGGCGCCCTCCATGAAGGGCATATCAGCCTGATTGCCCGCGCGGCCTCTGAATGCGCCGCAGTCGTTGTTAGCATCTTCGTAAACCCGGCCCAATTCGCCCCCACAGAAGATCTGGATACCTATCCCAGGACATTTGAATCGGATTTGAAAGTTTGCCGCGCCAAGGGGGTGGCTGCGGTTTATGCGCCAACCCCGGAGGCGATGTACAAAAGCGGTTTCGATACCTGGATTGACGTGCCTGCCATGTCGGCAGGGCTCTGCGGCCTTCATCGATCCGGCCATTTTCGAGGTGTGGCGACGGTTGTTGCCAAGCTTTTTAACGCCTGCAAACCTGAGCGTGCGTATTTTGGCGAAAAGGATTTCCAACAATTTGTTTTGATCCGCCGGATGTCCGAGGACTTGGACTTGGGGGTCAAAATAATCGCCTGCCCGATTGTTCGCGAAAAAGATGGGCTTGCGATGAGCAGCAGAAACGTCAACCTTCATGGAGATGAGCGGGCGCGGGCGCTTTGTCTCATTAAGGGATTGCGACGGGGCAAACAACTTTTTACGAGTGGCGAAAAAGCGTCCCGCCGCCTCTGCGCTGTCGTGCACGAGGAACTTGAACGGGCGAATATGCAAGCTGACTATGTGGAAATCGTAGCCTCAGACACCTTGCAGCCCCTTGAGCTTGCAGGAGAGGGTGCCCGAATCGCAGTGGCCGCGAGCATTGGGCAGGTACGTCTCATCGATAACTTATCCCTGGGTGATTGATGGTGATTTTACGGAAAATGATAAGGTCGCGCTGGAATTGGCCTGCGCTCTGCGTCCTCTGGTTGTTGTTGACGGTTGCATACCTTGCGCCCGCGGCCAGAGCCCAGGGGCGCGATAAGCCCGAGGACATTCTTCTTTTCGGACTGAAAGCCTACCAAGACGGCTTCTACGATCCCGCCGCCGACTCGCTGGCGCGTTATCTTCGATTTAAACCCGATGGGCCTAAAGCATCCAACGTCAGGTATTATCTCGTGGAGGCCCTGCGCCTCAGCGAAAAATTCAAGGATGCGATCCTGGCCCACATCGAATTTCTCTCGCGGCATCCAAAGGATAATCGAGGGGACAAAATACGTTTTCAGCTGGCCGAGCTTTATGAGAAGGCTGGCAAACCGCTTAATGCCGCCCGGGAATATGCCAAAGTTTCCAAGGGCCCTTTCCGGGCGGAGTCCGCATACCGAGAGGCCTCGTTAAGACTCAAAGCTAAGGACTGGGATAAAGCCTCCGCCGCGCTGGGTGAATTCATCCTTCTCGCGCCCCGGGACCCCCGGGTGAAATCCGCTGTTTTTGAGCGTGCCCGTTCGCTGGATCGTCTCTTGCTGTTCGATGAGGCGGAGAAGGCGTACATTTTTGCGCTCAATCGATTCCCCAAATACAAGGATGCTGTGGCCATCTGTCGCCGGCTGGGGCTCATTCAGTTCAAGCTCGGAAAATATGAACATGCCGTCTCCACCCTCCGTGATGTCTCGAGGCGGAGCTCGAAGGAGGCGGCAAGCCCCGATATTCGTCTCACGATTGCCGCGAGTCTCTATGGGCTAAAGAAATATCGGGCGGCTGCCGAGGCGTATGAAAAAGCCTTGATGCTTAAAGTCACCGACGTGCAGCGCCGGATCGGGGAGCGGGGCGCCGCTGAATCATGGTGGAGCGAGAAAAATTATGAGCGCGCCGCCAGCGTCTACCGGAGGTTGATAAAGAAAAAATGGGGCGGAGCCGGGGCTCTGGGAAGGTTTGTCGAGAGCGTGAATCTGTCTGGCGCTTGCGGAGAAAAGAATCGGGAGGCGCTGCATTTTGCAAGCGGCGTGCTGGAGCGGGGAGGTGAACTCACCCCGGACAAGCGTTTGATATACGCGAACTGCCTTGAGGCCGCTGCTATGTACGAGACGGCGCTCTCTCAATTTGAGAAAGTCGCGAAATCCTCTGAGAAATCATCGTTTGGTGTAGTGGCTGAGCTGCGGGTGGCAGGCATCTTGGAGGAAATGGGCCGACTCGCCGAGGCGGCGACACGATACGAGAAATTGCTCGGCCGGATTGGCGAGTTTGCCAAGGATTCGCATGCCGCCCTCAGAGGTAATCTGTATCAAGGTGCGCTACGGGGCGCAGAAATTTTTTTCAGGGAAGGCAATTGCCCGTCCGCTTTAAGTATCATCAAGGCGATTCCTCGAGAGGTGGTACCGGAGGAAGGCCGCGGAGAGGTGGCATCTCTGCAGGCAGAGTGTGCTTTCCTCGCAAAAAGGTATGAAGAGGCCGAACTTTATTTCGGGAAAATTCTCGTTCTCGGCAGGCGGCCAGTCCTGGCCGCCCGTGCCCGTGTCCGGCTTGCCGCGATTTCGGAGGCTCGTGGCAACAAGGCGGAGTCGCTTCGCCGCCTCATCGAGGCGATTCCGGTTTTGCCAGATGAAATTCAAAGGGAGGCGCGCTTCAATGCCGGGCGCCTTCTCCGGGAGATGGGCAAGATTCGGGAGAGCCGAAAAATGCTTATTGGATTTGCCCGGGATAAAAAGGCGGACCCCGCCAGGAGAGAAGAAATTTGGCTGGTGCTTGCGCGTGATGCTGCGCGGGCTGGCGAGTGGTCCGAGGCCGACAAGGCGCTTGGAAACTGGATGACGCTTTCCCCCGACGATCCGAGCGAAGGACTTACCCTTTGGTCCACGGTCCTTTTTCAGACGGGCGAGTGTCCCAGGGCCATTCAGGTCGCCAGACGCGCATTAAGCTTGGATGCCGACGATACCTCTCGCATAACCTTGTTTCGTACGATAGCCTCGTGTTTGCTCAAGGAGGAAGCATACGGTGAGGCAGTGAATTCCCTTGAGAAAATAAGGGAGTTGATTCCTCGGGATGCCGAAGTCGCGTTTCAGTTGGCCGCAGTCCTCGAGCGCGACGGCAAGCTTGAGAAAGCTGCCGAAGCCTACGACTCTTTTCTCGCTGATTTCCCGACTCATGCGCAGGTACCCGGGGCAGCGCTTCGCCTTGGTTTCCTTATGGAGGGCGAGAATAATCGGAATGCGGCACTCAAGGCCTACGGAATTGCCCAGCGCTCGCCACAAATGGGGATATCAGAGCCCGCCAGTTTTCAACTCGCGCTCGATGCGGAGAGGCGAGGGGCGCTTGATGAGGCGCTTGCCTCCTATGAGCGGCTGGCTTCTCAGGATTTGTCTCAATCGAAGTGGCGTCGAACAGCGGCATGGCGAGCTGCGGGCTTATATGAGCGTCGGGGTGGATGGCGTGTTGCCCTGAAGATTTATTCGCGCATCTCCAAACTGGCCCCCACTGGGGGTGCCCTCATTAAAAGTGGGGGTGACTTAGCGAGAGAATCGCGGCAAGCGTCGGCTCGTGTACAAAAGCTCGAGGCCTATCTGGCGTCGGTTTCCCGGCGCGAGGAAGAAATGAAGAAGCGGGTGCCTCTTTTCAGGTAGATGAAGATGCGTGATCGGTTGTTGGTTCTCAGATTTTTCGGTGAATTCGGAGCCGTTGCACTGGGTGTCGTGACTTTTGCCCTGTTTTTTGTTCCACCCGGGGTGCCCCGGAGCGAGGCGGCGGCAGCCACCGGCGAGAGGCAACTTTCGCTTTCGCTCCCCGAGATTGTCGTTGAGTCTCCCGACATCGAAAGAATCGTGGCGCAGCGCGTCCGCCCGGCCCCGCCACTCCAACTCGGGGTCCGCATTCCGCGAATATTTCCGCAGATTGAGATGCCGAGTATCAATCCGCTTTCGAGGCCCTTTCCTCCAGAGCGTGATCCCGACCCGGCTTTAACAGATGTTGCGGGCCGATTTTCACGATTCTTTGGTGGGGAGGACAAGAAATTCGAAAGCGGCCTGGCCTACTTAATGAAAAATTCCCCGGTGGAAGCACTTTCATTTTTTATGGAATCCATGAAATCCACGGATTCTCCTCGCCTCAAGGCGGCGGCGCGATTTTGGGCGGCTGAGTCACTCGTTCGGCTTGGGCGTTATGAAGAGGCGCGGCATATGCGGGTTGCTCTGTTGGAGGCGGGCACGGATGCCGCCGGGGCGTACCTGTATGCCGCCCGCTATGCCCTGGCTGCGCAAGGCTGCCGTGATGGCGCACTTGATGCGTGTTTGAAGAGCCTCGACGGCGGTGGCTGGAAGGTCGGCAGTTTTGCCTATGAGGAAGCCCGTTTTCTCAAGGCCTGGGCGCATATGGGGAAAGGGGAGCGGGGCAAGGCGCTGGATATTTTGACGAAGCTGGCCTCGAGCGGGGGGGCGAACTCCCTCCAGGTGCAGGTGTCGGTGGGGCATCTTCACTTTGCATCGGGTGAATATGAAAAAGCGCGAAACATCTATTTGAGTATCAAGTCCGCCCGCGCCTCGAAAAAAAAAGATGTCGACCTGATTGGCGAGGCCCTTAATGGATTGGGGTGGTCGCGTTTCCTCCTGGGGAAAACTGCGGAGGCGGGAAGTGCTTTTTCTCTTTTCCTGAGGCGCCACACCAATCATCCTCAGGTTTTTTCCGC
>Ga0209403_10006379_pt1 | contig 11966 bp, 9 predicted proteins | sample ArcticOcean_MG_C_8_FD_187440 | JGI IMG/M metagenome (GOLD analysis project Ga0209403, IMG submission 187440) | Marine microbial communities from western Arctic Ocean - ArcticOcean_MG_CB11_86 (SPAdes) (version 2) | ecosystem: Environmental > Aquatic > Marine > Oceanic | place: Arctic Ocean... | reverse complement strand
CACGACCGACGATAAATCTGAAATATATGAAATTATCGCCAAATACTCGCTCACCATGGTGGTGGTAGGTCCTCGGGAAAGATCAACCTACGGCAACATCAACATGACAATGTTCGATACGATTGGTGACCGCATTATCGAGCACGGCTTCTACACCGTATTCAGTATCAATAAGTACCGTTGACCACAGAAGACACCACAACAGATCAGCTAAAAGACATGCCTGCCTCCACCGAGGGCACGTGGGTCGACGGACGCTGGGTGACGGGCGACAGCGGAGCAGGTAATGAACCGCGGCAGCGAACCGAGTCTCGAAACTCCGACTCATCGGGAGCATCTCGCGGCATAACGATTCCGTTCCGGATCGAGTGGTCGATATACGCTGGCCTGGTACTCGTGGCACTGGCAATGCGGCTCTACGACCTCGGTGGTCGAGCAGTTCATCACGATGAGAGCCTCCACGGCTACTTCGCATATCAACTCTTTAACGGCTCGCATTACGATCACAACCCGCTGATGCACGGGATGTTCCTGTTCCAGTCGATTGCAACGTCCTTTTTCTTCGTGGGCGACAGCGAGTTCTCACTACGACTACCGATGGCGTTGTTCGGGACAGGACTTGTACTTGTTCCGCTGATACTCAAACCTCGTATCGGGCAGGTCGGAGCACTTATCGCGGGGGTGCTTCTCGCGTTTTCACCGTCTCTGCTCTACTACAGCCGTTTCGCTCGAAACGACATATTCATGGCGGTATTCGCACTCGCACTTGTTGGTGTGATGTGGCGATACATCGATGAGCGAAAGAACCGCTGGCTGTACATCGCCGCGGCTCTGGTCGCAATCGGATTCGCTACGAAAGAGACTCAGTACATAGTTATTGCGTTGCTAGGAGCCTTTCTCTTCACCCAGATTTGGAGAGAGTTGCGTGATTGGATTTACGCAAGACATTCACTTAACGAATTCAGCCCATCAGCATCATTCTTCATATTGCTTGTGACGCTGAGCCTGCCCGTCACAGCGGCCAGTGTTGCCATATTCCAGGATTCGCTTGGTATTACGTTGGCAGCTCCTGACGGCTTACCGGGTGTTCCAACTGGAAGCCCAAACGGCGACGGCTGGTACATTGCGATCGGTTTAAGTGCTGCGTTTCTTGCGGCATCACTCGCACTGGGTTGGTACTGGAATAAAAAAATATTCCTCGTATCGTTTGGCGTTTTTGCACTGATATTCGTGCTCTTGTATTCCAACTTCGGGTCAAACCTCGAAGGTGTTGGCAGCGGAGCATGGCAATCACTTGGCTACTGGTTAGCTCAACAGGAAGTCGCCCGTGGGAGCCAGCCCTGGTACTACTACTTCACAATCGGCGCGATTTACGAATTCCTGCCGTTTTTGGTTGCGGTCGCAGCTCTCTTCTACTACGCCTTCAAATCAGGTGTTCGCCCCTGGATATTGATAGGTCTGGTGGCACTTGGCATGGTTGTACTGGCCAACAATAGTGTGAGCTTCGAGAAAGACTTGATCAAAAATGAGGAACAAGATGTCCTCAGTTATGTAGGCATGCTGGCGCTATTGCTCGTATACGGATCATTTGCAGCTATTCCGTTTGTTCTGAAAACCTCGAAAATCAACAAATTTCTGTTTTTCTGGACCATCGCAACGTTCATCGCCTACACACAGGCCGGCGAGAAAATGCCGTGGCTACTCGTGAACGTTGTTCTACCTGCGATAGTTCTTGCAGCCAGCATATTGAACGACATAGTGATGTCAATCGAGTGGCGTAAAGCCTGGCGTAATCAGGCTGGGCTGGCCCTTGTCGGAGTGCCAATCTTCTACATGCTGCTGTGGAAGCTTGTGTTACACGATCTGGGTGACGGGAGTGCTCAATTCATAGCGGCGTGGTCGATACTCGCGATACTCGGCCTGTTACTTCTTGGTCTACAGCTGTTGGCAAGTCGAATCGGACGCCCGCAGGCATTGGGCATCGCCGCTTTGTTGTCGATTGTTTTGGTGTTTGGATTCACATTCAGGGCTGGCTGGATTGCGAGTTTCCAGAACGGTGATGTTCCTCGAGAAATGCTCGTATATACCCAAACATCTCCCGATTTGCACGACCTCGCAAAAGAGATCGAACGCACTGCTGAGCTCACTGGAGATAGGTCGGAGATCAAACTGGCGATCGACACAAGGGATGCCTACGCATGGCCGTGGCAGTGGTACCTGCGAAGGTACTCCGAGGTCGTTTTCACTGATCACACATCGGACGACATAACCGTTGGCGAGGATCGGGTTATCGCAGTCATCAACGAACACAATAGTGCCAAGACAATCCCCAAGTTACCTGATGGCTTCTCGGAAGGGCGCAGGTTGGTGCACCGGTGGTGGTTCCCTGAAAACTATCGAAATCTCAAGCCTGGAACGTTCTTCAGCACATTGGTGGATCGCGAGCGTTGGGCTGGCTCGGTAAACTACTTCCTGTATAGAAATATTTCAGAGCCACTTGGAACTATCGACTCGTTCGTTTATTTCTCCGACGAAGTCCCTCTCGTCCCTGCGAAATAATCTAAATGAGGCTCACCGAGTGGCCAACGAGCGATTTTCTGGAAGTTCAATGACAACAGCAGCACTTCATTTTTATGGGCAATAAAGCCTTCTGGTTCGGCGCAATCGGCAGTGCGGTATTTCTTGCCGTTTTCTTCGTTTTATTCGTTGATTTCGACACGATTGGCGATGTGCTGAGTGAAGCCAATTACGTCTACGTACTGCCATCGCTGGTGTTTTATTTTGTTGCCGTCTGGTTCCGTGCTGCTCGATGGAAATTCCTACTCCGCCCCCTGATTGGAAAGCCAGTCAGAAGCATCTACTCGGTAGTAGTCGTCGGCTACATGGCCAACAACCTGATCCCTGTTCGCATCGGCGAAATCGTTCGGTCCTACTACCTCAGCTTGCGAGAATCGTGTTCAGCAACTGCCGCATTCGGCACGGTGGCAGTAGAGCGTGCAACCGACGTTCTTGCCCTGCTGTTTTTCCTCGCCGCTGCGGGGCTGATGGGAACCGTCGGTGTTGAACGCGCAGTTGGTGACATTTCATCCGACATTCCCGGTGGTGCAGCAGTACTGGCACTCGTCGCTCTTCTGCCGTTCGTAGCCGTGCTGACGGTGGTGATAGTCATCTCGACAGCCAGCTCGCAGACGGTTCTCGGTTGGCTCGACCGGATGATGTTTATGATCGGTGGCGGCCTTCGAAGTCGGCTTCTCGGCATCGCAGAGCGATTACTCGAGGGACTGACGGTTGTCAGTTCGCCGAAGGATCTGGCGAAGGTCTTCGGCTGGTCAATTCCCGTCTGGGGTGCCGAGGCTGTGATGTACTTCCTGATTGCACAGGGATTTGATCTTCGGTCCGTATTTGATAGTCAGATGGAATTCATCGCAGCGATTCTTGTGTTCACCGCTGCGGCAAATCTTGCGGGAGTGCTGCCTTCGACCGCGGGAAGCTGGGGACCATTCGACTTCTTCGGAGCAGCGGCACTGGTTGCCCTCGGCGTAGGACAGGACGTTGCTGCGGCATACGCATTGACCGTTCACGTAGCTCTATGGGTGCCACCAACCGTACTTGGAGCAGTATTGTTGGTTCTAGACGGCAGTTCACTTTCTAAGCTGATGAAGGGTGCTCGAGAGTCGGATAAATCGATCGTAGGGGAGAGTTATTCGACATGAAAATTGGGATTATCGGCGCAGGAGCAGCAGGTCTTGCAGCCGCCCTCGAACTCTCAGGAAAAAACCACAAAGTTGTGGTCTACGAATCAGCGCCGTTCATAGGCGGACAGGCGTCAACCATTCCAGTCGGAGGCAGCCCACTCGAACGCGGGTATCACCACCTGTTCACCAACGATGCTGCCATTCTTGAATTGATGACCGATCTTGGAATTCACGACAAGATGAAGTGGTATCCGTCGCGTGTCGGAACCTACACATCTGGCAAGGTCTACAAGACCACCACCGCCCTCGATCTACTTCGCTTTGGCGCCATACCGATATTAGACCGAATCAAACTTGGACTATTCGCACTGAAAGTAGGGCGGATCAAGGATTGGCGCGATCTTGAAAGTCAGACCGCTGACTACTGGCTTAGCGAGCGCCTTGGCGGTGCCGCATATGAAAAGGTCTGGGCACCTCTTCTAAAGGGCAAGTTCGGCGAGTACTACGACAAAATCGGAATGCCGTGGTTCTGGTCGAAAATTCAAACACGGCTCGCATCCCGGCAGGGCATACGTGGTCGCGAGGTGCTCGGCTACCCGGACGGCAGCTTCGATACGGTGTTCGACAGGTTGAAAAGCGTGATCGAATCGAACGGCGGCGAAATTCGCATTTCGACACCTGTAACCAAAGTCGAGGTGGTCGACGGCGTGGCAAAAGCGCTGATCGCAAAACCCGAGGCTGGAGACGAGATACGAGAAGAGTTCGACTGCATACTCTCAACCGTCCCATCGTTCTCGTTCCCCGACCTCGTCGATCTACCTGATGACTACAAGAAGCGCTTGACCGATGTTCACTACCTCGCTGCCGTGGTCGTTGTGCTTGAACTAACTCAACCGTTAACCAGTTACTACTGGATGAACATCGCCGATTCGGACGTGCCGTTTCTCGGACTGATCGAGCACACGAACATGCTGCCGAAAGAATGGTACGGCGACCGCAATGTTCTCTATCTGACCAACTATCTCGATCGTGCAGACCCGGTTTACAGCATGTCGCAGGATGAACTCCTCGACCTGTACCTGCCGCATTTGACCAAGTTCAACCCCGAGTTCAAGAGGTCCTGGATAAAGGCCGTTCACTACAACTCTGTGAGTGCTGCGCAGCCAATTATTCCAGTCAACTATTCGGAAGCTATCCCGGATCACAGGACTCCTGTTCAACGGCTTTATCTTGCAAATACAACCCAGATATATCCGGAAGATCGTGGAACGAACTACAGCTTCAAAATGGGACGTGAGATGGCCGCAATGATTCTCGAAGACGGTCAACAAAGCTGGAGCAACTGGAAGTAAACTCCGGGAATCTGTTTCGTATCCAACGACAAACTATTTAGGACTGGAATTATTTACCAATGGGACATCTCGACGGCCAGGTAGCAATCATCACCGGTGCAGGAACGGGTATCGGACGTGAAGCGGCCCTGATGTTTGCTGATGAAGGTGCAAAACTCGTGTTGACCGGACGTCGCATCGAGCCGCTCAACGAAGTAGTCGCACTGATCAATTCGAAGGGCGGCACGGCCGTCGCAAAGTCAGTGGATATGGAAGATGGCGACGCCGCAGCGGCTCTGGGCACATGGACGCTGGCCGAGTTCGGGCAAGTTGACGTCCTCGTGAACAACGCTGGGCACAGCACTCACGCTCGATCGATCCAGCATGTTGGTACCGAAGAATGGGAAAGCGTCTTCAAAGTGAACGTTCAGGGCGTCTATCGTCTAACGCAATCGGTTATTGGATCGATGATCGAACGGGGCGGCGGAACAGTCATCACTACTTCTTCGATGGCAGCGCTCCGGCCGGGACTTCTCGGTGGATCTGCTTACGGCGCAGCCAAAGCTGCCTCGTACAACATGATGCGCGGCATCAACTCCGAACTAAATGCCAAGGGAATCCGAGCATCTACGATCCTGCCAGCGGAAGTCGATACGCCGATTCTCAACAATCGTCCACATAACCCGGATGCGGCTGCTCGTGCCACGATGATGACGGCCGAAGATGTGGCGAAAGCGATACTGCTGTGTGCGACGCTTCCCGGGCGAACCGTAATCGAAGAAATCGTGATGTCGCCGACGATACCGAGAGATCGAACGCGCGACCTCGAAGCAGCAGCCAAAGCCGGTTCTCCAGAAGAATAACGCGACGGCTACAGCTTCGATTGGTTCAAGAAATACTCCTGCATCGGAGTGAAGTAGAAGTCCTGCCAGCTCGACTCGTATCCCTCGGCCTGTCCGTCTGGGATGTTCCAGTGTTTCAATGTGAGCAGCGTGCCATCAGGCATCTCTTCGAGGGTTATCTCAACCGACGAATCGGGGTCGGTACCCTCGAACTGCGACGTACGCCATGTCTGCAGAATTCACCGGGCATCGTCGAGTTCGAGATTGATGCCGTTGATGTAGCCGTCATGCGCCGTAAAGATCCCGGCGACCTCAGTTGATGCCGAAGCTGGCGACTGTGTCATTTCGCTATGCCGTTCGCTATCCAACCACGCGCTATAAACACTTTGTGGTGATGCAGAGAGCTCGGTTGAAACCGTGAATCGAGTCATGACAATATCGATCTATTGCTGGTCATAGCCAGCAGATTAGCGTTTTCTGGCGTTATAAACCATATCTGGGTCTGTGCCAGTCCACGTATCTCGGTACTGGACACGCCTATCACCACGCTCGCCAACCACCTCGAACACAGGCGATTCGTGTCCACCCCAGTGGAAGTGATCACCCGGCTCATCAGTGACTTCGACAGTCAGATCTGACCGATCGAACACGTCTTTGCGAAGTCGTGTGCCGAGCCCTGGTCCCTCCGGTGCAAGAAGGTAACCGTCTTCGACCTTGATATCGACCTCCAGAACTTTTTCGTACCAGCCGCCTTTTCCGTAAAACGCCCGGCAAGTCTCCATAAGAAATACGTTTGGGGCGTTCATAGATATATGAGCGCACGCAAACACGTTGACCGGCCCGGTCATATCGTGTGGTGCTACCGGCCGTTGCTCGACCTCGGCCATGGTGCAAATTTTCTTTGTTTCCGTAATTCCACCGGTCCAGATCAGGTCTGGCATTACAACTTCAGCTGCTCCAGCTTTCAGATACTCCCGCCACTGGTACTTGCCAATGAGCCGCTCGGAAACACACACCGGCGCTTCGATTTCATCGGCAAGACGCAGGTGGCTATCGACATTTGTGGGTTGGATCAACTCCTCTTGCCACATCATGTCGAGATGATCCATCGCCTTGCCAATCTTGATCGCCGAGTTGAGATTCCATCGACCGTGACCATCATTGGCTACTTCAATCTGATCACCAACCGCAGCCCGAATGTCCTCAACAGGCTTGATGAGAAGCTTCATGTCCTCGTTCGAGATATGTGTACCGCGATTGATATCAGCGAACTGATCGGTAAACGCCCACTTCATAGCCGTGATGCCATCGTCCAGCAGACTTTTCGCGAGTGTTCCGGCGTCGACGATCGCCATCTCCATGTCTTTGTTCTCGCCGTATTGTCCGGTCGTGTTGTAGGTACGAATACGGTCGCGGCACGCACCGCCAAGCATGTTGTATATCGGCTGGCCAGCAACCTGCCCAGCGATATCCCATAGAGCGATGTCGATAGCCGAAATCGCCCGGGCCTCGGCACCCGCATAGCCGAAGGCATTTGCCATGTCGAACATATCTCGCCAGTGTCGTTCGATCGCCAGCGGATCTTTCCCGATAAGCATCGGGGCGAACATCTCGTGCACACAACCCGCAACAGCACGCGGCCCAAAGAACGTTTCTCCAAGGCCAACATGACCCGAGTCGGTCTTCACCTGAATCCAGATGATTGCCGGGAATTCTTCGAGTTGAATGGTTTCGATAGACGTGATCTTCACGATAAGGCTCCGAAATGTGATGACGATAATCGGTGAACCGCCGTATTCTATTCGGCATATCAAGGCAATGAGAGGGAACACGTTGACGAAAAGCATCACGGAACGATTGGCACAGTGCTACACCGGAGCTGTCTACGACGTTATGCGGGAGATCGGACATCCAGATTGCACGCTACCGCATGACATTCGGCCACTCGACGATACGTTGACGCTTGCAGGGCCGATTTGGACCTGTAGCGGTCGAATCAACGAGTCGATATCGAACGATGATTCTCTGATGAGCTGGACCGGTCTGCTGAGCAAGGCACCTTCAGGCACAGTGCTGGTATGCCAGCCGAACGACTCGACAATCGCTCACATGGGCGAGCTTTCGGCGGAAACCTTGAAACACCGAGGGATTCTCGGATACGTAGTCGATGGGGGGAACAGAGACTCCGATTTCATCAAAAAACTCGGGTGGCCGCTGTTTTTCCGGTACTACACGCCCCGAGACGTGGTGGGCAGATGGAGTGTCGAATCAATGGGGGAACCGATCGTTATTGGCGATGTTGAGATAACCAGCGGTGACTGGATTCTCGCCGATATTGACGGTGTGGTGGTTATTCCCCAGTCCCTGATCGAGACCGTGCTCGACAAGACCGAGGAAATCATGTCGACCGAGAGTGAACTCAGGACCATGATTTTGAACGGGATGGACCCTCAGGACGCCTACAAAAAATATCGACTGTTTTGAGCATGAATTTCTACAGGAATTCCGTTGTGTGGCCAATTGGGCTCTGCTAGGATTGTGATTCGATTCTCGAAGTCGAAATACCCACTATTTTGTTGAGGTTAAGTTGACAACTGCTGACACCAAGCAGCACTCAAAAATGCGTGAGCAGATCCGGCAAATCCTGAACTCTCAGGAACAGCCAACGGTCACTGTGCTGTCATCGCTGATTGCGGTGCAGGACTCTATTCACTACCTGCCAGACGAAGCCATTAAAGAAACGGCAACGTTCTGTGGATCCACCATCAACGAAGTGTGGAGCGTCGCTTCGTTCTACACGAACTTCAGATTCACCGCACCGGGTGAGAAGACACTTGATGTTTGCTGGGGGCCGTCATGTCACATTCTCGGCGCACAGCAAGTTCTTGATTCAGTGCAATCGGCGCTCGAAATCAAAGAAGAAGGCGAAAGCCCCGACGGCAAAGTTACTTTGAAGTACAACACGTGCCTCGGCGCCTGCGCCCAGGGACCTGTAATCGCAGTCGATCACCACCTGATCGGCAAGCAAACTGCAGAATCCGCAGCCAAAATCGCTCGGGAATTACGCGGGCTCGACGGATAACTATCCACTCAGCCCCGAATATCAGAGACCACTACCAGAGACAGCCAGAGGAACAGAGACCAGATGCCAACGACCTTCGAAGAGCTCCAGGCCCGCGCAGCTAAGCGTTGGGATGAGCTGACATCAGGCGAAAGCGCCTGGATTCGAGTTGGTGGCGGTACTTCGGGTCAAGCAGCTGGCGCCGATGCGGTACTCGATGCGTTCAAGAGCTCGGCCGAATCGACGGGCGTAAACGCCAACGTATCTATGGTTAGCGCGATGGGACTGATGTACCTCGAACCGCAGGTCGACGTGCTCATGCCTAACGGCTCACGAGTTTTCTACGGAAATGTCGAGCCTGAAGAGGCGCAGGCAATCGTTGAACAGCACGTCAAAAACGGCGAACCACTGGTCGACCGTGCATATGCTTACTCCGGCGGAGACGGCAGCGGTGTCGGCAACTTGCCTGAGCTAAGCAGCCTGCCAATGGTGGCGCTTCAGCAGCGGATTGCCACACGAAACTTCGGTGAAACCGATCCACACGATCTTCTTCAATATGTCGCCAATGGCGGATACCAGGCCCTGAACCGGGCACTCACCGAGATGACCCCCGAGCAGATCGTCGACGAGGTAAAAGCCGCCGGTCTTCGAGGTCGTGGCGGTGCAGCGTTCCCGGCCGGTGTGAAGTGGAGTTTCCTCGCACCGTCCAATGCCCCGGTCAAGTACGTTCTCTGCAACTGCGAAGAGGGCGACCCCGGCGCTTTCAACGATAAGGGCATTATCGAAAACGATCCGCACACGCTGGTCGAAGGCCTGATCATCAACGGATATGCAACCCGTTCGACCCACGGATACATCTTCATTCGCACCGGGCACGAACTTCCTATCGAATCGGCTCGCAAAGCCATCGCCGCTGCGTATGAAGCCGGACTCCTTGGTAAAAATATTCTTGGAAGTGAATTCTCATTCGAGATGGAAGTTTCCCTGACTGGCGACTCATACGTTGCCGGCGAAGAAACGGCACTGATGGAGGCTATCGAGGGTAAGCGCGCAACTCCTCGTTTCAAACCTCCATTCCCTGCTGCGGCTGGTCTCTGGCAGAAGCCAACAAATATCAACAACGTCAAGACGCTCGCCTACGTGCCCGAAATCGTGCGCAATGGCTCCGATTGGTTCAAAAGCATCGGTACCGAGACGACGTCTGGCACCGCAATCGTCTGTCTCTCGGGGCACATCACCTATCCCGGAATGTACGAAGTTCCGATGGGAATGACCATTCGTGACGTGCTTGAAAAGGTTGGCGGTGGTGTTTCTGAAGGAGAGCGAATAAAAGTTCTGCAGGCTGGAGGTCCGCTCAACGGCCTGCTTGGTGAAGAAGCGTTCGACACCATGATCGACTTCGACGCTATGTCGGCAGCCGGAGCTTCAATTGGTTCAGGTGGAATCATTGTCGGCAACGAAACGACCAACGTCGTCGACCTGCTCAGATCACTGATCGCATTCAACCAGTTTGAATCCTGCGGAAAATGCTTCCCGTGTCGCCTCGGCAACACTCATATGCTCGAAATTCTGGACCGTATGTGCCAGAACAAAGCGAAGTCGGCTGACCTCGCTCTACTCGAACGGGTTGGAACCAGCATGAAGGCCGGATCGCTCTGCGGACATGGTCAACTTGGCTTCAATCCAATCGCCTCAGCTCTGAAGTACTTTGGAGATGAGATTGATTCAACTTTGGCTGGCGAAATTGCACCTGGTGGTGTCTATGGCGATGGCACGATGATTCTTCCCACCCGTACACGTCCTTAAGTCTTTAGTCGTTTAAAATTGGGCCTTCAATCAACGGCCCAAACGTTCGGAGTTTTCTGCATGGCAGATGGAACAACCTTCAAAATCGATGGCCAAGAGGTAGTCGCTAAACCCGGCCAAACGATTCTGCAGGCTGCAATGGATCAGGACATATACATTCCTTATCTTTGCTACTACCCGAAGATGAAGCCGGTGGGCTCCTGTCGGACTTGCATGGTTGAAGTCGAAGCAAATGGTCGTAAGATGATCGTTGCGGCATGCACGACTCCGCCGATGTCCGATGCCGTGGTCACAGTCAACAACGACGCTGTAAAAGAACTTCGCCGGGATGTCATCGAACTGCTGATGACCGAGCACCCGCACGGATGTCTCACCTGCCACAGGATCGAACTGTGTGGCCCACAGGACATTTGCCAGCGACACGTGACGGTCACCGATCGATGCACCATCTGCCCAAAGAACGAACGCTGCGAGCTCAAGGACACTGTACGACTGGTCGAACTCGACCTGCGTACACCTCTGAACTACCACCGTCGTGATCTGCCGATTCATTCCGACGATCCTTTCTACGACCGCGACTACAACCTCTGCATCGTCTGCTCACGCTGTGTACGTGTTTGCGACGAAATTCGCTTCGATACCGCTCTAACGTTGACCTCTCGTTCCGGTGTGTCACTGGTCGGTACATCCCACGGAACTTCGCTCCTTGAATCAGGCTGTGAGTTCTGTGGAGCGTGTGTCGACGTCTGCCCAACTGGAGCTCTGGTTGAACGCAACTACAAGTGGGAAAAGGCCGTCACGGAAGTGGCGACCATCTGCACGAACTGCCCGGTCGGATGCCAGATGATCGCTGAGGTAAACAAATTCGGTAAGGTCGTCCGCTTCAAAGGAGACCTTGCGGGTGCAGCGAATAACGGACAGGCCTGCATGACAGGCAAATTCGGTTATGAATACACAAACGACTCAGCGAGGCTGAAACGCCCATACGTACGTGAAGGCGGAATCCTCCGCAAAGCGACGTGGGATGAGGCGCTGGAACGCATCAAACAGGGTCTAAGCGGAAGAACAGCTTCAGAACTTGCAGTAATCACTTCACCTCGAGGATCGAATGAAGATCAGTACATAGCTGCGAAATTCGCAAGTTCCGTTCTCAAGACTCCAAATATCGATTCTGCGCTCAACTCAAACAGCGGCCTACTGTCACGACTTGAAGAGCGACTCGGAGCCGGGG
>Ga0209403_10006371_pt1 | contig 11975 bp, 10 predicted proteins | sample ArcticOcean_MG_C_8_FD_187440 | JGI IMG/M metagenome (GOLD analysis project Ga0209403, IMG submission 187440) | Marine microbial communities from western Arctic Ocean - ArcticOcean_MG_CB11_86 (SPAdes) (version 2) | ecosystem: Environmental > Aquatic > Marine > Oceanic | place: Arctic Ocean... | reverse complement strand
CCTATATGAACAAACTTGAGAATGATCTCGATTTTACCGATCTATACCACGGCAACGATGGCCCTATCGTCGTACGACGGTACCAGCCTGATGAGCTTGCTGATGATCAGGCTGCTTTCATCACAGCGGTTACCGACGCAGGTTTTGCAAGAACACACGACCACAATCATCCCGCTTCGACCGGTGTTGGTCCCCTGCCACTGAACAATCCCGACGGGATCCGATGGAGCACGGCGCTCGGCTACTTGACGATGGCTCGTGATCGGGCGAATTTCACTCTGAGCGCCGATAGTCACACTACGCGAGTCCTCATAGAAAATACAAAAGCTGTCGGCATCGAATATGAAAAACACGGCAAACTGAAACAAGCATTCGCTGATGAAGTAATTTTGAGTGCCGGGCCGATCGGGTCTCCACACCTATTGATGCTTTCTGGCATCGGTCGCAAAGAGCAGTTACAAGCAGCCGGCATCGATGTAATCGCCGATATGCGAGGCGTTGGTCAAAATCTACGTGATCACCCATCGGTTGCTGTGCGCTGGCATGCAGAAGACGATTTCCCAATGCCAGACGTTGACACAGGTCCACAGAAAACGGCTCTGCGATACACCGCTCAGAGTTCTGAATTGCGAAACGACATGATCACTGTGATGCGCTGGAACTCGCCTTTACGCGAGTTCATGATGAGCGCAGGTTTATATCTTGCGAGGGCGGCAGGAGAAATTCGGATAATTTCTAGCGATTCCCATGTGCAACCGGAACTCGACTATCACCTACTAGATCACTCTTATGATCTTGAACGAATGCGCGCCGGGGTGAGAATGCAGATTGAGCTTGGCAAACACGATGCTTACAAGGGAATTTTGAAAGAGCTGAAAGATCCGCTGCCTCCTGATCTTGAGTCAGATAATTCGCTCAATCAGTGGATGCTTAGCCGAGCGAGCACTATGCATCACATCTCGTGCACGGCAAGAATGGGTACGGCTGACGACCCGATGGCTGTGACGAATCAATACGGTCAAGTTCACGGTTTCGAAGGCTTGCGTATAGCTGATCTTTCGATCATGCCAGACTGTCCGAGAGCAAATACCAACTCGCCGGCGATGATGATTGGCGAGCGCATAGCTGACTTTATAAAAGCGGAGTGAGTCGCGAGTCGAATTGAATTACGATTCGCTGAGGCTCCGTAAAGCCAACGCTAGCTGTAAAGCTGAAACTGGTTCATCGGCCAGTAAACCGACCACGCGCGACCCACAAGCGCATCGCCAGTAACAAAACCCCAGTTTCGGGAATCAACCGACACCCGTCGGTTGTCGCCAAGCACGAAATACTCTCCGTCTGGCACCTGCACTGGGTAATCGTCATGTCGACGAACTGTCGTAACATCGACCCAAGCGGTCTTTTCGCCGTTTACGTAGACAGAACTGCCGTCGAGATCGATCCAGTCTCCCGGAACACCAATGATTCGTTTAACGAAATCGGTATCAGAGCCGGTCGGCGGATGAAATACAACGATATCGCCGCGCTTCGGTCCGCCGAACAAGTAACTGTAATCACCAAACAGGCTGAACGGCGATTGGGCGTATACGAATCGATTTACCAGCAATCGCTCATCCTGAACCAGCGTAGGCTCCATCGACGAACCTTTTATTAAGAAGCTCTGAGTCGTTGCTTGCAGCACAAGAAAAATCACTACAGCTGTGATGATCGTCTCGCCAGTATCTCGAAGCGCTGATCTCATTTGTCGTCTTTGTCGGGTGACCAAAAATACGGTCACCCAAAATGGAATCCTAGAACTATAAATCGCTCTGCTATGAATATAGCAAGGTGGTTACCAGTTGCACGTAATCACCGAGTAACGTTTTGAAGCTTGAATGCCGATTTATTGGGTGGCGAGTAGCATTGAGCCGATCAGGCATCTGACTTAATTTCAACATGACCAGTTTCGACGAACAGCGACTAATACAACTAACCCGTGACGGCTACTACGACGCGTTCAATCGCTTAGTAGTCGAGTACCAAGACGCGGTGTTCGCTGTTGTTCTTCGGATGGTCAGAAATCGTGCCGCTGCGGAAGATATTACGCAGGACACTTTCATTTCTGCATTTCGCAAGATTTCTTCGTATCGAGGTGGGATATTCCGCGCTTGGCTTTTCCGTATAGCGAAGAACGCGTCGATGGACTACCTGAGGAAGATCGCACGCCGGGGTGAAACCTCTATAGACGAAGACATCGTCTACTTTTCAGAAACGGTCAAAGACGACTCGCAAGATCCCGTAGTTGATGCATTGAATGCCGAGCTGGCACGTCTTATCGAACATTGCATGGGCGGCCTTTCCGACGATCATCGATTCGCAATGGTGATGATCGATGTTGAGGGCTACCAATATGACGAAGCAGCCGACTCGATTGGTGTTTCGATAGGCACCGTTAAATCTCGGTTAAACCGAGCCAGAGCACGAATGCGCGACTGTGTTCAGCAAGATCGGGAACTTTTACCAGCCTCAATGCGTCTATAAGACAAGGAGAACTAAAAAAGAGTGGTTCACAAGTGTCTAAATCGACTTTCAGGTCGTAAAGATTTGAGCATCGACGCAGTAAATGCGTTCGTCGAAGGTAACGCGTCATCCGACGAGATTCAGAACGTTGAAAACCTGATGCAGGACAATGCTTCGCTCAAAAAGGACCTTTCCACTCAACAGGCGTTGCGGTCGGTACTTGGCAGAATAGAAAAGATCGAAGCCCCACGTTCATTCGTAGTCACGCCTGAAATGGTTGCAGCATCCGCAGCTCAAGACTCGCTGTTGTCACGAGTTGCTGAGCTATTTGTGCCACAACGAAGGCTGGCTCTTGCACCCGCTGCAATCGCAGTGATTGCTGCAGTTGGTGTTGCATTGCTGACAATTGGTGATGTAACAGGCATTGTCGATCAATCTAGTTCGAGTCGGAGTGAATCATTCTCGACTGCCGAGATTTCGAAATCAACAGCTGGTGGTGGAGCTTCGAGTCCTAGGGTAGCTGGAGCACCCGGTAATCCCGGAGACCCAGGTTCGAGTGCTGACATGTTTACTACCGAAAAAGCATCTTCTTCAGGAGCAGCCACGGCTGCGCCTGCGGCAACTACAGAAATAGCTGCCGTTGCGCCTAAATTCGACAGTCTCGACGACTCGGTCGCAGCCGAATCAGCTGATGCTCCGGTCGCCGGACTCGCAGATTCGAGCACGGGCTCGGAAGAACCAGAGCCGCCCAGCATCATGTTAGAAGCGCCCACTGACGCGATGAGCCCGGACGCTGATAATTCAGATTCGACAGTCTTCGGGTCATACGACGAAGATTCGTCAGTTACACAGACACAACTTGAATCGAGAGAATTCGACACCGATACGGGTGTTTTGGCTGGAGATGGTTCGAGTTCGATTGAAGCTGAAGCCGAGTTAGCTCACGCACAAGACACTAGGTTTGAACCGATTTCTTCAAACAACGGAATTTCACTTCCGCTGTGGCAGCTGCAAGCCTCGCTCGTCGCATTGGCAATCGCCGCTATCGGCGCATGGGTAGGCCTTCGCCGAACTCGCGGCGAGTAACTTCGGCTCGGGGGGTGCCGGACGCTTCCCCGGACTGACGCGAGCCAAAGATAGACTTTCCAAGTGCAGCCAAGGGATCTGGGCTGAGTCTGGCTTCCGGAGTCGTTGGTTATGCTCCATCGCCAAGCATACTGCCTCACCGAAGATCCCTCCACTTCGCCCGACATCTGTGACACTGGTTTAACACTCACCAATACGAGGTCATCGCGTATTCGACAGAACCCAATGGAACAAATCTCGGCTATTCATCGTCTCTACTTATAACAACTACAATTCAACAATGGATTGGTCAACAAATAGTTCAAAGGGTTCAGGACACACAGGCGTGCAGTTGAACCATAGATAAGTAACTCGAAGGATTTTGTTATGAGTAATGTAAAGATCAGAAAGCCCGAAACATGGTTGCTCATGGCTGCTCTCGCAGTGTTCTCAATCGCATCAGTCGGATGCGCCGATACATCCGCCGACGAAAAGACCGCAAGCAACGATGAGACGCTAGCAATCGGCGCTCCCTCCAGTGTTGTTGGCAACATTAGCTCAGGCGGTTTCCAAGGCTCATCGACTGGCAGCAGTCAGGTAATCGCCCCTGACTACGATTCAGCTTTGATCGAGCCATACGCAATCGGTGTACCAGCCGGATACGGCCAATCTTCGGTATTCAATTCGTCAGTCGGTACGACTAACTCAGGTATCTGGGTGACCGGGCAGGGAACAATCGAGATTCCAGCCGACGTCGCACAGGTTTCGATCGGTGTTGAGTCTCGTGAGACCACCGTTTCCGCAGCACGCCAGAAAGCTGCCGATGCTATGGAAAGTGTGCTGGACGCCATCAAAGACAACGGCGTGTCCGAAGACGATATTGTGACTACGAACTTCAACATCTACCCACAAACAATCTGGGTTGAGGTATCTGACTCTCTAGGTCGACACAGCGAGCCACGTATCACGGGTTACACCGTTAGTAATACCGTTCAGGTGACGGTTCGTGACATCGACAACCTGAGCCCAGTGGTCGATACCGCAGCTTCAGCTGGCGGCGATCTGATCCGAATCAACTCGATTCAGTTCACGGTCGACGACTCTTCGGCATACGGCGAAGTAATTCGCCAGCACGCAGCTGCCGACGCTCTTGCGAAAGCTGACGTCTACGCTCGGGCAATGGGTGTTACGCTCGGGCCTTTGGTTTACCTGACAGAAATTAGCAGCTCAGTGCCAATGGCATACGGCGCACCCAGGGCCGAAATGGCAGCGATGGACGGTGCATTCAAGTCGACTCCGATTTCTTCGGGTGACGTGAACCTTTCAGTAACTATTCAAGCAGTATTTGCAATCGGCGGATAAGCGCTCGACTAAACCAATAAAGTGCGGATTCCTCATTGAAGGGATCTGCCCTTTATTATTTAACTTGTGTTGAGTGGTGTCCGCAGAGTTCCGCCAGCGCATACAATCTCGTTGTCGTCAGTGTTTATTGGTTACTGGCGAATCGCAGTGGGTAAGTTTTATCGCAGCATTTACGAAGGAAATTCGCATGGTCCTGAGCGACCGATCGATAAGGGAAGCAGTCGAAGCTGGGCATATTGGCATAGAGCCATATTCCGACCGTGACGTCCAGCCCGCTAGTGTCGATTTTCATCTTGCGAACACGATATTAGTATTCCGAAATTCGACCCTCCCTTACATCGATCTGCGTAAGGACGTTCCGAATCTGACCGATGAAGTAATCATCAAAGACGACGAGCCGTTCATGCTGCACCCGGGCGAATTCGTGCTGGGCAGTACACTTGAAAAATTGACCCTGCCAAATAACTTAGTTGCTCGGATCGAAGGTAAAAGCTCACTGGGTCGACTCGGCCTAATGATTCACTCGACCGCTGGTTTTATCGATCCGGGGTGGTCTGGCAATCTCACACTCGAACTTGCGAACGTCTCGCGACTTCCAATCACTCTGTACTTTGGAATGCGCATTGGCCAGATTTCGTTCCAGCAGATGACTACCGAAGTAGATCGTCCATACGGATCAAAGGAACTCAGTAGTCGTTACCAAGGCCAAGAATCACCGACTGCCAGCCGAGCGCATCTCGATTTCGATAGCCACATCAAGCGTTCTTAGATAGCACTGAGGCTTAGTCATCGGTACTCCACTCGATAGAGCGCTAAATCTCGCCGAACAGGCTATGGGAGGCGTTGCGCCCCGCCCCGCGGTCGGCGCCGTTGTCGTTCAAAACGGCCGAATCATTGGCGAAGGTACAACCGAACTACGACCAGGTCGGCACGCCGAGCCGATCGCACTTGCAGAAGCCGGCAAACACGCGAAAGGCGCAACTCTCTACTGCTCGTTAGAGCCGCATGCGTTTCAAGGCGTGGCTCCGCCCTGCACCGAAGCGATAATTGCAGCCGGCATTGCCAAGGTTGTTTCGCCGCTGGAAGATCCTAATCCAAGTGTTTCTGGAAACGGCTTCCGACAGCTAAAGGCTGCCGGAATCGAGCTCGTAAGAGAAGCCACCGACGAACAGATTAAGCGAGCCGAATTGCTAATAGAGGGCTTTCGTCACCATCTTAAAACACAACGTCCGCTTGTCACCCTAAAACTCGCGATGAGTCTGGATGGCAAGATCGCGACTCGCACCGGCGAATCGCAGTGGATAACGAGCGACGCTTCACGCGCCCGAGTTCACGAAATGCGACGACAAACCGATGCGCTGGTGACAGGTATTGGCACGGTACTGGCTGATAAGCCAAGACTGACCGCACGAGATTCCTATGGCAATCCAACCGGTCGACCTTTGCTGCGGGTAGTTGTCGATTCACATGGCAGGATGCCTTCGGATGCACCACTAATCAACGAACCGGGCGAAATCCTTTGGATCGTTGGTGAGGGTGTCGATGCGACACAGCCAGCTCCGAATGTATTGATCTTTAAATCTGCTCAGATCAAATCGAAAATTGATCTGACTGCTATCGTGGACGAGCTCGGATCTAGAGGACTCCACAACGTGATGATCGAAGCTGGGGCTGAACTCGCCGGAGCGTTCGTCGAGAATGGCCTAGTCGATAAGGTCGCTATGTTCATCGCACCGAAGATCATCGGTGGAACCGAAGCACCCGGACCGCTCGCCGGACTCGGAATATCAGCAATCAGCGATGCTCTTGTACTAGAAAACATCACCCATACGGTCATCGACGGCGATATTCTTATCGAAGGCTTCGTTTCAAAGTCGAATTAACGCACTCGTCGTGTTCGATTCATAAAAAACCGCTGACAGGCGAAATCTATCAATGTTTTCAGGAATTATCGAAGAAGTAGGAACCGTCGAATCTTTTGACGGTGAAACCCTAGTTGTTCGAGCCAATCAAGTGCTCGACGATCTAAAAATTTCCGAGTCGATCATGGTCGCTGGTGCCTGTCTTACCGTCACGGCGCTTTCAGAATCGAACTCCACGTTCACAGTCGAGACCGTCCCTGAAACGCTAGTCCGTACCAACTTTGACGATCTCAAAACAAACAGCAAGCTTAACCTCGAACGATCGCTCCGATACGGCGACCGGGTCGGCGGACACATGGTGCAGGGTCACGTCGACGGTGTTGGTAGGATTCGTTCTGTTCTCGAAGACGGCAATTCGAGAATTTTCATCATCGAGGCTGCAGAGAATATAATTGAAAATGTCGTTGAGAAAGGCTTCATCACCGTTGATGGAACCAGCCTCACGGTGGTCGATCGCAACGTCGATTGCTTTAGCATTGCAATTATCCCGTTCACGTTCGATCACACGACTTGGAACGAACGCCCAGAGGGATCGAAAGTGAACCTCGAAGCGGATGTCACCGCTAAGTACGTGGCGAATCTAGTAGAGCCGTACCTGAATAAGCTTCCCAAGTAGTAATAATCATTGAATAAGCTTCCACAAAATATGACGATAAATCCGCACATTCCCGATTCAGTCGACGCTCGTGCCATCGAGTCGGTTGAACGGGCGCTCGAACAGATCAAAAAGGGTGGGATCGTGATCCTCGTCGATGACGAAGACCGCGAGAACGAAGGCGACATGGTGATGGCGGCTCAGGACGCCACACCGCAGAACATCACTCTGATGGCGAACGAAGCGCGAGGGCTCATTTGCACTCCGATGACCGGAGAGGATCTTGATCGTCTCGGACTTCCAATGCAAGTGCAGAAAAACACAGCCGAACACGGTACTGCATTCACGGTAACCGTCGATTCGAAATTCGGGATTACGACCGGTATTTCATCTGCCGATAGGGCGCATACGATTCAGTTGCTTTCCGATGAAGAATCGACAGCGGCGAACTTTGTGCGACCGGGTCACGTGTTCCCGCTTCGCTATGAAGAAGGTGGGGTGCTAGTGCGAGCTGGTCACACTGAAGGATCAGTTGATCTTGTTCGATTGGCAGGCAAGCACCCTGCGGCCGTTATCTGCGAAATTTTGAATGACGACGGCACTATGGCGCGCCGACCTCAGCTGGAAGAAACAGCTGAGAAGCACGACTTCCCTATCGTGACTATTGCTGACGTTATCGCATATCGCATGAGCCATGAGAAGCTCGTTGAGCGTGCAGCGGAAGCCCGTCTACCAACTGCGCATGGCGTGTTCAAGGCGATTGCTTACAAGAGCTTCGTCGACCCTTCGGAACACATCGCTGTTTACATGGGTGAGATCGACGATTCCAAGCCGGTTTTGGTTCGGGTCGAGTCGGAATGCCTCACCGGACACGTTTTTGGCAGCACCCGTTGCGACTGCGGCGATCAGGTGAACATGGCACTGAAACTGATTGCGGCTGAGGGTCGTGGTGTTTTGGTTTATATGCGGCAAGAAGGTCGAGGAATTGGGCTCTTGAACAAGCTCAAGGCTTACGAGCTTCAAGACCAAGGGCTAGACACAGTCGAAGCGAACTTGCGACTCGGCTTTCCGATGGATCTGCGTCGCTACGGCGTCGGTGCTCAAATATTGAACGATCTAGGAGTTCGACGCTTCAAGCTGCTTACGAACAATCCAAAAAAGGTCATCGGACTCGAAGGGTTCGGACTTGAGATGGTAGAGCAGCTTCCATTGGAAGCACCGATCAACGACGAGAATCGGTTCTACATGCAGACAAAGGTCGACAAGATGGGACATGATCTCGAAGTAAATCCGTCTGAGTCAATTGCCAACAAATCGAACGAAGAGCCCAACGATTAATGTCACCTCGTAAAATCGAAAAATATCTGGATGGAAAAGGGCTCGGAATCGCAGTCGTTTCGGCGCGTTTCAACGATTACATCACTGACCAAATGACAGCTTTAGTTTTGACCCGCCTTGCCGAGCTAGGTGTCGCATCAGACGAGACTGTAGTTGCACGAGCACCGGGAGCATTTGAAATACCGCTGATCGCTCGAAGACTCGCGGAGCGCGGCGATATCGACTCTGTGATCTGCATAGGAGCGGTGATCCGTGGCGATACCGATCACTACGAGTTCGTTGCACGTGCAGTAACCGAAGGCATCGCCCGAGCAGGTGATGATTCAGGCAAGCCAGTAATTTTCGGTGTGCTAACAACTGACAACACTGAAGATGCCGTCGTTCGGATCGGTCACGCTAGCGGCTATGCTGACGCTGCGGTCGAAATGGCCAACACGATGCGTCAGATTCACGATCTGGCATAACGCCACTTATCGTTTCGTGATTTCCCGGCTCACCTGCTAATCTTCAGCTATGTCTGGCGAGCCAATTACTTCCGATAAAGAGCGAGTGATCTTTCATGTCGATCTCGATGCGTTCTACGTTGAGGCCGAGCGTCAGAACGACCCCTCACTAGTTGGCAAACCTGTCGTAATTGGCGGGATTGGTCAGCGCGGAGTTGTAGCCACAGCATCGTACGAGGCCCGCAAATTTGGAGTTCATTCTGCGATGGCGACCGCAGTGGCGCGTCGGCTCTGCCCACAAGCCATATACATGCGTAGCAATCACGATTTGTACCGCACTGTTTCCAAAACGTTTATGAATATCCTTCGGGAATATTCACCGAACGTTATCCCAGTCAGCGTCGACGAGGCGTATCTGGACATGACCGGGACAGAACGGCTTTATGGCGAACCGCTAGATGCTGCTGCTCAGATTCGCAAAGGTGTGCGAGATCAACTTGGACTCCCAGCTTCGATTGGTATAGGTCCCAGCAAACTTGTGGCGAAAGTTTCGACCGAGCACGCCAAGCCAGACGGCATATTTCAAGTTCGCCAGCAAGAGGCCGAATCGTTCTTCGCTCCCCAACCAGTTCGGAATCTCCCCGGTATCGGTCCCAAAGCCGGCGAAGCGTTGGCGAAGCTCAATATTTCTACCCTTGGACAACTCGCCGTCGCACCGGTAGGGCCGTTACGGCGTGCGTTGGGTACGAACCACGCTGACTTCGTTCAACGACGGGCTAAAGCGATCGATAACGACCCGCTGAAAAAACGAGTGAAGGCGAAGTCTATTAGTGCAGAAACTACGTTCGAGACTGATGTTTCACGTCGCTCTGAACTTGAAAAGGTTCTGAAACAGCTGAGTGAACGAGTTGCCATAAGGCTGCGTAAATCGGGCTTGAGAGCGAGGTGTGCGAGCATCAAGATACGGTATGGCGATTTTTCTACGATCACCCGGCAACGGACTTTCGCTGCACCCGGCGATGGCGATCAATTGATCTATGACACGGCTCATGCACTATTGGTAACTGCTATGCGAGCTAGAGGTGACGCCATTCGCCTGCTCGGAGTATCGGTCACTGGTCTCGGCGAGCAGGCGGCACAACTTTCGTTCCTAGATCAGAATCCAATGGCCGATTCAGACACCAGTGAAGCTCTCGACACGATTCGTGAACGCTTCGGCAGCGAGGCAATATCGCGAGGCTTGGTATAGATCGAAGTTCATACGAATTCGAAATAATCGACTTCCCGAGTGCGGCCGATGAATCTGGGGTCCGGTCGCGTAGGTAGTACTTTAGAAAGCAATCACCGAGCACGCCCCCCTACCGAGGATCCCTCCACTCCGCTGCCGCTACGGTCGAGATGTCGAGAATCGCAATCTTGCAGCAGGTAGGGATAAAACAAAACGGCTCCAAGAAAGATTCTTGGAGCCGTTGTTCAAATTCGAAAAGCCACGATTTCTTACGGATTCGAAAGTAAGCCTGCTTCTTTCGCTGCTGCCATGACGATCGGTCGCTGTTCGTCAGTTAGATCCATCACTGGCGGAATCGGTCGACCGCAGTCGATTCCGAGTCGCTCCGAGAGAATCATCTTGGTCACACCGGCGGGAGCGCCAAACATTCGCACTACGTCAACTATCTTCTTTGCGCCGTCTTGCAATCTCTGAGCGGTCGGTAGATCGCCACGTTCCCATGCGTCGTGCAAATCGGTGTAGTGCCAAGGTGCAACCGACAATGGAGCATCGACAGTTCCCACCGCTCCCATAGTCAGCGCCGGCAGCGGAATCGCTCCGTTGCCAGAGAAACATTTGAGTCCCATATCGGCGAAAGCTCGGATGTTGCCGAACGTTAAAGCTGAATGTTTCAGACCGATTACTGAAGGGACCTGCTCGACTACCTTTTCCATGAGTTCTGGAGTGAACTCAACTTGAGTCAGTTGCGGGAGGTTGTAGACGAAAAACGGCAATCCGTCTGCTGCATCTGCGACCCGTTTGTAGTGGTCGATCGTCATCTGGTCGTTGCCCTTGAAAAAGAACGGTGGCACGCAGCAAATAGCGTCGTTTCCAGAATCTTTGGCGGCCTTTGCGCCCTTGGCAGCACTTTCGGTGCTCACTGCACCCACATGCATGATCGAAAGACCTCTGCCAGAAATCGTTTCACCAGCAATGCGTGCGGTCGTCGCTCGTTGCTGCTCGCTCATCACCGGACCTTCGCCCGTTGAACCAGCAACCCAGAATCCACCCACTCCGTGAGCCAGATTGTCTTCGAAAATTGCTCGAAGTGCCTCTTCGTTAATTCGTCCATCGGCATGAACTGGCGTCGGGTTCGCAGGGAACACGCCCTTCCATTCGAGACCTTTGCCAGATGCTTTCGCTCGTTCAGCAGCAGTTGCGATCGTCGCCATTCAGAAACCTCCAGAGGATGTACCTCTATTACGTGAAGTCGTCAGTCTAGCGTTTAATACTTCGAAGAAGTTGGCTTGTTGCTGGTTGAGATGCTGATCGAACGAGCTTGGTTTTATTCGAATTTGTAAGAAGTTCACGAAAGATAAAGAGATTCGCAGAATTTTGGCTTGCTTTTATTACGCACAACAGAATCACCTTGCTACTATTAAATACTGTTCGCAGATGCCGATTCGTCTAGCGGTAAGACACCAGACTCTGAATCTGGTAACCCAGGTTCGATCCCTGGATCGGCAGCCAAACGGGGCCCCATC
>Ga0209403_10006367_pt1 | contig 11979 bp, 10 predicted proteins | sample ArcticOcean_MG_C_8_FD_187440 | JGI IMG/M metagenome (GOLD analysis project Ga0209403, IMG submission 187440) | Marine microbial communities from western Arctic Ocean - ArcticOcean_MG_CB11_86 (SPAdes) (version 2) | ecosystem: Environmental > Aquatic > Marine > Oceanic | place: Arctic Ocean... | reverse complement strand
AAAGAGAGTGCTAATAAATTTTTATTAGATGCTCGATTTTTATTTCAAAATCTAGATCGTGTTCAATTATATGATTTAAGTTCAAATTTGGTAGCTGATACTGATACTTTAGATTTAGCACAAGATATTTTTGTTCAAAATCAAGGAGTGCAAGAAACTTCAATTGATAACTCTGAAGAAAGCACAAATATTAGCGAAAGTTTAAATACTACTGAAACTGTAACTTTTAGTACTAAAGGTTATGTAAAAAATTACTCTAAACAAAAAAGTATTAAAAATAAAATTGTAGTTACAGAAACTATTAATAATAATTTTCATGTGATGACCATAAATTCAGTTAAGACACAAGGGAAAGATAAGGGGTATATTGTTGTTTCAGAAATAGCTAACGATATATTGATAGCAGTTGATGAAAGAAAAAATTTTATTTTAAGAACGGTTTTTTCTATAGTTATTGTAATTTTAATTTTTTCAGTTTTTTTAAATAAATATATTTTAAAACCTATAAGATCTTTAGTTCTTTACACCAGAGCAATTAAGGAAAAGAATGTAAAAATAGATAAGCATGAAAAATATTTGCTTAGAAAAGATGAAGTGGGACAATTATCTAGGTCTTTAAATGAAATGACTGAAGATCTTTATAAAAGAATAAATGTAGCAGAAACGTTTTCTTCAGATCTAGCGCACGAAATAAGAAACCCTTTAACTTCCTTAAAAGGAGCTTCAGAAGTTTTAGAAAATACTTCAGATAGTGAAAAAAGAAAAAAATTAATAAAAGTTATAAGTCATGATGTCGAAAGAATTGAAAGATTAATTACAGATTACTCTCAAATGTTAAAAGATGAAGCGTCTTTAAATAGAGCAAAAATGGAAAAAATTAACTTGTCAAATGTAGTAGATTCCGTAGTTGAGGATTTTAACAGCAATTTATTAAACTCGAATAAAAATATTAAAATAAATATAAAAAACAGCAATCCTAATGGATCTAAACTGACGGTCTTGGGAGTGGAAAGTAAGCTTGAACAAATTATTGCTAATCTTTTGGATAATGCTGTTTCATTTAGTCCTGATGATAGTGAAATATCAGTTATTTGTGATATTACAAAAAATGATGTCCAGCTTATTATTGAAGATGAAGGACCAGGGTTTAATGAAAATAATATTGATAAAGTTTTTGATAGATTTTATAGCAATAGACCTGAAAAATTTGGAGAACACTCTGGTCTTGGATTAAATATTGTTAAAAATATAATAGAACTCCATGGAGGCTCAATCGTAGTGTCTAATCAGGCCGATATCAAAAAAGGAGCTAGAATTGAAGTACTCTTACCAATTTATAAATAATTGAATTTACGGAATAAGTTGATAATTCTATATTAAATTGCTAAATAGTTTAAAGTTTATGTCAGAAGACTTTAAAGTAAAAGATATTAATCAAGCAGATTATGGGCGGAAAGAAATTTCAATAGCCGAAACTGAAATGCCAGGCTTAATGGCATTACGTCAAGAATATTTAGGAAAGAACCCTCTTAAAGGAGCTCGAATTTTAGGATGTCTGCATATGACTATTCAAACAGCAGTTTTAATTGAAACTCTTGTTGAGTTAGGAGCGGACGTAAGATGGTCATCGTGTAATATTTTTTCAACGCAGGACCATGCCGCGGCGGCAATAGCCAAAGCAGGTATTCCAGTTTATGCGTGGAAGGGAGAAACTGAAAAGGAGTACTGGTGGTGTATAAAACAAACTATAGAAGCAAAAAAAGACTGGACACCAAACATGTTATTAGATGATGGGGGAGATCTCACAGCTTTAATGCACAAGGAATATAAAAATCTTTTAAAAGAAGTTAAAGGGGTGTCAGAAGAAACTACCACAGGAGTAATGGCTTTAAAAAAAATGCAGGAAGAAAATACTCTTTTAATTCCCGCAATTAATGTAAATGATTCTGTAACAAAATCTAAATTTGATAACTTGTATGGATGTAGAGAAAGTTTAGTAGATGGAATTAAAAGAGCCACAGATGTTATGATGTCAGGCAAGACTGCTATTGTAGCTGGCTTTGGAGATGTAGGTAAAGGAAGTGCAGCATCGTTGAGACATGCAGGCGCCAGAGTAATGGTAACAGAAGCAGATCCAATTTGTGCTCTACAGGCCGCCATGGAAGGCTATGAGGTTGTTTTAATGGATGAAGCTATAGGTAAAGCAGATATTGTAGTTACCGCAACTGGAAATAAAGATATTGTTACCGCGGACCACATGAGAAAAATGAAAGATCGTGCAATACTATGTAACATTGGCCATTTTGATAATGAAATTCAAGTCGAAGCTCTAAAAAATTATAAATGGGATGAAATTAAACCTCAAGTTCATGAAATAGAATTTCCTGATAAAAAAAGAATTTTACTTTTAGCTGAAGGAAGATTAGTTAATTTGGGATGTGCAACAGGACATCCAAGCTTTGTTATGAGTGCATCTTTTACTAATCAAACTATTGCACAAATAGAACTCTGGACAAATTCTGAAAAATATAAAAATAAAGTTTACGTTTTGCCAAAACATCTAGATGAAAAAGTAGCAATACTTCATTTAAAAAAAGTTGGCGCAAAATTAACTAAGCTTTCAAAAGAACAAGCTGATTATATTAGAGTTGATGTAAAAGGCCCATTTAAACCGGACACCTATCGCTACTAACAATTAGTAGCTCAATGGAATTAAGCTCAATCTACAATACTCAAAAACTTGCGAGAAAAATTTCCAAAATTATAAAAAAAGGAGATTTAATTTTTCTTTATGGTGAAATTGGTGTAGGAAAAACTACTTTTGTTCGTTTTTTAATCAATCATCTCCAAGCAAAAAACTGCATAAAAAAAAGTGAGGTGTTAAGCCCCACATTTAACATAGTTTATGAATATAATATTAAGAAAGTAAAAATTTATCATTATGACCTCTACAGGCTCAAAAGTTATAATGATATTATAGAATTAGGCATATTTGAAAACTTAAAAAATAATATTACGATAATAGAATGGCCAGAATTAATAAGGCCTAAACCAAAGGATAGAATTGACGTTATATTTAAATATTCGAAAGAAATTAATTCAAGAAAAGTTAAAATTTACTGTCTAGGAAAATGTAAAAATTATAAATTGAATGAAATTTAAAATAATTCCAATTGCAGGAGACGCATCTTTTAGAAGATTTTATAGAGTTATTGTAGGTAAAAAAAGCAAGATAGTTGTAATTGCACAAAAAAAAAAATATAAAAACTTAATCTCATATATAGCAATCAACAAGTTTTTAAGACAAAATAATATATTAGCACCTAAACTTTTAAATTATAATTACACGCAAGGTATAATTGTTATTGAAGATTTTGGTGATTTAACATTTTATAAAGTTCTAAAAAAAAAATTATATAAACTTAATGTCTATAAAAAGCTTGTAGATTTACTTATAAAAATTCAAAAAATAAAACCAAAACAAAAGGTAAAAAGCATTAATAATAATATGCATATAATTAAAAAATATTCTAATAGATATTTATTTGAGGAATCCAATTTATTTTTTGATTGGTATTTACCATTATTTTTATCTAAAAAAAAAGCTTTAAGTATTAAAAAAAAATCAAACAAATTTTTATTAACACTTTATAATAAATTATACTTTCCTAATTCTTGCTTCGTTCATAGGGACTATCATGTCCAAAACTTAATGCATGTAGGTAAGAAAATAGGAGTAATAGACACCCAAGATGCTTTAATTGGACATCCTGCGTACGATTTAGTGTCATTAGTTGATGATGTGAGAATAAAAACTTCTAAAAATTTGAAAAATGAAATTTATAATTATTATTTAAAAAAAAATCTAAAAAATTATAAAAATTTATCAAAAAATTTTTTAGAAGATTTTAAAATACTTTCAGTACAAAGAAGCTTAAAAATAATTGGTATTTTTTCAAGACTTTTTGTAAGAGATAAGAAAAAACAATATTTAAAGCTAATACCATATACGTGGCAACTTCTAGAAATGAGAATGGATGTAGAAATATTTGCTGGATTAAGAAAAATTTTTAATGAAAATATTCCAAAAAATATTAAAAAAAAAATTATTTACAAATGAAGATTGCAGTTTTATTTCCAAAAATTTTTGATTATCCGTTTACTTATAGAAGCGAAATTTCTGAATCTTTAAAGCCTGGAGATTTTGTAAAAGCTTCATTTGGAACACAAGAAATTACTGGTGTTATTTGGCCCAATGAACAAAAAACAGAAAAAAAATTTAAAATTAAAAAAATTTCAAAAAAAATAAAAATTAAAAACTTAAATTTAACAATGATAAAATTTATTAATTGGTTTTCAAAATATAATTTAGTTCCTCTAGGAATGTCTCTCAAGATGTGCTTGTTAAATAAAGATGTTGTAGAAAAAAATTTTGACGAAGAGTTTAATAAATTTAAAATCAATAGTAATAATAATAAAAAAATTTTGTTAAATAGAGAACAAAAAAAATCTTTATCTTTTATTAGAAGTGTTGGGAACAATTATAGCGTTAATGTCTTGGAGGGAGTAACAGGATCAGGGAAAACTTTAGTATATTTTAAAAGAATTAAAGATTTTGTAGATAAGGGTTTGCAAGGATTAATATTGCTTCCTGAAATTGCACTAACAAATCAATTTAGTAGAAGATTTGAGGAATTTTTTGGTGCACCACCAGCAATTTGGCATTCAGGCACTTCCAAAAAAAAAAAATCGATAATTTGGAAAGGAGTAATTGAAGGAAAAGTTAAAATAGTTATTGGAGCAAGATCTTCTTTATTTTTACCGTTTCAAAATTTAGGTATAATCGTTGTAGATGAAGAACATGACACATCTTATAAACAAGACGAGGGAATTTCCTACAATGCCAGAGATATGGCAATTACAAGGGCTTCATTAGAAAACGTTCCTATAATTTTAGTAACTTCAATCCCCTCAGTAGAGACGTATAATAATATTATTAATAAGAAATATCATGTGACAACAATAACAAAAAGATATCAAGAAGCGCCTTTACCAAATATTGAAATTATTAATTTACACTCAGAAGTTTTAAAAAAGGGTTATTGGTTAGCCAATAAAACTATAAATAAAGTTAATCAATATTTAGAAAAGGGAGATCAAGTATTATTTTTTTTAAACAGAAGAGGGTATGCGCCTTTTGTAATTTGCAAAAAATGTGGATACAAATTTCAATGTCCAAACTGCTCAGTAAATTTAAACTTTCATAAAAGATTAAATAGATTGCTTTGCCATCATTGTGGTCATAAATCTTTATTATCTAGAGATTGCAAAGAAGACAAAAAGTGTGATTTGCAATTTTGTGGCCCAGGTGTTGAAAGAATTTTTGCAGAGCTAAAAAAAATATATCCAAATAAAAAAATAGAAATGTTTTCTAGTGATACTTTAAAAAAACATAAATCAATTGACAGGCTTTTAAATCAAATTGAGAAAAAAGATATTGATATATTGGTAGGAACTCAACTATTGTCAAAAGGTTTTCACTTTCCAAAATTAAATTGCATTGTAGTTGTGGATAGTGATTTTACGTCTCATGGATATGATTTAAGATCTGCAGAAAAAAATGTTCAGCTATATCATCAGTTAAGTGGAAGAGCGGGAAGAGAAGGGAACATATCGACAATTTTTTTCCAAACATATACTCCCGATGATGAAGTTTTATTAAATATTTCTAAAAATGATCCACGTGCATTTTTGCAAAAGGAACTTTTGTTAAGAAAAAAAAAGAAACTACCACCATTTTATAGACTTATATCCTTGATCATTTCAGGAAAAAGCGAATCTTTAATTATGAAATTTGCTACAAGCATTAAGTCAAAAATCCCAAAAATAAGTAATGTTAGTGTTTTGGGTCCAGTGTTTGCCCCAATTATTAAATTAAAAAAAAAATATAGATGTAGAATTCTAATAAGATATCCAAAAAATCTGTTTATGCAAAAATACTTATCTCATTCATTGAATAAAATAAAAATTAATCCTGGAATAAAACTAGAGGTTGATGTGGATCCAATTAATTTCAGTTAATCAAAGGATTTTTACCTTTGAAAGGACAAAAAGATACAATTGAACATGTTGAATTTACTAATATAATCTCATACAAAACGAGTCTTTTAGGAGCAAAAATTGAATTCAAAATCAACATTTTCAAATTCTACCTCACAGAGCTACGCGCTAGCACTTTATGAAATTTCAAAAGAAAATTCCGAGGTAAATAAGATTGAAGAGGAAATGAAAAGTTTAAAAAAATTATTAACTGAAAGTATAGATTTTAAAGAAATGATATTAAGTCTAGCGGTTGCAAAAGAAGATAAAAAAAATGTTATACTCTCAATTGCAGATAAAAATAATTTTTCTAAAAATCTAAAGAATTTTTTAGGATTTGTGTCAATTAAGAATCGATTATTCTTTTTAGAAAAAATAATAGAAAGTTTTTTAAATTTAGTTTCAAATAATAAAGGTGAATTAAAAGCTAAATTAATATCATCAAAAAAATTGTCAATAGAAGAAAAAAATAAAATTCAAAGTGAACTATCAAAAGATTTTAAATCTCATCTAAATATAGATTATAAACATGATCCAAGTTTAATAGCTGGCTTAATTATACAGGTTGGTAGTGTAATGGTTGATACTTCAATCAAAACTAAATTAAAAAAATTAGAACAGAGTATGGTGGAGGCTTCATATGCAAATTAATCCATCAGAAGTAACAAAAATTTTAAAGGAGCAAATTAAAAAATTTGGAGAAAAAGCAGAAGTTTCTGAGGTGGGTCAGGTGCTTTCTGTTGGAGATGGTATAGCCAGAGTCTATGGACTAGATAATGTTCAAGCTGGAGAGATGGTAGAGTTTTCTGGAGGAATAAAAGGTATGGCATTAAATCTAGAGAGCGACAATGTGGGTGTAGTTATATTTGGAGATGACAGAACAATTAAAGAAGGAGATGTTGTCAAAAGAACACAAACTATTGTAGATGCACCTGTAGGAAAAAATTTGCTAGGTAGAGTTGTTGATGCACTAGGTAATCCAATAGATGGAAAAGGAGATTTAGATAAAAAAATAAAACGAAAAAGAGTAGATGTTAAAGCGCCCGGAATAATTCCTAGAAAATCAGTAAACGAACCTATGCAAACTGGTCTAAAAGCTATAGATAGTTTAATTCCTATTGGCAGAGGTCAAAGAGAACTTATTATAGGTGACAGACAAACAGGGAAAACTGCCGTTGCTATTGATACAATTATAAACCAAAAAGAAATAAATAAATCGGCAGATGAAAAAAATAAACTTTATTGTATTTATGTTGCCATAGGGCAAAAAAGATCTACGGTTGCTCAGATTGTTAAATCATTGGAAGATGCTGGCGCAATGGAATATACAACTATTGTATCAGCAACAGCATCAGATCCGGCACCACTTCAATTTTTAGCACCTTATACTGGCTGTACTATGGGAGAATATTTTAGAGATAATGGCATGCATGCATTAATTATTTATGATGATTTGTCTAAACAAGCGGTTGCTTATAGACAAATGTCACTTTTGTTAAGACGCCCGCCTGGAAGAGAAGCTTATCCCGGTGATGTATTTTATTTGCATAGCAGATTGTTAGAAAGAGCAGCAAAACTTAACGACGATATGGGTGGAGGTTCCTTAACTGCTTTACCTATAATTGAAACACAAGCTGGAGACGTTTCTGCATACATTCCAACAAATGTAATTTCTATTACTGACGGACAAATATTTTTAGAAACAGAATTATTTAACCAAGGTATAAGACCAGCGGTTAATGTAGGTTTATCTGTTTCTAGAGTTGGTTCAGCAGCGCAAACGAAAGCCATGAAAAAAGTTGCTGGCTCAATAAAATTAGAATTAGCTCAATATAGAGAAATGGCAGCATTTGCCCAATTTGGCTCTGATTTAGATGTATCCACTCAAAAACTACTAAACAGAGGGTCCAAACTGACTGAACTTTTAAAACAAGATCAATATTCCCCAATGGCAGTAGCCCAACAAGTTATAGCAGTTTTTTCAGGAGTAAGAGGTTTTTTAGATGATGTAGAAATAGCAGATATTAAAAATACTGAAAAATTAATTTATGAAGAAGTTAAATCTTCCAACCCAGAAATTATTGATAGCATTAATAACACTGGAAAATTAGAGGAAGAGGTAGAAAAAAAACTAATTTCGATTATTGAGAAATTTAAGAAAAATAAATAAAAAATTATGCCAAGTTTAGATGATTTAAAAAAAAGAATATCTAGCGTTAAATCTACTCAAAAAATAACTAAAGCTATGAAAATGGTAGCTGCAGCAAAATTGAGAAGAGCTCAAGAAAATGCTGAAAAAGGAAGACCCTATTCAGAAAAAATGAATAATATTATTCTTAATTTAAGCAAATCTATTTCTGACAAAGATAATGCATCAAAATTTCTTGTAGGAACCGGCAAGGATAATATTCATTTATGTGTAGTTATAACTGCCGACAGAGGACTTTGTGGGGGATTTAATACTAATATTTGCAGGAAAGCAAAAAGTTATTTTGAAAAAATTATAAAACAAGGAAAAACATTAAAAATTTATACTGTTGGCTCTAAAGGACATGATCAATTAAAAAGAACATATGGTAGTTACATAATAGAAAATATTAATTTTAAGGGATATAAAAAAATTACTTATAAAGAAGCAGAAGAAGTGGGAAATAAAATTATAAAATTGTTTAATGATTCACAATTTGATGTATGTCAATTATTTTATAATCGATTCAAAAATGTGATGACGCAAATTCCTCAAAACCAGCAATTAATACCAGTAGATAGTAATAAAGATGAAGAAGAAAAAAATTCAGATAATTTTTATGAGTTTGAACCAGATGAAGATGAAATCTTGGATAACCTTCTTCCAAAAAATATTTCTACGCAAATTTTTAAAGCATTTCTTGAAAATGCTGCGAGCGAGCAAGGTTCTAGAATGACAGCAATGGATAGTGCGACAAGAAATGCTGGAGATCTTGTAGATAAATTAACAATAACTTATAACAGAAGTAGACAAGCTGTTATTACAAAAGAACTTATTGAAATAATATCAGGAGCTGAAAGTTTATAAAAATGGATGATAAATTTGGAAAAGTTATACAAGTAATCGGAGCTGTGGTTGATGTTCAATTTGAAGATCAATTACCAGAAATTTTAACAGCTTTAGAATGTGATAACGCAGGTAACAGATTAGTTTTAGAAGTTGCGCAGCATTTAGGAGAGTCACGCGTGAGAACTATTGCAATGGATAGCACAGAAGGCCTAAAGAGAGGAGACAAGGTTACTAATACTGGAGCCCAAATTCAAGTTCCAGTTGGACCGGAAACACTTGGTAGAATAATGAATGTTATAGGAGAGCCAATAGATCAAAAAGGTAAAGTCGCTACAAAAGAGAAATGGCCGATACATAGAGCGGCACCAAAATTTACCGATCAATCAACCGAAAGCGAAATATTAGCTACAGGAATTAAAGTAGTTGACTTGCTTGCACCATATTCAAAGGGAGGAAAAATAGGACTTTTTGGTGGAGCGGGAGTTGGTAAAACTGTAATTATAATGGAATTAATAAATAATATTGCAAAAGCTCATGGAGGATTTTCAGTTTTTGCTGGCGTTGGAGAAAGAACAAGAGAAGGTAACGATTTATATCATGAAATGATAGAGTCAGGAGTAATCAAACCTGACGGCAAAGGTTCAAAAGCTGCTCTGGTTTATGGACAGATGAATGAGCCCCCAGGTGCTCGGGCAAGAGTTGCTTTAACAGGTTTAACTGTAGCTGAATATTTTCGTGATAAAGAGGGGCAGGATGTTTTATTTTTCGTTGATAATATATTTAGATTTACCCAAGCAGGATCAGAGGTTTCAGCTCTTTTAGGAAGAATACCATCAGCTGTAGGTTATCAACCAACCTTGGCTACAGATATGGGAAATTTACAGGAAAGAATAACAACAACTAACAAAGGTTCAATTACATCAGTACAGGCTATCTATGTACCAGCTGATGATTTAACCGACCCGGCTCCCGCTACTTCATTTGCCCACTTAGATGCAACTACGGTGTTATCTAGACAAATTGCAGAGCTAGGAATATATCCAGCTGTAGATCCACTAGATTCTACATCAAGAATTTTAGACCCAAGAATAGTTGGAGAAGAACATTACAGAGTAGCTAGAGAGGTACAAAGAATTTTACAAAGTTATAAATCCTTACAAGACATAATCGCAATTTTGGGCATGGATGAACTTTCAGAGGAGGATAAACTAACAGTAGGAAGAGCAAGAAAAATACAAAAATTTTTATCCCAACCATTCTTTGTTGCTGAGGTTTTTACTGGCTTTCCAGGAAAACTTGTAGATTTAGAGGCAACAATTAAAGGTTTTGATGCTATTTGCAAAGGGGAGTACGATCATTTGCCAGAAAATGCTTTTTATATGGTGGGTACAATTGAAGATGCTGTTGAAAAAGCAGAAAAAATGGCAAAAGATGCGGCGGCTTAGTGGAAGACAGTTTTAAAATTGAAATAATTAGTCCTGAAAAAATTATTTTTTCAAATGATATTAAAATGGCAACCCTACCTTCTTATGAAGGTGAAATGAGTATTTTAAAAAATCATATTTCAATTATAACATTTTTAAGACCAGGAATAGTAAAAGTTCAAAAAAAAGATGGAAATTTTAATGATTTTTTTGTCCAAGATGGAACAGTAGAATATTTTAATGATTCATTAATTGTGCTTTCAGCGTCAGCAATAGATATAAAAAATTTATCTAAAGAATTTATTGATAATTTAAGTAATGATATTCAAGAAAAACTTATAGATAAAAATATTACTGACCACGAGCGTTATATTCTCAATCACAAACTTGATACAATTAAAGAAATAAGAGTTTAATTTAATTTTAAAAAATTTAATTCTTTTTCTAATCTCTTGTAAAGTTCAATTTTAAAACTAACAGCAATAGAAGATAGTTTAGATATATCAACCCATTTCCAATCTAAAAATTCTGGATTTTTAGTCTTAACATTTATTTCCTTATTTTTTCCAACAAATTTCATAATGAACCATTTTTGCTTTTGTCCCCTGTATTTACCTTCCAAGACTTTACCCAAAAGATTTTCTGGCAATTCATATATAAATAATTCATTCACCTCTTTTATTATTTCTACTGATTTGACACTAGTTTCTTCTTCAAGCTCCCTTTTAGCAGCGCGTAAAAAACTTTCATCTTGATTAACACCACCTTGTGGCATTTGCCAGAAATTTTTAGGATTATCTATTCTTTTCCCAACAAAAACTTTATTTTTATGATTTAAAAGAATTATTCCAACACCAGATCTTAACGGTAATTGTTTTTTTTTTGACATTAAAATTTAACCAATAAAAAGGTTTATAGCGTAATTTAATTGGTTATCTGTTTCTGTATTTATTGAAAATTCTTCGTTTTCTTCTTCGACCTCAATATCAGGGAAAATACCCACTTCAGAAATAGACTTGCCAGATGGTAGATAATATTTGGAAGTTGTCAATCGTATTGCTCCTCTATTTTTTAAAGGAATGATAGCTTGAACTGATCCTTTTCCAAAAGTAGTTTCACCTAGTAAAATTGCTCTTTTGTGATCTTGCAGAGCTCCCGCTACGATTTCAGCAGCAGAAGCAGATCCGTTATTAATTAAAACAATTAAAGGTTTTCCTTCAATTTTATCTCCTTCTTTTGCAAAAAATTTTCTATTTTCTTTTTTTATTCTTCCCCTAGTTGAAACAATTTGTCCATCGTTTAAAAAAAAATCTGAAATTGATATTGCTTGGGATAAAAGTCCACCAGGATTATTTCTTAAATCAAGAATATAACCAACTAATTTTTTATTTTTTTCTAGTTTAGAAATTTCTTTTTTTA
>Ga0209403_10006363_pt1 | contig 11983 bp, 10 predicted proteins | sample ArcticOcean_MG_C_8_FD_187440 | JGI IMG/M metagenome (GOLD analysis project Ga0209403, IMG submission 187440) | Marine microbial communities from western Arctic Ocean - ArcticOcean_MG_CB11_86 (SPAdes) (version 2) | ecosystem: Environmental > Aquatic > Marine > Oceanic | place: Arctic Ocean... | reverse complement strand
TGTTCCTTGTTGACGACCGGGAAGTAGTTGCGGTGTGCATGCTTGAAGACTTCGACGAACTCGCCAAGCAGCATGGTGTCCCGGAGGATGTCGAAATCATACCTGAACTTCTTGTGGCCTATCCCCTTTTAAGGGGTCCAGATTGAGTTCGGTGACGGCAAGGAGATTCCGAACCCCGAGACCACGGCAGCCATAAACACCCTCCTGAATAATTTGAAGGATGGGTTTCAGCTGCAGTGATACGGAGGTAGACTTGTTGTGTTAAGACCGCATATACCAAAGTCTACCATGCTAGAGTACAGCAAGATTCCGTTGCTCAAATTGAGCTGATTTTGCAGTCCACGCCAAGACCAACCTACATTCGTGCTTGGACAAACCCAGCACGAACGGGGAGTTTGGTAAGCCAGCACTAAGGGGGTTAACTGGCCATTTTCCAATGCCACAGCACCCCTCCGTACAGCAGTAGATTGATCGCCAGCACCCCCGCCCCCAGCCATTGCATCAACTCTAGGGTTAAACCGGGCGGGTAAATCACGGGCAGCAGCACGGATTCCACAAATCCCCCCTCGTATCCGGACTCCCCGGCCTGTTGTCGCCAGTGGTTTTCCCAATCTGTGAGCGGACAGACCCACCCCCTCCACTCAACAATCACCGCCCAGACCACTGCCGGAAGGTGCAGCCCCACCAGCCGAGGCCACCACCACAACAACACCGCTCCAGCCACGGCAAAAGCAATGAAGAGCAAATGTGCGATCAGTAAAGCGTCGGCAATGAGTTGAGCGAGCATTCTGCTTAACGTAAGTTTTGGATAAGCGTACCCGCAGAAGGGTTTATCTGGATGCTGCTCTCACTGCTCTTGTGTCGCTATCCTCCAAGCAGCACTCCGGAGGCAAGGCTGTACTTGGAGACAAATTCGGCGGCTGAAATCTTCTTGGCATCGTGGGGCCGGACTCGCTGCACGAGGATGCCGCCTCCATTGGCGGCGACGGTGAACCCCTGCTCCGAAATTTCGACCACCTCGCCGGGTGCGCCTGAGGCTTCGACCTTGGTGCAGTCGTAGATTTTCAGCACATTGCTCTCGTGTGTGGTCCACGCGCCCGGTTGGGGATTGGTGCCCCGGATCAGGTTATGAACCTCAGACACCGATTGCGACCAGTCAATTTCCGCGTGTTTGTGTTTGCACCAAGATTCATAAGTTGCTTGCGATTCGTCCTGCTGGACCCGTGGCGGGTTTCCGGAGCGCACAAGGTCAATCGCTTCCAAGGCAGCCTCAATTCCCAAAGGAAAGATTTTCTGGAAATAGATGGTGCCAAGCGTGTCCTCCGGACCAACGTCCACCTCCTTCTGCAAGAGGATTTCGCCTTCGTCAAGGCCGTCATTCGCCCAAAAGTAAGTCAGCCCTGTCTTGGTCGCACCACCGATGAGCGCCCAATTGATGGAGCTTGGGCCTCGATGCTTGGGCAGGAGTGACGGATGGAAACAGATGGAGCCGTGGGTTGGAATGTCACGGGCTGCTGCGGGTACAAAGAGCGTCACATACGCCATCACGCAGAGCCCGGAGTTGAACCCCCGCATCTCGTCCAAGACTTCTTGGTCCTTGAAGTTGGGAGGCTGAACGACTGGCAGTCCTTGCTCCAGCGCAAACTCCTTGATTGGATCCACTGGTTTGCCTTCCTTGTCGGGCGCACAATAAACGGCAACGACTTCGTCCTCGTCTTTTTTCAAGACGGCTTCCAAGCACTCCTTGCCGAAGGCCTGCTGGCCCATGATGATCAGTCGCATGTTTGCAATTTCCTTGCTTGTCTGAGTTGGTTAAACCGCTTTTTCCTCTTTAGCGGCTGCAATCTCGGCATTGCTGAATCCGAGTTCCGTCAGGACTTCATCTGTGTGTTCCCCCAACAGCGGTGAACGTTGCACGTCTGTTGGCGAATCTGATAGTTTGATCGGATTTCCAACCGTCAGGTATTTACCTCGCTCCGGATGATCAACCTCGACAATGGTGCCGGTCGCCCGCAGCGACGGTTCCTCGGCTAACTCCTTCATGCTGAGGATCGGCCCACAAGGGACATTGAGTGGATTGAGGATGTCCATGACCTCGTACTTGGTTTTGGTCTTGGTCCACTTCTCAATTTCTTCAAAGAGTTGCTCAAGCTTGGGGAGGCGAGCTTCCGGAGTTGACCATTCCGGATCCTCCAACCAATCCTCGTGTCCGATGACCTTGGCAAGTGCAGGGAACGCGGCTGCTTGAGTGATCACATAGCTGTAAGCATCCGGGTCGGTTTCCCAGCCTTTGCACCTCACAATCCAACCGGGTTGCCCTCCCCCTGAAGCATTGCCTGCACGCGGAGTCGCCTCGCCAAATTCTCCGTTCGGGTACTGCGGGTATTCTGTCAAGGGGCCATGTGCGAGGCGTTGCTGGTCGCGCAGTTTGACCCGGCAGAGGTTCAAGACCCCGTCCTGCATGGCGCAGGTGATACGCTGGCCGCGTCCGCTTTTTTCGCGGTGGTACAAGGCCGTGGTGATTCCAAACGCTAAGTTCAGTCCGGTGCCAGAATCGCCAATCTGTGCACCCGTCACCATCGGAAATCGATCCAACTCGCCTGTGGTCGAGGCCGAACCTCCTGTGCATTGTGCGACATTCTCATAGACCTTGCAGTCTGCGTAAGGCCCTGGCCCAAACCCCTTGACCGAGGCGTAGATCATCTGCGGGTTGAGTTCCTGAATCTTTTCCCAAGGAAAGCCCATCCGGTCGATGGCTCCGGGAGCAAAGTTCTCGACTAAGACATCACAATGCTTGATGAGTTTGGCGAAGATTTCCTTACCTTTGACATGCTTGGTGTTCAGCGTGAGGCTGCGCTTGTTGTGATTGAGCATCGTGAAGTAGAGGCTGTCCACATCCGGGATGTCGCGTAACTGTCCGCGTGTCGCGTCTCCAACTCCGGGACGTTCCACCTTGATCACATCGGCGCCAAACCATGCGAGCAATTGGGTGCAAGTCGGTCCCGATTGCACATGGGTCATGTCCAGAATCCGGACACCTTCTAAAGCTTTGGTCATTGCAGTTATCAGTGATTGGTTGTCAGTGGTCAGTGGTGAATGTCACTTGTACATGGTCTGAGCTTTGGTGCCCGGTGCATACTCGTTCGGATCAACCCAAACATTGATCACCGCCGATTTTCCGGACGATTTCACGGACTCGCGGGCGCGCTGCAAGGCCGGTTGAATTTCGTTCGGATCACGGATTTCTTGTCCAGAACCACCGAGCATTTCGGCAAACGTTCCAAAGGGCACATCACCGAGTTTGTTGCCGACATTGCCGCGTTGCTCTCCGTACTTGGTGACCTGTCCGTAGCGGATTTGGTTCATGTGCGAGTTATTGCCGACAATGGCAATGTAGGGTGCGCCGAAACGGTTTGCAGTCTCCATGTCGAAGGCAGTCATGCCGAACGATCCATCACCATAAAGGCAGATCACTTCCTTCTGCGGATGAGCCAATCCCGCCGCCATCGCAAAACCGGTGCCCACACCCAGCGAACCAAGCGCTCCGGGGTCCATCCAATTTCCGGGACCACGCGGCTGCACGGCTTGGGCGCTGATGGTCACGATGTCTCCGCCATCGCCAATGTAGATTGTGTCGTCGCTGAGGAACTCATTGATCTCCCAAGCGAGGCGATAGGGGTGGATGGGGTTGGAGTTCGACAGGAACATCGGCATGAGTTTTTCCGTCTTCTCGGCTTCCTCTGCCCGGAGTCCGTCCAACCAGCCTTGGCGTCCCTTTGCACCGTTGTCCGAGCGACCTGTCGCCGCCTGCAAGGCTGCTGCGAGGATGGCCCCCGGATCACCAGCCAATCCTAACGAGATGTCTCGGTTCTTCCCTACCGTCCGGTAGTCCTGATCGATTTGAATAAGCGTCGCTTGCTTGCTGATGCGTTTGCCATAGCCCATGCGGAAATCGAAGGGCGTGCCAACAATGACGATCACATCTGCTTTCTTGAACGCGCTGGAACGAGTGCGATTGAAATAATGGGGATCTCCGGGGGACAAAATTCCACGGCTGGCTCCATTCATGTAGAGCGCAACGTTCAGGCTGCGGGCAAGGTCAATGGCGGCTTGGTGGCCGCGTGACATGAACACTTGGGAGCCGACCAACATCGCTGGACGTTCGGCCTTCACCAAGAGGTCCGCAAGTCTCTCAATATCTTCGGGATCGCCAATGGATTTGACCGAGGCGCGGTAGCGACCCGGTTCCGGAATCACGGCGCTCTCCTTAGGAATCTCCCGGTCGAGCACGTCACGCGGTATTTCAAGATAGCTCGGCCCGTAAGCTCCGGTAAAGCATTCGCGCGCTGCCATGGAGATCATGTCCGCTACCCGTTCTGTGGACATGACTCCAGATGCGAACTTGGTGATCGGCGTCATCATGTCAACGTGCGGCAGGTCTTGCAGCGAACCCATCTTGTACTGCGTCAGCGAACTCTGCCCGCCAATGTGCAGGATGGGGCTTTCCGAGCGGAAAGCAGTGGCGATGCCCGTCATGGCATTGGTGCAGCCCGGACCTGCCGTGGTGACCACACAGCCAAGCTTCCCGGTCTGTCGGGCGTAGCCGTCTGCTGCGTGTGCCGCCGTCTGCTCGTGCCGGACATCAATGATGCGGATGCCTTCGTCAAGACAGCCGTCGTAAATGTCGATGATGTGACCCCCACAAAGCGTGAAGATGGTGTCCACCCCTTCGCTCTTCAGAGCTTTGGCGACAAGGTGTCCACCGGAAATAACCTCTTCCGAACGGCTCTTCTTGGCGAGGGTGTCTGTTGCAGTTTGGGAGGCCGGATTGGCTTTCATTGAGGTCTTATTGTCAAGGGGTTTGCTTGTCAGTGCTTGGGAAAAAACCGGTTCTTGAGGGGCTTGAACGTCGGCATTGCCAGTAAAATTAAGGCGATGACCATGATCGAACCGGCAACCGGTCGATTAAAGAAGATTGAGAACGAACCACCGGAAATCAGCAGCGATTGCCTGAGCGCTGGTTCCGCTAACGGCCCCAGCACAATGGCTAACACCGCCGGCGCCATCGGGTAGTCCAACTTACGCATCAGGTAGCCGACGACACCAAAAACCAGCATCAACCAGACATCGTGCATGTCCATCGTCGGCACAAAACCACCGACGACACAGAGGATGAAGATGACAGGTGCTAGGATCGTGAACGGCATCTTCAACACCCAGATGAAGGCTGGGATGAAGGCGATGTTGATCAAGAGCGCAAACAAATTCGCGACGTACAAGCTGGCGATAAAACCCCAGACGAAATCAGGGTGATCCGTGAACACCAAGGGTCCCGGCTCAAGACCCCAGATCACCATGCCACCCAACAGGATCGCCGTCGTCGGCGATCCGGGGATGCCGAGCGTCAGCATCGGCAGCATGGCGCCGGTCGAGGCGGCGTTATTGGCGGATTCTGGTGCCACGACGCCGTTGATGTTGCCTTTGCCGTAGGTTTCGGGCTCACTTGATGTGGCCTTGGCGAAGCCGTAGGCCATCAAGGAACCCGGTGTCGCACCAGCAGCAGGTAGAATGCCGACAAAATAGCCGAGGAACGACCCCATCAACATCGTCTTCCAAGTCCGCGTCAGTTCCACCAGATTGTCCCAGATTCGCTTGACGGAGATGGTCGCCTGCGAGATCATCGCGTTGCCCTTGGAGATTTCGATCGTCCACAGCATCTCGGCAATGCCGTAGATGCCGATGGCCAACACCAGAAAGTTGATGCCGTGGAAGAAGCCGGGGATGTCTCCAAAGATGAGCCTCGGTTCTCCCGAAATGATATCCAAGCCGACGGCGCCAAACACCAAACCGATGAAGATGGAGAACATCGTCTTCGGAATGTCGTCACCGCCAAGCCCGATGAAGGTGGCGAAAGCCAGTAGCATGAGGGCGAATATTTCTGGGGAACCGAAGGTCAGCGCCACCTCAGCCAGTGGTGGCGCAAAGAGCGTGAACAAAACGACCCCGACACTACCGCCGACAAACGATGCCGCCGCTGCTGCCACCAGTGCCTTGTCGGCCTTGCCCTGCAAGGCCATGGGGCGTCCATCAAAAGTCGTTGCTACTGCGGTAGATGCGCCGGGGATGCCAAGCATGATCGAACTGATGGCGCCCCCGTACATGGCTCCGTAATAGATTGCACCGAGAAAGATGATGGCACCCGTCGGCGGCACCAAGAAGGTCATGGGTAACAAGATCGCGACACCATTGACGGAACCCAATCCCGGCATGGCGCCGATAAAGAGGCCAACGGTGCATCCGAGTATGATGAGCGCGAGGTTCAGCGGCTCAAAGGCGATGGCAAAGCCATTGAAGAGAAGAGACAGAATGTCCATCGGTGCTTGGAACTCAGGTCAAGTTACAAAGTCGGTTACTCTAATTGTAGCTTGGCAGGATTAATAGAAAAAATCGAATATAGGCTCAAACCACGGGTCCGTGAAACCCTTGGGCAGGGTTTTCTGCAAAGCAATCTCAAAAAACAAAAATGTCGCGATCGGCGTTACAAACGCGAAGGTACCCGTCAGCAACCATGAATGGCCGCCCATGAATCTCAGGTAAAAGATCAGGAAAAGCGGGATGGCCCCGTAGGCGCCGGTGATATGGAACAGACCAATCAGCGCGGTGAGCGCGCCAACATTGAGGAGGAACAGCTTGAGTGCACGGCTGTCCATGTAAACTTCTTCTGAGCGGGATTCCGGTGTTATCCGTTTTGCCCAGCGATAGGCGATGGCGAAGCAACACACCAACATTCCTGCCGCCAGCCAGAACGGCCATGCGCCGCCGCCAGGCCCTTCACCGGGAATCCAGCCGATCGGGAGTTCGGCGCTTTTCCACATCAAGTAAAGGGAGAAAGCCCCCATGAAGATGCTCATGACGAGTTCTGCCATGCGCATTGGCGATCTCCCTCTGTTCCTTCAAGTGTCTGCTTCGTTCAAAACCAGACTACTTGAGGACGCCCATCTTTTGCAGCATGACCTTGTGGATCGCCTTTTCCCGGAGCCAGTATTTCATCAGGATGTCGCCGGTGAGGAAACCACCCTGTAGGCTCTTTTTGGCCATATACCCCTGCCATTCGTCGGAACCGTAGATCTGTGCAAACAACTGGCGGTAATAGGTTGCCGCCTCCTTGCTCATGCCCGGTGCACCAACGACCGTGCGCTGCATAAAGTAGACGAAGTCCTTGCCCAACTCCTTGAAGGTAGGCGCATCGGCAAACAAAGGCAGTCGTGTCGGTGTGAACGCAGCAATTGCTCTTGTTTTGCCAGCTTGATAAAAGCCAAGCTGCTCGGAAGGATTGTTGACCGTTGAGTTGGCGTTGTTCCCGGCCAGTTCCTTGGCCACGCGTCCTCCCCCCTTGTAGGGCACATACTTCATGTTGAGGCCATAGGCCTTGTTCAGGAAGTCGGTCAGCAGATTGTCTTCGGAGTTCTTGCCGGTGCCGGCCATGATCCAAGCATTGCCCTTGGCCTTGGCCGCCCGGACAAACTGATCAACATTCATGATGCCGGAGTCCACATTGACCCACAGCAGGAACGTGTCTTCGGCCATCCGTCCGACAGGCGTGAAGGTGGAGATGTCCACCCCAAGTCCCGGCTGGCGTAGCGGCGTGGTGTAGAAGCTGTTCAACGTGAACATGATGGTGTGGTTCGGGTCTGAGGCGCTCTTGACATGAACCAGCGCTTCAGCACCCGATCCGCCCGGTTTGTTGATCGGCGTAAACGGCTTCGATGACAACTTATGCTTGCTGATGATGTTCTGCATGAACCGCACTGCCTTGTCCGCGCCGCCACCTTTGCCGGCCATGACGATAAACTCAACCGGCTTTCTCGGCTCCCAAGCCGAGGCGATCATTGGAGCGAACACCAAGGCCAGACCTAACCCAACGACCATGCCGAGGCTCATCAGTTTATTGGCTAACTTGCTCATAATCTTCTCCTGAAATGAGTTAATGAAAAATGTAAACATTCTGAAACCCCTGTCCCAGAACCAGTTAATATACTAGGTGCAAATTTTCGGGAGTCAAAACTTTTTTTGGGGGGCACACTCTACTGCGCACCTGTTCAAGATCAGCGGTCCACACCCTTCTTCGCGAACCGGGGAAATTCCTGCGGTCATGGATTTCTCGATGGCCGTCAATTCGGAAAAGTCATGAGGCTGATGGAGGAATCCGGCAGTGGCAAGTCCACGGTCGTGCTGCGGAGTAAGTCAGGGTTACAAAAAGCGCCCAAGTCAAAGAAGCGAGGGAGGTTGGCGCACAAGGATTCCTGTGGAGGGCGGAAGCGCCACAGGTCCGGAAGAGACGTATTCTGCAGGAGGCACGATCAGAGTGTGGAGCGAGACCTTGGTTTGCTCTTCCTCAATACTCATACTCATCATGGACGCTCCCATCCGACTTGAGGAAGGGAGGAACACGCCCGACCAATTCCTCCAGCATGATCAGTTCCTGATCGGAGTGGTTGAACACTGGTGCGAGAACAATCCGTTTTTCCGCTGCGTAAATGAAGCGTGGGGCCTCGTGATGCTGGGTGGTCACGGTTTCGGTGATGTCCGGAGTTTCCTTGATCTGCAAATGGGAAGTTCCATAACAGGTGCAAATGTAGGTTTTCTCGGAGTCGCTCTCCAAGTAGGCACCGGTTCCCCGGATGGCGATCACGGCGGTGGGCGTTCTCAACATACGCTTTCCCCGTGCGAAGACCGAGAGGATCGTACCGAAGCTGAGTTGAATCCAGAGATTTCGTTTGGTTTCGTACTTGCTGCCGGTATCAGGACGACCCGGCTGTTCTTGTGCAGCAGAAAGGCATCCTTGCCGACGACAAAGACGGCAGATCCATCCGGGCCTGTACTCAAGGAGGGTCATTAGCAACTTTCAGCCTTCCGGTGGCGGTCAGTTATTTGGAGGTGATCCACTGACCGTTGATGAGAACTTCGCCTGTAACCTTTCTCACGCCACTGCACAGGGTGACTGGAGCACAGCCACCCAAAAGCAAACTGACGGCTCCCATCGCACCCAACATGGAGAGCAGGTTCAGCATCTCCCGCCTGTCGTATCGTTTCCAGTTTGACATGGTCTTCCTTGGTTAGAGCAAAAGTTTCCACCATCATTCAAGAGTATGTCCAGTAGCTGGGCTCTGCAAGGTTCTTGACGAGAGGATTTAGGAAAGACTCAAAAGTCCTCAGTGGGTGAAGCGATACGCCGAGTCGTAGTAGAGGTAGGGATTGAGCGCGAGGTTGCGGGCGAGCAGGGGCAGGTGATCAGTGGCGGGCGTAGCGGGTTCGCGGACGATGCCCCAGCGTTCCGTTTCGGGATTGAGTTCGACTCGGTAGGTGCCGAAATCCACAAAGGCGCGCTGCTGCGTTTGGTGGAGGTAGAGCAGTTCCGGAGCGAACTCCAACCGGGGGGTTCCAAGGATTTGGATGCCCGTGTCGTTGAGCTGAAGCTGGTAGTTGAGCAGTCGGGGCGGCACCCACGCAGCAGTCAAGAGCGAGGTTTCCTGAAGGCGCTCTGAGTGATCCTGAATCACGCGGGTTTCGGTGCTGCCGTTTTTCAGTTTTCCCTGCACTGTGAGTGGGGCCAATTCCCGGAAATTGATGAAGCGTTGGTAGTTGCGGCGCAGAAATCCCGTGGCGGTCCTGCGCTTCATGCGCAGTCCGATGGAATTCAGAGAGTAGCGGGTCAGGAATTCCGGGGGATGTTGATAATTCAAATCCTCGACAAAGAACAAGCCTGTGTCGTTGATGAGTTCTGTCGTGAGCAGGGCACCGGACGGCGTGTTGATCTGCACTTGGAGTTGCATCTCGTCCGCGAGCCGGAAGGCGCCCCGCAGTTTCTGGAACTCGAAGTGGACCCGCCCTGCGATCAGCACCCGGGTCCAGTGCGGACGCTCCGCTTGAAATCCGGAGTGGTTGGGATTTTGGGCAAGCCCCGCCTCCAGCCGCTGGTACGCTTTTGCAAATTTAAGCTCCTGCAAATAATGCTGATAGCGCCGGAAATTGTCGTCCGCGACCTTGAGGTTCGCCCGCTCTAGGGCTTCCCGGATTTCCACATCCTCCGGATCATCAACATAAGCGATGCGGTACTCGATGGCGGCTTCCTCCCAACGGCCTTGAGCCTCCAACTCCTGCCCTTGGTCGTAGTGGTACGAGCAACTTGCAAGCAACCCGCAGAGCAAAACGAAAATCGTAATTCGCAAGGATTTCAATTGAACATACAAAAGGTTAGCGCTCAGAACCAGAGGAATCGGGTCCGGCAAGGCTGGGGTAGTTGGGGGCTTCCTCGGTGATGAAGACATCATGCACATGGCTTTCGCGCAGTCCGGCGTTGGTGATGCGCACAAAGCGGGATTTGGTCTGTAATTCCTCAAGGGTCGCACTCCCGGTGTAGCCCATCCCGGCGCGGAGTCCACCTGCAAATTGATGCAGTGTTTCCGCCAGCGGACCTTTGTAGGGCACACGCCCTTCAATGCCTTCCGGGACCAACTTCATTTCCTCCACCACCTCGTCTTGGAAGTAGCGATCCTTGCTGCCCGCCTTCATAGCGCCGATGGACCCCATGCCCCGGTAGAGCTTGTAGCGGCGGCCCTGAAAGAGGATCACCTGTCCGGGGGTTTCGGCAGTGCCTGCGAAGAGGCTGCCCATCATCACCGAATCGGCTCCGGCGGCGATGGCCTTGACGATGTCTCCGGAGAACTTGATCCCGCCATCGGCAATCAGGGGGATGCCGACCTGACGGGTCACTTCGGAAACCTTGTCAATTGCCGTGATCTGCGGAACCCCGATGCCTGCGATCATGCGGGTGGTGCAGATCGAACCGGGGCCGATGCCCACCTTGACCGCATCCACTCCCGCCCGGATGAGCGCTTCTGCGGCCTCTCCAGTGGCGATGTTGCCTCCGATGATTTGCAACTCCTTAAAGTGGCTCCGTAATTTGCGGATGCTGTCAATCACACCTTGCGAATGTCCGTGGGCGGTATCCACCACCACCACATCCACCTCCGCCTGCACAAGCGCCTCGGCGCGTTCCAGCAAATTTCCGGAAACACCTAGCGCCGCTCCGACCAGCAGCCGCCCGTGTTCGTCCTTGTTCGCGTCTGGATACTTGCGGGCTTTCTCGATGTCCTTGATCGTGATTAACCCCAGCAGTTCGTACTGGTCCGAAACGACGAGCAGCTTTTCAATGCGGTGTGCATGGAGCAGATGCTTGGCCTCCTCCATGCCGATTCCGGGTGCAACCGTCACTAGCTGCTCCCGTCCTGAAGTCATCAGTTCTACAACCTTGCGGTCAAGGTCTGTTTCAAAACGCAAATCGCGGTTGGTGAGGATGCCAACCAATTTCTTGCCCTGCGTCACGGGCAATCCGGAAATGCGGTACTGCGCCATCAAGTCCAAGGCTTCCCGCACCGAAAGCTCCGGAGAAATCGTCACGGGGTCCGTGATTATCCCACTCACCGAACGCTTCACAAGATTGACCTGATGCGCCTGTTCGGCGGTGCTCATGTTTTTGTGAATGACCCCCAGCCCCCCTTCCTGCGCCATGCAGATCGCGGTTTGGTACTCCGTCACCGTGTCCATCGCCGCACTGAGCAGTGGCAGCTTGCACTCCAACCGTTGCGTCAGACGACTGCGGATCGAAACTTTCGCGGGCAGAACCTTGGAGAATCCGGGCAGGAGCAAAACATCATCAAAGGTGAGGCTGTCTTCCAAACGGTCACGAAGCACAGGGGTGTTTTCCGGTGTGGGTTCACAATTCTTCATTCTAGCAGGTTTCCGGAAAATTTCCACTGAGGGTTGTGAGCACCGTGCATTCTCGTTCCTCCCCCCCTGTAAGTGTCCCCCTTGCTCGCAGGGAAAGGGGGGTTGTCTCGTGCGCCGGATGCGCGTATGATGACGATTGACATTCTCATCACTCAACCGGAGCCAATCATGATCGTCAAAGCGATTCCCAAAG
>Ga0209403_10006358_pt1 | contig 11989 bp, 10 predicted proteins | sample ArcticOcean_MG_C_8_FD_187440 | JGI IMG/M metagenome (GOLD analysis project Ga0209403, IMG submission 187440) | Marine microbial communities from western Arctic Ocean - ArcticOcean_MG_CB11_86 (SPAdes) (version 2) | ecosystem: Environmental > Aquatic > Marine > Oceanic | place: Arctic Ocean... | reverse complement strand
TTCGTTCTGGCCGGAATCCTCGCCATGGGATATCTATCGATACAGCTAGGAGGCCTGGACATCCTCTCCACGGGCGAGTATCCGCTCACAGCGAAGTTCACCACCGTCTCCGGTCTCAGAGTTGGGGCCTCGGTCGAAATGGCCGGCGTCAGGGTCGGTCGCGTCCAAAAAATCGGCCTATCGGGAGAGGACGCCGTCATCACCCTGCGAGTCGAGAATTCGGTAAAGCTCTCCCAAGACGCGATCGCCTCCATCCGAACAAAGGGCATCCTAGGCGATAAGTACATCAAGCTCTCCCAGGGGGGCTCTGAAAAACTTATCAAGCCGGACGGTAGGATCAGAGAAACTGAGCCCCCCCTCGACATCGAGAAGCTCATCGGCGATTTTATTTTCGGAAAAGTAAAATAATATCAACGCAAAATACGGCCCACCGGCCCAATATCCACGCCAGTGTACGAAATCAATCCATAAAAGCCCATTTCCGGCATAATGCGAGATAACATTTCACTCTGACCCGAAGTAATGATAAAATAGGGCGCTTGTGGCCGCACCAAGTTTGATGTTTGCCTATGGCAACAGATTCTATTTAGGAGACGTTAAATCGATGAATCATGTTTATTCTCGCAGGTCGGTTTTCCTCGCTGCCGCTACTGCCATCCTCCTGACCCTGAGCACCGGGGCCATGGGTGCTGGCGAGGTCACCCGGCAAGTAAAAATCGGAATTGAAGCCATCCTGGACATCCTCCGGGACTCCAGCCTCAAGGGCGATGAGATGAAAGCCCAGAGACGCGCCAAACTGCTCAAGACCATTCAAAAACAGTTTGACTTCACGGAAATGTCCAGACGCTCCCTCGCGAGACAGTGGAAAAAACGCTCGCCCGAGGAGCGCACCGAATTCATCAGCTTATTCAGCGGATTAATGGAAAGAAACTACATCGGAAAAATCGATGTCTACACCAACGAAAAAATAAAATACACAAAAGAGGAAATCGACGAAGAATTCGCCACGGTGAAAACCGTCATCGTCACCCGGGACAAGCAGGAAATTCCGATCACCTATAGCCTTCATAATGTGAAGGACAAGTGGCGGGTCTACGACGTCGTGGTCAATGGCATCAGCCTAATCAACACCTACCGGCAGCAGTTCCGATCCATTATTCAGAAGTCTTCCTACGGCGGGCTCGCAAAAATCCTCCGGCGAAAGATCGCCGAGAGATAGTCGGATCGCCGGCGGTCGGCCTGCAATCACGAGCAAGGGAAATTTCCGGGCCACCTCGGTGTGTTCGCGAAGACCCATCGCCTCGCGCTGAACGATCAAGTGTTAGCGGGACTTCTCAGCCTGATCCATCGCCCGGTGCAGCACCTCCTCAAGCTCCGCCTGGCGGCCCCCCTCGCTCCTGGGGCAATTTTCCTACGGCCGCCATCGCCGACCAGGCCTCGCGAAGACATATCGAGAAATTGCGACCTGCACGCCCGAGCGTGGTGGCCATCTCCTAGGCGACATCCCTTTCAACCGGAAGCTTTTTGAAATTCGTCACGCGCCACCCTTCTTGATGCACAAGGCAAGCGTATCCCGCTAAACCTTGTCCAGCTTCGGGAGCCAGAACGATATCACCGCCCCCAACCCACCGATGATGACAATGGCAACGGGAAGAACGCTCAGGATGCCCCAAATATCCCCCAATGCCCCCACCCCAATCACTATCATGCTTCCCACGAACCAGACCACACCGAGCATGAAGGCCGAAACCAACGCTTTGTTCTCGGGCGCCACCTCTTGCGCATAAGTTACCGACACACCCATGGACGAGTACAAGATCGCACCCGAAAGCATCAGAAATATAGTGTCCAGGGGTACTGGCATCAAGAAAGACATCCCGAGAACCGGCGTTCCGATAAAAACACCTCCGATCATGATAACCCGCCTGCCAATGCGATCCGAGAGATGGCCTCCGTATATCCCGCCCATGGCCGCCGCAAAAAGAAACAGGGTGATCGCGCGCCCGCCAGCGCCGATGGTCCCCCCCGCTGTCACGACGTAATACGGCATGTAGGTTCCCACCAGCATTGTCACCGTCGTCCGGCAGACATTCACCAGCCACATGACAATAAGCGGGCGATACAACTCGGAAAGGGAACCCATCGTGTCCATGAAGTTCATCGGCGGCAGAGAAGAGGTGCTTTTGATCTCCGGCGAGATGAAAAAAAACGGCAGACCGAGTGCCAACCCGAGAAGTCCGGCTATCGGTATCGCATCGAGTCCCCAGTTCGTGACCAGAAACGTCGATAAGGCGGCGCCGAGGCCCACACCAATCCGCCCGCCGGATACATACACCGACATCCCAAATCCTTTACGATTTCCGGATATCTGCGCGGCGATGACCGACGCCACGGGATGAAAACAAGCCGACCCAGAACCAGCGAACAACAAAAGCAAAAGAACCGACGTGTAATTGGGCATGTAAATCAAAAGGGTCATGAACGCCCCGCCGATAGGCCCCAGCGCGATGAGCCAGCCCTTTCGGACGCGGTCAGAAAAATAGCCGAATAGCGGCTGTCCGACGGCCCCGGTAAACGCAAACGTGCTGGCAAGTAGACCCGCCATACTGAGGGTCATGTCCATTTCCACAATAAGCAGGGGAAGAAGAGGGGGTAGAAAACCAAAAAATGAATCGTTTCCTATATGCGCGAAAACCAGAGAAGCAAGATTTCGTTTCTGAACCCTATTCTCCTCTCCATCAACCAAAGCCTCCGTCAACCCTTTATTTCACCAAGCATACGTTGGCTCCTTTTAAAGAAAATTAATATTATTTTGAAATGAATTTATAAAAATCAGGATATTTCTCCGATGATTCCGGGAACGGCGGCCAGCGCCTCGTCCACCTTTTCCACATCCTTCCCGCCCGCTTGGGCAAAATCCGGCCTGCCACCGCCTTTGCCGCCCACCATAGAGGCCAACTCCTTAACGAGATTGCCCGCATGACACTTATCGGTGAGATCTTTCGTGACACCCACAGCTATCGACACCTTGCCGTCCGTCACCGAAATGATAATTACCACCCCGCTCTTGATTTTATTCTTTGCCGTGTCTATCAAATTTCTCAGGCCGCTGGGTTCAATGCCGTCGCGCCGGGTGGCAATTACCTTCAGGCCATTAATCTCCTGCGCGTCGCTGGCAAGGTCACCCACATCGGCCTCCGATTGTTTGTCCCGGATCTGTTTTAATTCCCGCTCAAGCGAACGATTTTGCTCGATCAGCCTGCGGACGCGCTCGGCCTCCTCGAGTGGTCCCGACTTTGTCATCTCTGTGATTTCGGCGAGCACTTTCTGCTCCTGTCGTGCCTGGGCCATGGAGTGCTCTCCCGTCGTCGCCTCGATTCGCCGGACACCCGAGGCGATGCTTCCCTCGTGGAGAATCCTGAACAATCCGATATCGCCTGCCGCCCCGGTATGCGTTCCGCCGCAAAGCTCCTTACTGAACTCCCCGACGGACACCACCCGGACCTCCTCGCCGTACCGCTCGCCGAACAGCGCCATCGCACCAGATTCAAGCGCCTGCTCAATGGACATCACCTCGGTGGAAACAGGTCCATTCTCCCTAATGCGCATGTTCACGATGTCTTCGATGCGCTCTCTCTCGCGGGGAGTGATCTGGGTGAAGTGAGTGAAATCAAATCGCAGACGCTCTTTTGAAAGGTGCGAGCCCGCCTGTTTAACGTGATCGCCAAGAACCTGCCGAAGCGCGAACTGAAGAATATGGGTCGCGGTGTGGTTCAGCTGTAACGAGCCACGCCGTTCGGTGTCAATCTCGGCATCAACGGCCTGCCCTGCTTGAAGAGTGCCGTGCTCCACCCGGACCAGGTGAACGTAAATATCGGGTAGCGGCTTCTGGGTGTCGAGAATCACCGCCGCACCATCCGCCCATGTCAGACGGCCACGATCGCCTTCCTGGCCGCCGGATTCAGCATAAAATGGCGTCTTGGGGAGAAAGACCTCGGCCTCCTTGCCCTCGGTTGCGCTGTCGATCCTCTGGCCCTCGCGCACAATCGCGGCGACTTCGCACGTCGCCCTACTCTCCCCGTATCCGAGAAACTCGGTCGGCCCGTGGGCCTCCCGAATTTCGTGCCATATCGGAGAGACGCCCGCCTCGCCGGAGCCTTTCCAGTGGGCGCGGGCGCGCACTCGCTGCTTTTCCATCGAAGTGTCGAAGGCCGTCCGGTCGATTTCAAGACCATGAAAGGCAGCCGTCTCGGCGGCCAGATCCCAGGGGTAGCCGAAGGTGTCGAACAGGACAAAAACTTCATTGCCCGAGACCGTGCCATCACTCGCGGTCTTCGCCTTATCGCAAAGCTCGTCCATCCGCGGCTGGCCCTGCCCGAGGGTATGGGCAAAGCGCTCCTCCTCGCCAAGGGTGACGCGGGAGATGTAATTGAAGTTTTCCCTGAGTTCGGGGAACGCGTCCCCCATCATGTCGGCCACGACACTCGCCGTCTGGTGAAGAAACGGCTCGTGGATCCCGAGCATCCGGCCATGGCGCATAGCTCGCCGCGACACCCGGCGAAGCACATAGCCGCGCCCCTCGTTGCTGGGCAAGATACCGTCCGCCACCAGGAAGCTGACTGACCGGATATGATCGGCGATCACTCTGAACGATACGTCCGCGTCCGGGTCGGGGCTTTGGGCTTCTTTTCCGCCGTAGGTTTTTCCGCACAACGCCTCGACATGATGGATCACGGGCATCAGAAGATCCGTATGGAAATTGCTGTTCTCCCCCTGAAGTACGGCCGCGAGCCTCTCGAGCCCCATTCCGGTGTCCACCGAGGGCTTGGGCAGCGGATTCATCTTGCCCGAGTCGTCCCGGTCGAACTGCATGAAAACGAGGTTCCAGAGCTCAAGATACCTGTCGCCGTCCTCGTCAGCACCGCTACCGGGAAGGCCGCCGACTAGATGAGCACCTTGATCGTAAATCAGCTCCGAGCACGGGCCGCAGGGGCCGGTGTTGCCCATCGACCAGAAGTTGTCCTTCTCATCGCACCGGATAATCCTGTCCGCCGGAACACCGACGATTCGCTGCCAGAGTTCTCCGGCCTCGTCGTCCTCACGAAATATGGTGATCCATATCCTCTCGCCATCGAGACCGGACCGGTCCACGAGAAATTCCCACGCGAACTCTATCGCCTTTTCCTTGAAATAATCGCCGAAGGAAAAATTGCCCAGCATTTCGAAAAACGTATGGTGGCGGGCCGTCCGGCCCACATTTTCAAGGTCGTTGTGCTTCCCGCTAACCCGCAGGCATTTTTGCGAACTCGTTGCGCGAACATAATCGCGGCGTTCAAGGCCGGTGAAGGTGTCCTTGAACTGGACCATACCGGCGTTCGCGAAAAGGAGGGTCGGGTCGTTAATGGGCACCAGCGGGGAGCTTCGAACGAGTCGATGTTCTTTTTCAGAAAAATAGTCGAGGAACGACTTTCGTATCTCATTACCGGTCATTACGGGTGGCACCTCCCCCACATACGGAAGAACATCGATTTATATTGTCTTTAGTCCTGGAGCCCCACGATAATTCGAAATGGCTCAAGATAATTCGAGGGGAAAATAACTCTCTCATACGTATGGTCAAATTTCCACTTCTTCCCGGTATTCTCCGAAAATTTCGCGCATCACATCAGATATCTCGCCCACCGTCGCATAAGCCCGAACGGCGTCCAGGATATAGGGAAGAAGGTTATCTTCCCCCTTTGCCGCGCCGCTCAGGGCTTCTAGCCGCGCCGAAACGGTGGCAGCGTCCCGTCTTTCCCTCAGCGCCGCCAGCCGCGCATGCTGCTCCTCCTCAACCTCGGGACGAATTTGGAGGGTCTGTATCGCGGGATCACTCCCGGTGGCATATCCGTTCACGCCAACGACGGTGCTCCGCCCATCATCGATCGCACGTTGGGCCTGATAGGCGCTTTCCTGCACCTCGCGCTGCACCCACCCTTTTTCGATTGCCCTGAGCATGCCGCCCATTTCATCGATACGGGCGATGACCTCTCCGGCCCGCGCCTCGATTTCGTCGGTGAGGGCCTCGATGGCGTATGAACCGGCGCACGGGTCGACCGTTTCAGCCAGGTTCGTCTCCTCGGCGAGTATTTCTTGGGTTCTCAGCGCTATGCGAACCGCTTTCTCGGTGGGTAGGGCAAGGGCCTCGTCCATCGAATTTGTATGGAGCGACTGCGCCCCGCCCAGGACCGCCGCCAACGCCTGGATCGCCACACGCACGACATTGTTCCGGGGTTGTTGCGCGGTGAGCGCGCTTCCCGCCGTCTGGGCATGAAAACGAAGCATGCATGCCTTGTCTGATTTGGCGCCAAAACGCTCGCGCATGATCCTCGCCCAGAGGCGCCGCGCCGCGCGAAACTTGGCAATCTCCTCGAGGAAATGATTATGCACGTTGAAGAAAAAAGAAATCTGGCTTCCAATCTCATCGACATCAAGGCCCCTATCCACCACGTCCTGAACATAGGCGATGCCGTCGCCGAGGGTGAATCCAACCTCCTGCACGGCCGTCGAGCCCGCCTCGCGAATATGGTAGCCACTAATGGAAATGGCATTCCAGTTGGGCACATTTTCTTTACAGAAGGCGATGGTGTCCGTAATCAGCCTCATGCTCGGGCCGGGCGGGTAAATATAAGTCCCCCGGGCGATGTATTCCTTTAGAATATCGTTCTGCACCGTCCCCCTGAGCGTATCGAAGGGAATCCCACGCTTCTCCGCCGCCGCCAGATAAAAACAGAGCAACACAGACGCGGTGGCGTTTATCGTCATCGACGTGGAAATATGATCGAGGGGCAATCCTTCCAGGAGCACCTCCATGTCCTCGAGCGAGCAGATGGAAACGCCAACCTTGCCCACTTCGCCAAAGGCGAGGGAATGATCGGCGTCAAAGCCTATCTGCGTGGGTAGGTCGAACGCCACAGAGAGGCCCTTCTGTCCATGCTCAAGCAGGTAATGAAAGCGCTGGTTCGTTTCGTGGGCGGTGCCGAATCCGGCGTACTGGCGCATCGTCCAGACGCGCCCCCGGTACATATCGGCGTAGATCCCCCGGGTGAAGGGAAACTCAGCTGGAGCGCCCTCTGCATCCGCGCCAGAGCCCTCCGCACCATCTCCGCCGCCATGGAACGGCTTGAGTTCAAATCCCGAAGAGGTGATATGACGATCTTCTTCCATCCGTGCCTCAGATAAATAAAAATACGCGTGCCCGCGCCAGCCGATCAAACACCTATCATACCCATTCGGTCCCGCTCCGGCACGGCCGAAATGAGGCTCATCCGCACATATGAAAATAAGCAGGTTCGCGATAAAATACACGAATGGCCAATGACCCCCTCCCCTTGTTTCCGCTCCAGGTGGTTCTTCTCCCCGAGGAGATCCTGCCTCTCCACATATTCGAGGAGCGCTACAAGCAGATGATTAACGAGTGCCTGGATCATGGCGGGCCGTTCGGGATCGTTCTGGCCGAGGGCAACGGGATACGGAACATCGGCTGCGTCGCGCGAGTCAGGAACGTTCTCGAGAGATTTCCGGACGGCAGACTCGACATCATGACGCAGGGAAAGGAAAGGTTCAGAATCCTCCAACCCCATCAGGAGCTTCCTTATCTGACCGCCGATGTCGAGTATTTCGACGACCCGACGGAGAGTGAGCCCTCGCCCGATCTCGCGGAGCTGATAATCGCCACCATCTCGGATTCGACAACCGGCGAATCTAAAGTCACCGATGAAATTCGGCGAGACTTGAAAAAACTCTCTTTTCGGGCCGGGGCCATGCTCGGGCTCTCGCTATCGGGCAAACAGATGCTTTTAGAGTCCGTATCCCCGGACGAGCGGGCAAGGATTATTCTGAAAATGCTTAAGGAAACCAGAGTAAACGAGAATTTTAAAAATATTCAGCAAAAAGACGCGCATCAGAATGGTCACCAAAACGGCCACCTCAAGAAATAAGCGCGCTCATTCGCCCTCTTCTTGCTCGGAAATCCTGAGAATCGAGCTTGCCCGACCGGTTTCGGAATTCACCTCGACGAGCGCCCCGTTAATCTGCCCTCGCCCGCCGGACACCTCAAAGCGGTTCGGGATGCCCGAGAGAAATTTTCCGACCGCGATGGAAGTCTTGATGCCGATCACCGAATCGGCAGGACCCGTCATCCCCACATCGGAGAGATAAGCGGTTCCCTTTGGCAAAACTCTCTCGTCCGCGGTCTGGATGTGCGTGTGGGTCCCGATGACCGCGCTCACCCGGCCATCGAGATGCCATCCCATGGCAACCTTCTCGCTCGTCGCCTCGGCATGAAAATCGATGAAAACCATACAGATATTAGCATCAAGATCGCGGAGCAGGCGGTTGGCCTCTTGGAACGGACAATCGACTGGGGGCATGAAAACCCGGCCCATCAGGTTAATGACGGCGACCGGGCCTTTTGAGGTGTTAGCGACATAGAGACCCCTCCCCGGTGCGCCTGGAGGATAATTCGCCGGCCGGAGCAGACGCGGTTCATTGATCATGAACTCCTTGGTCTCTCTTTTGTTCCAGATATGATTTCCCGAGGTAATGACATCCGCGCCAGCCCTGAAAATATCCTCGGCGTTTTCATTGGTGATGCCGAATCCACCGGCCGCGTTTTCCCCGTTGACGATGCACAAATCGGTTTCGTGCTTCTCAAGAAAGCCGGGAAGGCGTTCCGCCAGCACACGGCGGCCCACCTTCCCGGCAATATCTCCGATAAAAAGAATTTTCAAAGTAGCTTACCGCGCCGAAGCCGTATGACGAGTTTCCCGTATCACCGTCACTAGAATTTCACCGGGATAGGTCCGCTCCTCCTCGATTCGCTTGGCGATATCCCGCGCGAGGAAAGAGGCCTGCGCGTCGTTGACCACATCCGGCATAACCGCTACCCGTATCTCGCGCCCGGCCTGGATGGCGTAACATTTATCAACACCCTTGAACGACTCGGCAATGCTCTCAAGCGCCTCAAGACGCTTGATATAGCTCTGCACCATTTCGCGCCGCGCGCCAGGCCGGGCTGCTGAGAGCGTATCCGCCGCCTTCACCAGCACCGACTCAATGCAATTCGCCTCCTCGTCCTCGTGGTGAGAAGCGATGGCGTTAATCACCTCGGACGGCTCGTTATAACGCTTGGCGATATCAATTCCGATCTGCACGTGGGAACCTTCAACCTCATGCGTCGAGGCCTTGCCAATATCGTGGAGCAAGCCGGCCCGCTTCGCCATGGTCGGTTCAAGACGAAGCTCTGAAGCCAGCATCCCCGACAGATGGGCCACTTCGAGCGAATGTCTGAGCGCATTTTGCCGGTAACTAGTTCGGTAGTGCAGGCGGCCGATTAGCATCACCAGTTCGGGGTGAAACCCCTCGAGACCCATCTCAAAAATGGCCTGCTCCCCCGCCTCGCGGATTCTATTCTGAATCTCCTTTTTCATTTTGCCCACAACTTCTTCAATCCGACCGGGGTGGATCCGTCCGTCCAGAACGAGGGATTCCAACGAAAGCCTCGCCGTCTCTCGCCGAACATTGTCAAAACACGAGATCACCACCGCCTCGGGCGTATCATCGATGATGACATCCACGCCCGTCGCCATCTCAAGCGCCCGGATGTTTCGGCCCTCACGCCCGATTATTCGACCCTTCATCTCATCGGAGGGGAGATCCACCACACTCACGACACTCTCGGCGATATGGTCGTTTGAATATCTTTCAACCGCGAGCGCAACGGCCATCACCGCATCGCGCTCCACGTTCTCCTTGGCTTTCTGCTCCATGCGCTGAATCTCGCCCGCGATGTCCTGCTTGGCTTCTTCCATGTATCTGTCCATCAATTCTCTTTTGGCCGATTCCGCGCTCATTCCGGCCATTTCCTCAAGCTTCCGCTGCGCCTGATCCTCAAGATCCTTGTAGCGGGCTTCCTCCGCCGCCACCCGCACTTCACGATCTCCGAGCCGCTGCTCGCGCTGCTCTATCAACCCTTCCTTGGCGTCGAGGGTCTCCCTGCGCTTATCGAGGGTCTCCTCGCGCTGAATGATGCGCTGCTCAAGCTTCTGCATCTCTTCCATTCTAGATTCATTTTGCCGGTCCAACTCTTCGCGCTGCCGGAGAAGCTCTGCCTTCTGCGTAACCTCGACTTCCTTGAGGCGCTGAGTCAGTTCTTTCTCCGAATCCAATTCAGCCTGCTGTATTTTTTCATCCAAGCTCACCTGGGTGCGTCCGATTGCCTTTTCTATTTTATTTCTTGAAACAAAAAGCACCGCCGAGCCCGCCAAGACGGCCCCCACTGTAAATCCCACTATTAACATGACTTCCATTATGAACTCCTAGGCATATGAACACGGGAGAGGGAACGTACACACTCCCGACTAGTAGCGATCCAGTCCATCGAAACGTCATATGGTCCCGAAGGAAGACTACCCTCCCAAACCATTTGAGACGAAAAGCCCGAGCCCACGAGGCAGGGGCGAATATTCAGCGACCCCAGCAGGCGATCATAAAAACCCACGCCCGAGCCGATACGGTTCCCGAACCGATCATACGCAAGCCCGGGCAAAACCATGACATCTAACGCTGAAGGGGATTTGGAAGGGAGAGAATCCAAAGGGGCGGGTATCCCGAAAACTCCCGGACGGAGTTCTTTCTCTGGATCCCTGACCAGATGAAATGCCAGACTCCCATCAGATATACGTGGAAAATAAAAAACCCTGGAACATGTATCGCCCATACTCCAAAGCCAAGCGAGGTCCACCTCACCTATTACGGCCGAATAAACACCTACTGACCTCGCTCCCAACACATCGAGTAAACCACTCAAACGCCTACAAGTATGTTGACTCCACCACTGATGGTTTTCTTTCGTGATCGCGCGCCGCATACCGCTCATCTGCTTGCGCCAACGCTCTTTTTTGGTCTGACAAGACGCTTGGGAAAATCCCTCCAATTCCATCTCCAACGGTCCACACATAAAGTGCAGAAATCCCCACCCCGCATCCCACACGCATTAACGTGGGATGTCGGAGGGAGACACACTAAATGCCCCGCTAAAATGCCGTGTGCTGAGCGCGTTCGATCCCCAGCACTAGCTAGGTGGGCACCCAAACCTCGGCTTTAGGCTGACTCAAAAAAAGAGTAGCTCACCACCGGGGAAACAGGCTCCCGGATCAAAAAATACTGGGTCAAAATGCTATTCAACATCACGCACACCGCAGGGCAAACTATAATCCTAAATATAGTATGCCACCAAATCTGGGGGTTGGATACTGAAAACAGGGAAGGGAATCTAAGCGTTTATGCTGATTTTTTAAGCATTTCAATGAGAGAATCGGCCCTCTGGGCAATTACGTCCGCCGATTCTTGCTGCACCCGCCTCTCCTCGAAGAGTTCGTTAGCGATATTCATGGATGCAAGAAGCGCCACTTTGAGAGGATCGTTGCTCTGATTCGCCACTTTTCGTATCTGGTCATCCACGAATTGAACCAGATCCTGTGCATATTGCAAGTTTGCCGAACTTTTCAGGTTTAACTGTTGCCCGAATATTTCCACTATAAATTTTTCAGTCATCGCCCATTCCTCGTCGGATTGAATCCGCGCCCCCCGGGCGTTACTAACCGGTAGGCAAATTATTGAGAATGCGTTCCACACGTTCACGCACCTCGTTTCGTTCCCCCTGAAGCCGGGTATTTTCCTCGCGTAGCTTGTTAACTTCCTCATCGCGACCGGTCGCCGCCGCAGACGCCCTGTGTGCCTCCGAGCGCGTCTGCTCGACCTGCGATTCGAGTTCCGCCCGACCGCGCCTGAGAGCCTCAAGCTCCTCCAACATGATTTTCAGCGATGCCTCTAGGGTTTCGAGTTTTTCGATAACCATTCGAGATATTTCCTACCAGGCGAAGTGGGAAAATAAGAGTATAGGGCAGAATTATGGGGCAGAACTCTTCGTTTAGCAAAATCCGATTTT
>Ga0209403_10006357_pt1 | contig 11990 bp, 10 predicted proteins | sample ArcticOcean_MG_C_8_FD_187440 | JGI IMG/M metagenome (GOLD analysis project Ga0209403, IMG submission 187440) | Marine microbial communities from western Arctic Ocean - ArcticOcean_MG_CB11_86 (SPAdes) (version 2) | ecosystem: Environmental > Aquatic > Marine > Oceanic | place: Arctic Ocean... | reverse complement strand
GCGACCCTCGCGCGTCAGCTCCGCGACATGAACGCCGGCCACGTAGTCATGGCGCCGCCCGCCAGCGCTTGGCGCGGCCTCCCGGCGGAGGACGCCGCAGGTGCAATCACCGAAGGCTTCCTGCTCGGCCTGTACCGCTTCGACAAGCACCACACCCGCGCCGCCGACAAACCGAAGGGCTCGGTCAGCGGGCTCACCATCCTTGCCAGTTCCTCACGCCAACTTACCGAGACGCAGCGCGGAACGAACCGCGGCCACATTCTTGCCGAGGCAACCAACACCGCGCGCGACATGGGCAACGAGCCCGCAAATCTGATGACCCCCACGCTACTGGCCGAGCGCGCGCAGCAAGTCGCAGACCAGCACGGCATCGAGTGCCAGATCATCGAGCGTGCCGAGGCCGAGCGCCTCGGTATGGGTTCCTACCTTTCCGTCTCGAACGGCTCGATCGAGCCACCGAAGTTCATCGTGCTCCGCTATCACGGTGCCGCCCGCCGCGGGAACTACATCGGCCTCATCGGCAAAGGCATCACGTTCGACAGCGGCGGGATCTCGATCAAACCCGCCGCCGGCATGGAGGCGATGAAGTGGGACATGAGCGGCGCCGCCACCGTGATCGGGGCGATGCAGGCGATCGCGCAGCTGAAACCTCGCATCAACGTCATGGCGGTCGCCCCTTGCACCGAGAACCTGCCGAGCGGTTCCGCGACCAAGCCCGGTGACGTCGTCTACGCCATGGACGGGCAGTCGATCGAGGTGGTCAACACCGATGCCGAAGGCCGCCTCGTGCTCGCCGACGCGCTCGCCTACGCGAAATCCGAAGGCGCTACCACGCTAATCGACGTCGCGACTCTCACCGGCGCGATGGGTGTTGCTCTGGGCAACGTGCGAGTCGGCGGATTCGCCAACGACGACCGCCTCTGGAACGCACTCGAGACTGCCTCCGACGCTGCCGGCGAGCGCTACTGGCGGCTGCCGCTCGACGACGCTTACAGCGAGCAGATCAAGTCGGACGTCGCGGACCTCAAGAACACCGGGGGCCGGCCCGCCGGCTCGATCACCGCGGCGAAATTCCTTCAAGCGTTCGTTGGCGACACACCCTGGGCGCACTTGGACATTGCCGGCGTGATGAACTCCCCCGACGACAAGGGTGAGTGGGCGAAAGGCATGACCGGCATCCCCGTCCGCACCATGATCCACTACGTCCTCAACCGCGCCCGCTGATCCAGCGGCGGCAGGCGCGATGAGCGACGCGATCCTCGGACTTTCCGGCGTCCTCGCCTGGACCGAGGCGGCACGCTACCCGGCGATGCGCGCCTTCTACGTCGACACCCTCGGCCTGACGCCGCGCTCGGATCGCGAGCGCTTCGTCAACTTCGACTGGGGTGGTCAGCGGCTCACGGTCGCCGTGCACGAAGGAATCTCAAGCACCGCCATTGATCCGCTGCGGCTGATGATCAACCTCGACGTAGACGACATCCACGCAGTGGCTGCGCGCCTGGCCGCGAACGGCGTCGAGTTCGCCCGTGCGCCCGAGCAGGAGCCATGGGGCGGCTGGGTCGCCACCTTCCACGACCCCGACGGCAACACACTCCAGCTGCTCCAGACCCCGGACTGACCGCGGTGCACCTCGGCATCAGCTTCGACGGCACGACCACCAACGTCCCGGCGATGGGACAGCGCTATGCGTGGGAGCGCCGGGAGATCGACCTTGCAGCCCACGAGGTGATACGAGCGAGCGACGTACCCCTGATAGGCGAAACCAGCTACCGACAGATGCGCGTTGCGACGGAGAGGCATTCACTACGTCCACGGAGCCTCAGGCGGACGCTGTGTCGGTGCTCGACGAACTCTCGCAGGCCTTCATGAAGTCACGATAATCACTGCAACGGGAACCAGCGCGTGTTTGCGGGCCGCTGGATGAGCCGGCACGCATTGCCCCGCCGCCTCATCCACACCTCAAGCGCCCCGAAAACAGCGATCTGCAATGCGCTCGGTGTCGACCTCTTGCTCAACGACAACATCAACGAGGACAGCGCCACGCTATTCGAAGTTGGCACGCTATCGGTGCCCTACAAGCTGTCGTGCAACCGCGAACGCGCGCGTCCCACCGGCTTGCGTGCGGTGTCGAGCTGGTCAACCTTCGCCGGTCTCATTACCGAATTAGAGCGCGGCTAACCCGTTGCCGGCAGCAATTCCACCACACGATCCAGAATTCGCATCGCGCACTCGTACTTCGTCATCAGCGGCAACGCTTCGCGCCCACCGACGGTATCGAGGATCGTGATCCGGTTCGTGTCCGTCCCGAAGCCCGCGTCCGTCGCCGTCACGTCGTTCGCAACGATCAGCTTCGCGCCCTTCGAGCTCAGTTTTTTCTCCGCGTTCGCGATCAAATCCTGCGTCTCGGCCGCGAACGCCACCTTCACCAGGTTCGCCTCATTCACCCCCGCGATAATGTCTTCGCCCTCCACGAGGTCGATCGAAATGTCGCCCGCCTCGCCACGTTTGATTTTCTGCTGCGCCGCGTTCGCCGGTCGATAGTCCCCCACCGCGGCCGCCATGATCAGCGCATCCGCCGACCCTGCATATTCGTGGATCGCCGCCGACATTTCCTTCGCCGACTCCACTGAGACCACCTGCACCGCCGACGGCGCATCGCCCGCAACCGTCGTCACCAATACCACCACAGCACCACGATCCCGCGCCGCCTCCGCCACGGCGTGCCCCATCTTGCCGCTCGAGTGGTTGCCAACGAACCGCACCGGATCGATCGCCTCGCGCGTCCCGCCGGCCGACACGATCACCGTCCGACCGCGCAAGTCGCCCTGCTCGCGCCCCAGCCGTGCCCGCACCGTGGCGACGATCTCGCGAGGTTCCACCAGTCGCCCCGCACCGCTGCGCCCTGAGGCCAGTCGTCCATCGGCCGGACCGATAAACTGCGCTCCCCGAGCCACAAGCAGCTCCCGGTTGGCCTGGGTCGCCGTGTGCGACCACATCTGCGAATCCATCGCCGGTGCCAGCAGCACCGGCGCTTCGCACGCCAGCGCCGTCAGCGACACGAAATCATCCGCCAGCCCGTGCGCCAGCCGCGCCATCGTCGAGGCCGTCGCCGGCGCGATCAACATCAGATCTGCGCGCCGCGCCAACTCCACATGCGCCTCGCCGAACTCGCCATGCGGGTGCCACATATCAACGTACGGCTCGCGCGCCGTCAGCGAACGGAACGTCAGCGGCGTCACAAATTTCGTCGCCGCCTCGGTCATCGCAACGTCCACTACCGCGCCGGCCTGCACAAGCTGGCTCGTGATATCGAGCGCCTTGTAGCAAGCGATCGATCCCGTCACACCCAGAACAATGTGCCGTCCGGTCAGAGGTCCATCGGAAGCGCTCATTGGTTTGCCTCGTGCACCAGCCGCAGCCCATCGAGATTCAGATTCGCCTCAATCACGTCGAAACAACCCACCTCGTCCGCGATTACGTCGACGTAACCGCCTGTCCCAATAATCGTCGCCTCACCCGGCGTTTCCTCCAGCTCGGACCGGAAGCGGCGCACCATTCCACCAATCATCTCCACGTACCCAAAGAAAATCCCCGCCTGGAGCGAATCCTCTGTGTTTCGCCCAATCGGACCGTCCGGCCGCTCGAAGCTCACCCGGTGCAGCATCGCCGCGCGATTGAACAACGCCTCCGAAGCCAGCCCAATCCCCGGGGCGATCGCACCTCCCAGGTAGTCGCCCTCGCGTGAGACCGCGTCGAACACGCATGCCGTGCCCAGATCGACAATCACCAGCGGCGGCTCGTAGCGGTCGAGCGCCGCCACCGCGTGCAGAATCCGATCCGGCCCCACCTCCCGAGGGTTGTCGTACAGCACACGGATACCGGTCTTGACTCCAGGCCCCACCACCAGCGGCGCCACCTTGAAGTAGTGCTGGCAGACCTCGCGAAACGTCGCCAGCAGCGGCGGCACGGTAGACGACATGATCGCCGCGTGCACACGCTGCGGCTCAATGCCAACAGTGCGCAACAGCCCCAGCACCAGCAGCGCGTACTCGTCAGCAAAGTTGTCCTGGTCCGTCGCCACTCGGAATGTCGCCACCAGTTCCGCGCCGTGATACAGCCCGATCGCGATGCTGGTGTTCCCGATATCAATCGCCAGCAGCAGATCACGGTCGGAAGATTGATCGGTCATCGTGGCCCCCGCCTACAGTCCGCTGCCTCGAACCTAGTGGCCGGTATGGTCAGCGGCTTGTGGGTGCGTCACATCCCGTCGGAACGCAGAACGCCTGCGGGAGTATAGCCTGCGAGCGAAGTGTTCGCTCTCAGGCCGCTCCCGTCCTTCCCCCGTAAACACACCTGGGGTAAGAACTGCACAATTTCATTCACCACTCCACATAACCTCCTTGATCGGCTGGATCAGGCGGTGCTACATTTTCGCCCGGTCTGTGAAAAGGTTCAGTTCCTTGCGGCGACTGATTCTGGGAGACCACGAAGGCGGACTGAGGGATTCGACCCAGCGGGCTTATCGCCTGCAACCGGCAGGGACCGGCCGACTCATCAACAAATTATCCACGGGTGTGGATAATTTGTGGCAGCGTTGCCTCTTGATGATTCGTCCAATTCCGTACGGGGGCCGACGCAGCGGGGAGCGTCGATGCCGGATAGTGTGGCGTACGATCCTGCCGTGATGTGGCAGGAAGCCCTTCGAGACCTCGCGTCTCAAGTTTCCCGTGCCAACTATGACACTTGGCTCGATGGGACCGAGGGCCTTCGGCTCGTCGATGACCTGCTCGTCGTCGGCACTCGCTCCGAATTCGTCACGGAGTGGCTGCAAAAGCGACTCCGTCCATCGATCATCCGTTCACTGACCGCAGTTGCTTCGCGTTCGATGGACGTTGCGTTCGAGCCGCTCCGCGCCGCGGAGACTGAAGTCACGCCTGCACTTTCCGGCACACCAGTTCTTCCACCGATCAACGCAGTTCCTCGACCGCGACTCCGTGAGCGCTACACCTTCGACCGTTTCATCGTGGGCAAGGGCAACGAACTCGCCGCCGCCGCCAGCCGTGGCGCAGCCGACTCACCTGGCGATCGCTACAACCCATTGTTCCTCTACGGCGCAGCCGGCCTAGGGAAGACACACCTGCAGCAGGCCGTTGGGCACACACTCGTCGATCTTGGTCTTCATGTGATCTACGTCAGCGCTGAGGCGTTCACGAACCAGCTCATCACCGCCATCCAGGGTCGCAAGATGGAGGAGTTCCGACAGAAGTACCGCTTAGCGGACGCCCTGCTGATCGATGACATCCAGTTCATTGCCGGCAAGGAGCAGACACAGGAAGAATTCTTCCACACCTTTAATGAGCTGTACGAGACTGGTCACCAGATTGTGATCACCTCGGACAAGAGCCCTGCGTTAATCCCACACTTAGAAGAGCGTCTCCGTACTCGCTTCGAGTGGGGCATGATCGCGGACCTACAAGCACCCGACATGGAGACCCGCGTTGCGATTCTGCGTTCGAAGGCTCGTGAGCAGGGTGCGGTTGTCCCGGACGATGCTCTAAACGTGATCGCTGCCCGCTTCAAGAAGAACATCAGAGAACTCGAAGGTTCGCTGACCCGCATCCTCGCCTACAGCCGACTCACCCGCGAGGCGCTGTCACCCGAGTTGGTGCATTCGGCGCTTTCGTCACTCGATCCGACTGAGCCTCGACTACCACCATCACCGACATTGATCGTCGACACGATCTGCCGTTACTTCGACATCGGACGTGAAGCGCTCCTATCCAAGAGCCGGGAGAAGCGTGTTGCTTACCCGCGCCAGATCGCTATGTACCTCATGCGCGAGCTCGCGCACCGCTCGCTCGTTGAGATCGGCGACGAACTAGGCGGACGGGACCACTCCACAGTCCACCACGGCTGGCGCAAGATGGAGCGTTCGCTATCGATCGATCCGGAGACGCAGCGCGACATCGGCAGCCTGCGCGAGATGATCGATCAGGCGCGACGCATCGCCTGAGTTTGATCATTCACCGCATCTCAACCCTGTTTCATCTTTGACCATGAGTGATGCTATCTGCGCTAATCCCCTTATGTATTCGCATCGGTAATTGTGATTCTGTCTACTCATATTACTAATTATCGGGACAAGTCTGTCGATGATTCGCGTATAGCTGTGGATATCAACTCGCCACTGTCGATACTCGCGGTTCGAGTATGTCGGTTTGCTACTTTCTCCACACAGCCCCGTTCGATCATCGAACGTCCGCCGGCGTGTAACACACCAGTAATCCACGTGCTGTTAGGTCAATTTTCGGCTGATTCGCCTATCGCTGTAGCGTTTTTTCGATCCATCAACACCTTCCCCGCTACTACTATGACTACTCCTAGTGGCTGTCTCTAAAGTCCCTGTTCTTTTGTAACTCCATCAAATAACTAACATGACTGTGTACAGTGGGATCCCATGATCGATTGTGTCGAATTCGAAATCGTCGCAGGTAACGGCGGCAACGGCATCGTGTCTTTCCTTCGCGAAAAATTCGTTCCACAAGGTGGGCCGGACGGTGGCGATGGTGGACGCGGTGGCGATGTTGTGTTGGTTGCCGATCGACGTATGTCGACGTTGCAGCAGTATCGAGACCAGCGTGTGCGACGAGGTGGTAACGGGGCACAAGGCGGACCGAATAAGATGCACGGTGCGGCAGGACGACCGTTGGTACTTCTCGTTCCGGTCGGCAGTGTGATTTGGGATCTGGACGAAGCCGATCCTGAATTAGAGCCAAACGCCGTACCGTTTACAGATCTTGATGAGCATGGTGCGACGGTAATCATTGCTCGCGGTGGACGCGGTGGACGCGGTAACAAGCGTTTCGCCACTGCGACGCGCCAGGCACCGACGTTTGCACAACGAGGCCAGCGAGGTAGTCAGCGTCGCGTCCGAATTGAACTTAAGTTGATCGCTGATGTCGGGCTCATCGGCATTCCGAATGCTGGAAAATCAACGTTGCTCGGCACGTGGTCGCGAGCAACACCGAAGATTGCTGCGTATCCATTTACCACACTTGAACCAGAGCTCGGCGTCGTGAATCTAGGCTACGACTCGTTTGTTGCTGCGGACATGCCTGGACTGATCGAGGGTGCTAGCGAAGGTGTGGGACTGGGGCACGATTTCCTGCGACACATTGAGCGAACGTGAGTGCTGGTACATGTAATCGATATGACGGCGGATGATCCGCTGGCGAACCGTGATCTCATCAACCAGGAGTTGAGAGATTTCGGTCACGGCCTCGCTGACAAGCCCCAATTATTGGCATTCAATAAAATTGACCATCCGGATGGCCCTGCCCAACTCGAGTTACTCGCCGATGAAATTGCCGCCATGGATTTCCCGAAGTTCGAAATATCTGCTGCGACGGGCCAAGGCACTCGTGAGTTGGCGCAGCGGGCATTCCAGATACTTCAGGATCTGCGCAGTGAGACTGAGGTGGAAGAAGCCGCCGAGCCAGCGATTATTCGACCTGAACCACAGCGCAGCCGCTTCGATGTGGAGGTTGCGGACGATGGGATTCCCGTTGTCCGAGGACCGACACCTGAATGGCTGGCGGAGACGCTGGATCTCAATCAGCCTGAGCCGCGCGCAGAGTTCTTCGACAGGTTGAGTCGACTGGGTGTCGCACGGGCGCTGCGCCGTGTCGGTGTTTCGGAGGGCGATCCGGTTCGGATCGGTGACTTGCAGGTTCGCTGGGACGGCGCGTGAGCGATCTGCGCCGAGGAATTATCGGCGGGACCTTTGATCCACCTCATCTCGGGCATCTCGTGCTCGCAGCCAATGCGCGCTACGACCTTCAACTCGACGAAGTCTGGTTCATCCCCACTGGTGATCCGTATCGAAAAGCTGGACGAGCCATCACGCCGCGCGGAATACGCCTCCGGATGGTTGAATCGCTGATCGACGGTCTGTCATGGGCACATGTCAGCACCATCGAACTCGATCGTGATGGTCCGACGTACACGACAGATACGCTTCGCGAATTGGCGGGGGACGGTGGTGAGTGGTGGTTCATCCTCGGGAGCGACGCACTTGGAGATCTGCCCCACTGGCGGGAACCGGAAACCATCATCGAGCAGGTGAGACTGGGGTTGGCCCGCCGCCCGGGTGTCGGCGAGTTGAAGATTTCTTCAGAGACGTTGAGCGCTGTACCGGGCATCGAGTCTCGAGTTGACCATGTTGAGATGCCAATGCTGGGGATCTCGTCGACGGATCTACGTCAGCGCGTCCGTGAGGGTCGTCCCACGGATTTCCTAGTCACTCCGGCAGTTAGTGCCCTGATCGACGAGTTGGGACTCTACAAGGACAGTTAGCAGACTGCTACGGTTGCGCCCTGGAGTCTTCTGGTGGGATACCGATCAGCACTGACGCCCTCGGGATTGGCGGCAGTAAGAACGGGCGCAGGTCCGCATCACGTGTGAATCCAAAGCCGGCGGCGTCCGCGTGTTCTCGAAGCGTTCGCGAAGAGCGTAATCGAACGTGCTCCTCCGACGGTCCCACCACCTTCGCGTTCCAAGCGTCCAAACGCCGGTTCCCGGTGGGACCGAACTCCCATATCAATGCCAAACCTCGCGGCGCCAGCACGCGACGAACCTCTCCGAGGAACGCGTCCAACTCTTGTGTACGGAGATGTTTCACGATGTATCCCGCCGTCACCAGAGTGAACGAATCATCGTCGAATGGCAGTTCGGTCGCTGACCCGCGCACGAGGTCTCGTGGTGCTCCGTCACGCTGCTGGTCGCGTTGCGCTATCGCGAGCATCTTCGGAGACAGATCGAGGCCAATGGGAGACTGATCGAAACCAACTTGTTCGTCGAGCGTGCGCATTAACGTTCCACGCCCACAACCCACATCCAACAGGCGTGTCTGCGGGGTCAGTTTTAGGGTTTCCGGCAACCGATACAGCGGCCCATTTACCAGCAGGTGGCCTTGCGGCCCCATGAGCCAGCGGAAGCCGATCGCTCGCAGCGAGTGGCTCATGCTCCAGCGTTCGCGACGCAGACCGAACGGCTTGATTCGGAAGCTGATTTCTGCATATAGCGCCGATCGTGCGGCAGCGGGCGCGCACGCACAAATGCAATCTCTAATGCAGCAGTTCCGATGGACGTGAGTCTGACGAACCACCCTCGCGCAGATCGAACGACATTCGAACGCGCGTGTCGCGGGTGACACCCCAATCGCACATCGCTGCCAGTTCGCGCAGGCGGTGTGCGAGGTGCTCGTAGCCGGCGATTAGCGGCGCCAGTGTGGCGTCGGGCGTCTCCCAGGCCTCGGCGACCTGGCGTGCGCATCCGGCCAAATCGACCGCAGGTTGCCACGATCGGCGGAGTTCCTGTTCGTCGGCAGTAGTCTCCACATCGCGGTCCGCGTACTTCAGCAGAGGCTTGAGGTCGATCTTGAGTTGCCGGTCCAGATGTGCCGCAGCCTGCGCCAGTTCGTGATCGGCGCCAAAGCGGAGGCTGAATGCCCATGACTGAAAAAACAGCACGATCACAGGATCGTCTAGGAAGACGAGCGGGCATTCGTCGCTCAGGTCGAATTCGACGAAGAACCGGTCGGGCCAACTCGCGGTGACGGACACGCTCAGGAACCGACTACGCGTCGATGGTCGCCTGGAGGGCGTTCGACATGATGAAGCTTCGGCGCGGTGCCACCTCGTCGCCCATCAAGCGCGTGAAGAGGTCGTCTGCGACAGCGGCGTCCTGCACGCGTACTTGCAGCAGTGAACGATGCTCCGGGTCCATGGTCGTCTGCCAGAGCTGATCCGGGTTCATCTCACCCAGGCCCTTGTACCGCTGGAAATTGAACCGCCCTCCATCGTTATCGGCGAGGAACTTCTCCCGGTCAATTTCGGTGAACAGCCATGTCACGTTCCGGCCGCGGGTGGCGCTATAGAGCGGTGGCTGGGCGATGTACATGTAGCCGTCCGCGATCAATTGAGGCATGAATCGATAGAAGAACGTCAGAAGCAGTGTGCGGATGTGAGCACCGTCCACATCGGCGTCCGTCATGATGATGATCTTGTGGTACCGCAGTTTTTCGGGGTTGTAGTACTCGCCGAATCCGGTCCCGAGCGCGGTGATGATCGTCCGGATTTCCTCGTGCGCCAGCATCTTGTCCAAGCGCGCCTTTTCAACGTTGATGATCTTGCCGCGTAGCGGCAGGATCGCCTGAGTGCGCCGGTCTCGTGCACTCTTCGCCGAGCCACCAGCCGAATCACCCTCAACCAAGTACAGCTCAGACAACTCAGGGTCCTGCTCGGAGCAGTCGGACAACTTACCTGGCAGCATGCTGCCTTCTAGCACACCCTTACGCTGCACGAGGTCGCGTGCTTTGCGCGCCGCTTCGCGTGCACGAGCAGCAGTTAGTGCCTTGTCCAGCACCTTCCGTGCAATCGATGGATTTTCTTCCAATTCTTGACTGAGCTTCGAGGCGAAGACGGACTGCACCACGCCCTTCACCTCAGGGTTGCCTAGGCGCGTCTTCGTCTGACCCTCGAATTGCGGATCGGCGATCTTCACGCTGATGATTGCAGCCAGGCCCTCGCGCACGTCGTCGCCGGAGAGGTTAGGGTCGCTCTCCTTCAAGATCTTGTTCTTGCGTGCGTGCTCATTCAGCACGCTGGTCAGGGCGCTGCGGAAGCCGGTCAGGTGAGAGCCGCCATCGGGTGTCTTGATGCAGTTCGCGAACGAGTGCACCGTCTCGCCGAATGTGGAGTTGTACTGCAGCGCGATCTCAACCATCACGCCGTCGCGCTCTTCATTCACGTAGATCGGGTCGCTGTGGAGAACGCCCTTGTCGCGATTCACGTACCGGACGAACGCTTCGACTCCGGAGTCGAAGTAGTACGACATCTCCCGCGGCACCGGCTGCACTCGCCGGTCGGTGAAGTGGATGCGGATCCCCTTCGTCAGGTAAGCCATTTCTCGGAACCGACTGGTCAGCGTGTCGAAGTCGTAGTCGAGCGTCTCGAACGTCTCGCGATTCGGCAGGAAGCGGATCGTCGTTCCGGTGACGGCTTTGGCTACTGTGCCGGTCTTCGTCAACTTGCTGGTAGGTACCCCGACTTCGTATCTCTGCGTCCAGAGGGCGCCCTTCTGGCGTACCGAAACTTCGAGTTCAGCGGAGAGCGCGTTCACTACGGATGCACCCACACCGTGCAGGCCGCCGGACACCTTGTATCCGCCGCCGCCAAACTTGCCGCCGGCGTGGAGCACGGTGAGCACGGTCTCGACGGCAGATAGCCCGGTCTTGGTGTGCTTGTCGACCGGGATTCCACGTCCGTTGTCCGTCACCGCGACGTGGCCGTCTGCTTCGATCTCGATCTCGATGTTGTCGCAGTAGCCGGCCATCGCCTCATCGATCGCGTTGTCGACGATCTCGTAGACGAGGTGGTGCAGACCTCGGGCATCGGTGGAGCCGATGTACATACCGGGGCGTCGCCGGACTGCCTCGAGTCCTTCGAGGACTTGGATGTCGGCTGCAGTGTAAGAGGGGGTGTCTGAGGAGGGCTTGGTTTTGCCGTTTTGGCCGTTCTTCGCAGCACTCTCAGTCGTCGTCATGAAACCTCACTCGAGTGCGGGGGAGCGTCAGAACTGCGCTGTTCGCGAACACCGTTGTGGGCTTCGCGCCAGAAACGATCATCCGGTTGAATGAACGCCAATGATTCTACCATATCGAGCGAGGTATCTTGGACCAATTAAGGCCCCCCACCCCATTGGTTCCGCGTCTGGGGGCAATAGGGTTTGGCGATTTTAATCGTCACAAAAAATCTCTAATGCTCCCAAATGCTCCCAAATGCTAACTGTTTTCCACGACGTCGGTCGTTCTGTCCGGCTGCGCTTACAATGACGATTCCATGAACTCAATCGAACTCAATCCGATCGCGACCGTGGTGAACGGCGAGCACGACCTCAGTCGCGTTGACTGGTCGCACCAGCGTAGCGAC
>Ga0209403_10006355_pt1 | contig 11992 bp, 11 predicted proteins | sample ArcticOcean_MG_C_8_FD_187440 | JGI IMG/M metagenome (GOLD analysis project Ga0209403, IMG submission 187440) | Marine microbial communities from western Arctic Ocean - ArcticOcean_MG_CB11_86 (SPAdes) (version 2) | ecosystem: Environmental > Aquatic > Marine > Oceanic | place: Arctic Ocean... | reverse complement strand
GCCGCCAGGCGTTTTGAACAGAACCACCGGCTCGTTCAGAATTTTCCGGGCAAGCGGGCTGTCTCCGATTTCGGTTTCCCATGCCGCGACGTACCAGGCGTTTTGTAGGAACATGGCGATGCCTCCGATCTATCCTAATTTTAGTATCGTACCCGAATTTCGCTAAAAGTCATTCGCATCCTATTTATCGTCTTCAGGCGCGGCGGCGTATTTCCGTTGGGTCTTCCCGTTCCGCGGCGATCATATCGTCCATCATTTTCCTGACCTGGATATTGGGCGCGTCGGAATTGACATCGATCGCCAGAGTATCGGGCTTTGAGGACAGACTGGCCTGCTGAGCATTGAGAATTGCCAGGTCTTCCTCGAACACCGCCGTGTATTGCGTCCGGAAGATTTCATCCCATTCCGGATCGTCGATCTTGAAATGGCGCGCATGGGCGTAGAAGTAATGCGTCGACGTTTCCGTCTTCGGGGTCGGTAGGCTCATGACCTTCATCTCGATGCCGAAGTTTTCGTAGACTTCTCCCGGCGGTGCGTTCGTTCCAAGTGTCTGGGTTCCGGCATGGTTGACGGTATAGCCCGGCATGTCAGACGTGGTGATGAGAAACCGGTCGACATTGCCTTCGAAGCCGCCTGCCATCTTGAAGAACGGCGCCGGCGGGCGGTTTGGCACCAGCCGCGTCATCTTAACGCTACGCCCGGACTTTTCCGTTTTCGCCGGGAAATCGAGAATTGAATCGTTGCCGATCGACGAGGCGTGCACATAGCTGAGATGGGTAATATCGAACAGATTGTCCGAGATCAGCAGGTAGTTTGCCTCCACCGGCATCGGCGTGCCGTTGCGGCCGGGAACGGTTGTCCATTCCGGGCTGTCGAGCCACCACCAGTCGGGCAGCAGCGCTTCGTCTGCCTTGGCGGGGTCGCCTGGCCATATCCAGACCCAGCCCCAACGCTGGATAACGGGATAGGACCGCACCTGAGCGCCCGGTGGAATTTTGGATTGGCCCGGGACTTTCACACAGGCGCCGGTCGCGTCGAACTCAAGGCCGTGATAGCCGCATTGCAGCCGGTCATCCACAACTTGGCCCATCGACAGCGGCAGGGCGCGGTGACAGCACCGGTCTTCAAGCGCGACGACGCCGCCAGGCGTTTTGAACAGAACCACCGGCTCGTTCAGAATTTTCCGGGCAAGCGGGCTGTCTCCGATTTCGGTTTCCCAGGCCGCAACGTACCAAGCGTTTTGCAGGAACATGGCAGTTTCCTTCGGTCTGTCCTGTTTCCGTATCCTACGCGCATTCTCTACGAAGTCATTCGCAACCCATGCCGGTATTTTGGTCGTGTCCGGCGCTGGGTCGCTGATCAGGACATCACGGTGCCGCCATCGATGGCGATGGTCTGGCCCGTCACGAAGCCGCTGGCGTCGGATGCCAGCCACATGACGGTACCGACCATGTCGGCGGGGACCGGGTTTCGCTTAAGGCTTTGGTCGTTCTTGATGACTTCCATGGCGCTGTCGGTTTTGTCGCCGAAAAACTCGGCCGTTCCTTCGGTCAGCACAGCGGTGGGCGCGATGGCGTTGACGCGAATTTCGCTGCGGCCAAGTTCGCGGGCCAGCGCACGGGTCATGCCGATCACAGCCGCCTTCGACGTCGTGTAATGCAACGCGAAGGGAAGCCCATAAGTGGCCGCCAGCGAAGCCACGTTCACGATCGATCCGCCGCCGGCGGTCCGGAGATGCGGGACGACCGCCTTGCAGCACTTCCAGATGCCCTTGACGTTGACGCTCATGGTGCGGTCCCATTCGTCTTCATCCAGCATGTCGAACCGGCCGCCCGTCAATCCGCCATACAGAGCCGCGTTATTGATCAGCACGTTGATGCCGCCGAACGCGTCGACGGCGCTTTCCGCCATTGCATTCACCGTGTCCATATCAGTGACGTCGATCTTCACGCCGATAGCGGTTCCGCCATTGGCTTCAATCTGACGGATTGTGTCGCCGCAATCGAGAATGTCACCGGCGACCACTTTCGCGCCGAGGCGCGCAGCCTCGATCGCGTAGGCCTGCCCGAGCCCGCGGCTGCCGCCAGTGACGATAACCACTTTGTCTTCAAGCATTCCGTTTCCTTTTTAGCTGGCGGCGTCTTCGCGCATTTTCAGTTTAAGCCCGGCGACCGTCCAGACATCGAGGCCACAGATTGAGGCAATTTCCTTCAGCGGCAGTCGGGTCTCGTTCAGCAGAACACGGGCATGAACAAGCGGGTTGCGGCGGCGGCTATTGCGACGAACCAGTCGGTCTCGGCTTCCGGCAGCCTCGGCACGGCGTCGTTCGGCAGCGTCGAGACCTCGGTCATAGGCTGCTTTCAGGGCCTCATCGCGCCTGACTTTGTCGCTCCTGGCCTGATCTTCTCGACCGCGCATGAAACGCGACATTTCTGCGAACGCGCGTTCGCGGGCCATGGATTCCGCTTCCGCCTCCTCGAAGGTGGAACGGGGTGGCGGTGGCGCTTCCGGGTTTTGCATGGTTTTACCGCCTGACCGGGCAGCTTCTTCCAGCGTCCAACCTTGACGCTGAGCCATGCGTTCGGCGGCTTCCAGCGCGTTTCGGCGCTCGCCTTCGAACGGGCTTTCTTTCGCCATCAGCAAAAGATTGTGGAAGCGTTCCCACTCCGAGGTTGTCATGCCGTTTTTAATCAGTCGGCTCCACTACTTACACGCAAACCCGAGATTATACAGCACAATCGACGGCTTTAGGGGTGGAATTAGAAAATTGAAAGACGAGGCGTTATGCCGTCGTCCTTCCCGGTTTGCGACGGTGAACAAATCTAAAATCTATAGTTCTGTTCGGACGATCGCCGCGCCGTCGCACATCGCCTTCAGTTTTCCGAATGCCACATCACGACGCATGTACTTCATACCGCAATCGGGCGCCACAATGATACGTTCGGATGGCACATGATCCAAGGCGCGACGGATGCGGTCGGCAACGATCTCCGGGGTTTCGATCTCGTCCGTGCTGAGATCGAGTACACCGAGGATGATCTTCTTGGTCGCCAGGGTGTTGAGAACGTTCAGGTTTATCCCCGACTGAGCCGTCTCGATTGAAATCTGCTTCGCGGCGCAATCATTGAGCTCGGGCAGGAAAGAATACCCCTCCGGCCGTTCGTGGACGACATGGGCGTAGCCAAAGCACAGATGCACGGCGGTCTCTCCGTCAATCCCTTCCAGCGCCCGGTTGATCGCCTTTACCGCGTATTGTTTTGCGATTTCGGGACGCGCCTGCATGTAAGGTTCGTCAAGTTGCACCACGTCGGCGCCGGCGACGAAGAGATCGCGGATTTCTTCGTTGACCGCGGCGGCGTAATCCATGGCGGCGGCCTCATCGGTGTCGTAATGATCGTTTTGCGCCTGCTGGGTCATCGTAAACGGGCCAGGCAGGGTGATCTTGATCTGTCGGTCGGTATTGGCGCGCAGGAATTTTACGTCATCGGCTTCGATCGGACGTACGCGGCGGATTGGCCCGGCAATGCGCGGCACCGGGTTCGGATGCCCGGTTCTGTCGATCGCGGTTCCCGGATTGTCGATATCGATTCCCCCCAACGCGGTGGCGACCCGGTTGGAGTAGCTTTCGCGGCGCACTTCGCCGTCGGTGATGATGTCTATACCGGCGCGTTCCATGTCGCGAATGGCAAGCAACGTGGCGTCGTTCTGCGCATCTTCCAGAAACGCCGGGTCTACCCGCCACATTTCAAGCGCCCGAACGCGCGGTGGCAGACGGCCCTTCAGATTGTCCCGGTCGACGAGCCATTCCGGCTGGACGTAACTGCCGACCACGGTGGTGGGTAATAGCTTCTCGGTCATTTCGACACCTTCTTTGTTTCTTCGAAGTTGAGGCGGATTTCACCGCTTCCGGATTGCTGGATCGATCTGTAAAAGCAGGAATTGTAGCCGACATGACAGGCGCCTTCCCGCTGCGGCAGGACCCGCATCAGAATGACATCCTGATCGCAGTCGGTTCGCATTTCCGCAACTTTCTGGATCTGCCCGCTGGTCGCGCCTTTGTGCCACAGCTCGTTTCTGCTGCGGCTCCAATACCACGCTTCCCCGCTACCGAGGGTTAGTTTCAGCGCATCCGCATTCATCCACGCGAACATCAGTATCTCACCGGTTTCCGCGTGCATGGTAATGACAGGGATCAATCCGTCGGAATCGAAACGGGGGGCGAACAGATCGCCTTCTTCCAGTTCGTTCCGGGAAAGACCGGTGGCGAACGCGATGCCGGATGGGGCCATCGCCATATTCAGTCGGTCCTGATCATCGCCAGAAATTCGCGGCGGGTCGACGGATCGTCGCGAAACGCTCCGAGCATGTGGCTGGTAACTGTATCGGCGCCCGGTTTGTGAACGCCGCGCGTCGTCATGCACTGATGGCTCGCCTCGATCACCACGGCTACGCCCTGGGGTCTGAGCACACGATCGATTGTCGCCGCGATATCCACCGTCATCTTCTCCTGGATCTGCAGTCGCTTGGAAAAAATTTCGACTACGCGTGCAAGCTTGCTGATCCCGACAACGCGGCTGTTCGGAATATACGCAACGTGCGCTTTTCCGTTGATCGGAACCATGTGGTGCTCGCAATGGGATTCAACCGCGATATCACGGATGAGAACCATCTCGTCATATCCGCCGGTTTCCTCGAATGTCTTCATTAGAACTTCTTCAGGATCGAGTTCGTATCCTGCAAAAAACTCACGATAGGACTTCGCCACCCGCGCCGGGGTCTCGCGCAGCCCCTCCCGCTCAGGGTTGTCGCCTGCCCATCGGATGAGGATTCGAACAGCCTCTTCGACTTCCGATTGCGACGGCTGTCCGGATTTACCGGTGGATTCGACAATTGCGTCCATCTTACGCTCTCCTTTACGCCGATTATACGCGGACCAGTGGTATCGGGCGAGCCCGCGTTATGAATCCGCTCCGCGGCCCCAAATCAGGCCATATTTAGGGGAACTTAATCAATTTTGGGCAAAAGATAGGGTCATGCGGGGTTTTCCCGAAAATTGGCGGCGGACAATATGGACATAAAAGCTATTCTCGATCTCAAAGGCGATTTCGTCATCACGATCCCGCCCGAAGCAACGATCGATGAAGCGGCGGAAATTCTTGCTGAAAATTATATCGGCGCGATTGTCGTCGCCGATGGCGCTGGCCAGATCGCCGGGATTCTGTCCGAGCGCGATATCGCGGTGGCGTTGCCGCGGTATGGCAGCGAGCTGGGTGAGACCAAAGATTCCGAAATCATGACCAGTTACATATTGTTCTGTACCAAAGAAACGACTGTTAAACAGGTCCTCGACATCATGGTGACCAATGCAATCCGTCACTTGCCGGTCGTCGAAAACGATCAGCTGAAAGGCGTTATCTCGCTGCGCGATGTTGTGGGGAGCTGGCTGGGTGCGATCACGAACGGGGAAATCGGCGGCGAGACCGATGCGAAACCTCATGATGGGCTGCTCGGGGCCACCCAAGACGCGGCCTGAAAGGCAGGAATTTCAGAAGCACAATGATTGGCGGTCCATAACTCCAGGCGCTGAGCGTTCTTGTTGTCGACGACAATAAATTCATGCGTTCCGTTGTCGAAAATCTGTGCCGGGGGCTTGGTATCGGCGAGTTCGCGCAAGCAGAAACAGTCGAGCAGGCACTTGAGGTTCTTGCCAGAAAATCGATCGATCTGGTGGTAACCGACTGGCATATGGAGCCAACAGACGGCCTCACTTTCGTCAAATATCTGCGCAACGATCCTGACCGCCCCAACCCCTGTGTGCCGATCATCATGCTGACAGGGCACGGCGACCGCGAGCGTGTGTGCGAGGCGCGTGGTGCGGGCGTAAACATGTTCATGGCCAAGCCCATATCGGCTAAGGCAATGTATGAACGTCTTGTCTGGATGATCAATCATCCGCTGCCGTACATCCGGACAAACAACTATTTTGGCCCCGACCGGCGCCGTAAGGATGTCGGCCCGCCTGCAGGCATACGTCAGCGGCGCGCGGAAGATATCGACATGATGGGCAACACTGGCCGATACGGCGGCAGGAGCCTCGCTAATCTGTCACGCCGCCGGCTGAGTGAGTGCGCGCGAGGCGCCCGGACTTGAACGGGCGACAACGCCCGGATACCCTCTGCCCGACAGATTAAATTTCAGGCAGTTGCATGGCGCCCAAGATCAAGGACAGGAAAAAGGTTCCGGTATACTGTTATCAGTGTGTGGCGGGACCTGATCTGATGCAGGTCGAGGTCGAGGACGGCATCGCGACCCGGATCGAATCCAATTACAACATTACCGAAAATCATCCCGGTGGAGGGCGTGTCTGCGTAAAGGCATACGGACTTATTCAAAAAACTTACAACCCGCACCGGGTGAAGTCGCCGATGAAGCGCACGAATCCGAAAAAGGGCCGACACGAGGATCCTGGGTTTGTGCCGATTTCATGGGATGAAGCGCTTGATACGGTCGCCGGTCGGATGCGCGATATTCGCGCCCGCGGCCTGATGGATGAAAGCGGATTTCCGCGCCTCGCCGTATCGTTTGGCGGTGGCGGCACACCGACCCAGTATATGGGAACCTTCCCGGCATTCCTGTCGGCGTGGGGGGCGCTCGACATGGGTTTTGGTGGCGGGCAGGGGGTGAAATGCTATCACTCCGAACATCTTTACGGCGAGTTGTGGCACCGCGCGTTTATCGTCTCGCCCGACACTCCGTATTGCAACTACGTGATCAATTGCGGCAACAACGTGGAGGCATCTGGCGGTGTCGCCGGGGTCTGGCGCCAGGCGGACGCGCGAGTCCGCGGGCTGAAACGGGTTCAGGTTGAGCCGCATTTATCGATCACCGGTGCTTTGTCGGCCGAATGGCTTCCGATCAAGCCGAAGACGGATGCCGCGTTCCTGTTTGCGCTTATCAATCGAATGATCGTTGAGCGTGATTGGCGGGACACCTGCGACGTTCGGGCGCTGAAGGAGGATACGACATCGCCCTATCTGATCGGGCCAAACGGCTATTACATGCGCGACCCCGGGACCCGCAAGCCCCTGGTTGGGGATTTGTCGGACGGCATGATCAAAGCCTGGGACGAGGATATCGGAGATGCGGCGCTTGACGGCAGTTATACTGTGTCTGGTATCGAAGAGGGCGCCGATGGACAGGTGTGGGAGCATGACGGTGTCGATGCCAAACCTGCATTCCAGCTCCTGCTTGACCATATGGCATCGTTTGATCCGGAGTGGGCGGAAGCCGAATGCGATGTGTCGGCCGCCAAAATCAGGCAGGTTGCCGACGAGTATGTCGCCCATGCCTGCATCGGCGAGACGATCGAGATCGAGGGCGTCGAAATGCCGTTTCGGCCGGTTGCCGTTATGCTGGGCAAGGGTGTTAATAACGGCTGGGGCGGTTACCAGACGTGCTGGGCGCGCACCCTGTTGGCGGCGCTGGTCGGCGCGCTTGAAGTGCCCGGCGGGACGCTGGGCACCGCGGTAAAGTTGAACCGACCGGCCGACAATCGGCTGAATACGGTGCGGCCCACCAATGACGGGATCATGGATTACCCCTTCAACGCCACCTCGAAGGAGGAATGGCTGGCCAATCCGCATATCCGTAACGGTTATAAAACGCTGGTGCCGCTGGCTGCCGATTCAGCCTGGTCTCCGGCACTCGGGCCGGCACATCTGCCATGGCTATTTCAGAAGAAGCAGCCTGAGCACTGGCCGAATCAGACCAAGCCCGAAATGTGGATCAACTACCGTACGAATCCGGCGATTTCATCCTGGAATGCGCCGGAAGTTGCCGAGCGTATCGCCGAATTTCCGTACACGGTCTCGTTCGCCTATACCCGCGATGAAACCAATCACATGGCCGACATCATTCTGCCGGACTGTACCGATCTCGAAAGCCTGCAACTGATCCAGATTGGCTCGACCAAATTCACCGAGCAGTACTGGAAGCACCAGGGCTGGGCTATCCGCCAGCCCGCCGTGATGCCGCAGGTCGATGCGATGGATATGACCGACATAGCGACCGCGCTCGCCGACCGTGTCGGCATCCTTGAAGAATATAACTCGTCGATCAACAGGGGGGCCGCCGGCGCACGGTTGCAGGATCGTGACGGCACCTATGATTACGGCCTCGATCCGACCGTGTCGCACACGCGCGAGGAAATCTGGGATGCGGTGTGCAAGGCGGCAAGTCATTCGCTGTCAGACGGCGAGGAAGTCCGCGATCTCGATTGGTTCGCAGAGAACGGGTTCATGCTGAAGCCCTTTCCGCAACTTCAATGGTACCTCTATCCGAAAATGAAAGAGCAGGGGATTCGGTTCGAAATGCCGTACCAGGAGCGCATCAAACGCCATGGCGCCCAGCTTGCCAACCGCTTGCATGAGACCGGTATTGACTGGTGGGAAAAGCAACTGGACGAATACGAGCCGCTCCCGAGCTATGAGCGATATCCGGATATCTGGACTGATTACGTTAAAGAGGTCGGCAAGGACCCTGACGACTACCCGTTTTTCGCTCTGACCGCCCGGTCGATGCAGTACTCGTGGGGGGCGAATGTTGGAATTCCGCTGATCAACGAAGTCGCGAACAATATCGCCGGGCACAAGGGTGTCATCATCAACCGGACTCGTGCAAAGGAATTGGGAATTCAGGAAGGCGACCCGGTGGAGATAGAATCTGTGAGCGGCGTGACCCGCGGCCACGCCGTGCTGCGCGAAGGAATCCGGCCTGACACGGTCCTGATGATCGGCCAGTTCGATCACTGGGTGACCCCGTACGCCAAGGATTTGAATTTGCCGAGCCTTAATTCGCTGACCGCACTGTCGCTGTCGTTGACAGATTCAACCGGGTCGAGTGCCGATCTGGCGCGCGTAAGAATTCGTAAAACCGATGGCGAAAGGCGGGTTTCGTGACTGTTGAGGGCGGAACCGATCCCCGGTACGGGATGGTGATCGATCTGAACCGGTGCGTCGGTTGTCAGACCTGCACGATTGCCTGCAAGCACACCAACGACACGCCGCCCGGTGTGCAATGGCGCAAGGTTCTCGATGTCGAACGCGGCACTTTTCCCGATGTCGAACGTTTGTTCATGGTTGTCGGATGCCAGCATTGTGCGGAGCCGCCCTGCGTGCCGGTGTGCCCGACAGGCGCGACCAAACAGCGGGCCGACGGTCTCGTTACCATGGACTACGACACCTGCATTGGCTGCGGTTATTGCGCCGTGTCCTGTCCCTATCAGGCACGGACGATCGGGCATGACAAAGATTGGTACTACGGCGAGGAGACAGTGCAGGAAGCCCATGTTTTCCACGATGAGCGCGTCGGCGTTGCGACCAAGTGCACGTTCTGCGTCGAGCGCATCGACGAAGCGAAGGAAGAGGGGAAAATTCCCGGCATAGATCTGGAATATACGCCGGCTTGTTCGTCGTCCTGTATCGCTAGCGCCATACACTTCGGCGATTTCAATGAACCGGCAAGCAATGTGTCCCAGCTTTCCGCCGAAAACAATTTTTTCCAGATGCACGAGGAACTCGGCACCGATCCACAGATCAAATATCTTTATGAGTTGCCGAATTCGATGCCGGGCTGCGACCCAGAGCCCGAAGATCTTGAAGATGAAGCCCTCAGCGATCCGTCTAATCCGCTGGTCGGCGCGCGCCAGACATTCTGGGATTACCGTGCCGCGATGAATTTTGCGCTGGGCGGCATGTCGTCGGGCTTGGTCGTGATGGCGACGTTGGCGCATTTCTTTTCCGGCCTGTCATCCGAGGCGCTGTTGTACCTCAACTTTGCCGCCGGGGTCGGGATGGCGGTCGGGTTGCTGTTTGTATTCATGGAAATCGGCCGCAAATTTCGTTTCTGGCGGGCTTTGTTGCGCCCCCAATCATCGTGGATGACCCGCGAGATATACGCCGTGGCCGTGTTCTATCCGGCGTTGCTGGCCAATGTGATCTGGCCAGGCCCCGCGATGCATCTCTTGGTCGCACTTTCCGCCCTGATATTCCTTTATAGTCAGGCTCGGATTCTACACGCCGCGAAGGGAATCCCCGCCTGGCGGGTCGACCTTATGCCGACCATGCTGGTGATGACCGGCTTACTGGAAGGGGTCGGTCTTCTGGGCATCGCCAGCGGACTGGCTTCCTGGCATTTCGAGGCCTCGATGTTGTTTATATCAACCATGGGTGGCGTTCTGGCCCTCTTGAATGCGTTAATCTGGCAGCGCTATTTTGCCTATGCCAAGCGCAACGGCGTGCCACCGCTTGCCCGCGCCGAGCTGGAAAGGATTACTCCTGCGCTCCGCGGTATCGGCCATCTGACGCCATTGGTGCTGTTCACGATCGCGGCGGCGTTCAGCGAGTCGCTGCTTGCCATTGCCGGTGTCGCAGCAGTCGCCGGCGGCGTAATGTGGAAATTCTCCGTGATTACCAGGGCCTGCCATCAGCAGGGTTTCGCGATGCCAAAAATGCCGCAGCGTGGGTCGGGAACCCGGGCGGCGCCGGCGCGGCTCAACGGCCTTCAGTCCTGATCCATGAAATTCCGCTTTATCGACTGGCAGGAATTCGAAGCGCCCGGCGCGACCGAATGTGAAAGCGTCGGCGTGCTGACCCTCAACCGCCCGGATCGGAAAAACGCGCTCGGGCCGCGGATGGCGATGGAACTCGATGCGATATTCAGCGAAATCCGACATAAGCGCGTCCGCGTCGTGGTCATCGTTGGCGCGGGAGAGACGTTTTGTTCCGGTGGCGACCTTAAAGAGGAGACGCTGCCGCTCGAGCGTCCTGAGGATGATCTCGGCATTCGTGGCGAATACGGCGAGCTGGCCCAGTGGATGATCAACGATCATTTTCATGTAATTGCCCAGCGTGCGCTCCGCAAGCTGGAGGAATTGCCCCAACCGGTGATTGCGGCAATCGACGGGGCGGCAGTCGGCGCCGGGTTCGAAATGACGCTTGCCTGCGATCTGCGTATCATGACAGACCGGGCGCGTGTTTCGGAAATCGCCGTGCCTGCGGGTTTCGTGTCGGAATGGAGTTGCCCGCGCAATCTGCCCAAGCTGGTCGGTTTGACGCTGGCCAACGAGCTTATCCTGACCGGAAGGTTCGTCGGCGCCGACGAGGCGAAACAGATCGGCCTGGTGAACAGGGTCGTTCCGCCGGAAAAACTTATGGAAGAAGCAATGGCTCTGGCCGGCCAGATCGCGCGCATGCCCTACCTCGGCGTTCGCTACGCCAAGGAATTGATCCGCCTGTACAATCAGGAAAATCGCACGCCGGAGAACTACAAGGCGGAACTGGACCGGGTGATGGAGATTATCCGGACGGAGGATTCCGCTGAAGGCATCCGCGCTCTGCTGGAACGCCGCCCGGCGCGCTGGGCGGAATAGCTGTCCGAAGCTTTTCGCCTAACTGCCGATAAGGCCGTTGTCGTTCTTGTTGACAACAACGACCGATGGCCGTGCAGGCAAGTCGTTCTTGAAATCCGGCCACCGCGTTGACGGGTTCGCGAAGGTTGATTTTTTCTCGTCGGCCGGGTGCTGAACTGCGCCGAAGAACGTTTTGTCGTCCGGCGTGAAGCAGGGGCCGCATAATTCCCCGCCCCGCGGCACGGCAAAAAAATGCTTCGTCAGCATACGGCCACCGCCTTCGACATCGGTGGCCCAGACACCGTCTGCCAGGCCCGATTTCGAGGCGCCATCCGTCGCGATCCAGAGACGCCCTTTGCTGTCGAAAGTGCAATTGTCGGGTGTTGATAACCAACCGGCGCGCGACACCTCCGGATGATATTTCGCTCCGTGGGCAGGTTCGTCAGGATAGCCGGCAAGCAGCGGGATGTCCCATCGAAATGCTGGCGTCGCCGCTATAGACGACGATACGGCCGTCCCGGTTAACCACGGCGTTGGCGCCTTCGTGCTTGAACCTGCCGAGCGCCGTCCGTTTGATCGGGGTAG
>Ga0209403_10006354_pt1 | contig 11992 bp, 10 predicted proteins | sample ArcticOcean_MG_C_8_FD_187440 | JGI IMG/M metagenome (GOLD analysis project Ga0209403, IMG submission 187440) | Marine microbial communities from western Arctic Ocean - ArcticOcean_MG_CB11_86 (SPAdes) (version 2) | ecosystem: Environmental > Aquatic > Marine > Oceanic | place: Arctic Ocean... | reverse complement strand
AAGCTGGATGCTTGCACGGGGTTTTCGTACTTATATGGCTACCAGCAAGGCTAGTATTTTTTGGCCTGAAAAGCAACCGGTCTGAGTTCGGTGACGCTGTTGAAATGCCCAAAGTACGTGGCTCAGGCGGCAAAAGTCACACTCTGTCACAATATTTGGGAAAGCAGTTGCCCAGGCGCTAGATTCGGCGCTCGATTTGTCGTGGCGAAAACACGGTTAGTGCCGCAGGTTTGCTACGGGACTACCGCGATTTCCCGGCTGCAAGAATTGGGAAGAGCTTCCCTAGTTGTGGGTAAACAGCACGCTATAGGGATCTATGCTGCCGCGGTCGACAAGCAGATGTTGGTAGCTGGACTGTGGACCGGATGCCCTGACGTAGTCTGAATCTGCGAAAGTCTTCACATCGGCACGATAGCGATCATGCAGGTACTGGCTCAACTCAAGGTGTAGGTGTCGGTGTAGGCGTCATTGGAACGCGTCGAATCGCCGCTGCGCAGGCTGCCGCGCTCGATGCGAGCGCCTATAATCAAATTGGCACCGTTGATGAGACGAAGCGAGCCTGAATTGAATAGTGCCCGGAAGTCGCTGGCATCGTCACCAAAGTCGACCTGGCGGTCCTGGGCAACAATCGTTGCTGACAAGCACAGCGAGCTGATTACGGCTGCAATCAGTCTACAACCAAAGTGCGCTATGTTGTTTATGAAAACCCTCGTGATAGGCTTTGAAAGCAAATTGCCCATGGAACCCTGCCGATACTCGTGCTTCGATTAGTGTCGCAGAAAGATAGCTGTGCAGTTTGCTAGCAGCCTATCCAATTCACTAGAGTGAAGCAAGACAGTGATCACAGATTGGTTCGCTCCGAAGGCCTGAAGCGTAATTATTCAGAGCTTCCCCAGCACTCTCTTGATGTACTTGCCGGTGTACGAATTTTTGTTGCTGGCAACTTGCTCGGGGGTACCTTCGGCTATAATTTTGCCACCACCACTGCCGCCCTCTGGTCCAAGGTCGATGATCCAGTCGGCGGTCTTTATAACATCCAGATTGTGTTCGATCACGACGATGGTATTGCCGTGGTCACGGAGGTGGTGCAACACCGCGAGTAATTGCTTGATGTCGTGAAAATGCAGACCAGTGGTTGGTTCGTCGAGGATATAGAGAGTCTTGCCGGTGTCGCGCTTGGACAATTCCCTGGAAAGTTTAACCCGCTGCGCTTCGCCGCCGGATAGCGTGGTAGCGGCTTGACCCAGGCGCACATAGGAAAGTCCCACATCCATCAGGGTTTGCAATTTGCGCGCAATCACCGGCACCGGATCGAAAAACTCGCGAGCATCTTCGATGGTCATATCCAGCACTTGGTAAATATTCTTGCCCTTGTATGTCACTTCCAGGGTTTCTCGGTTATAGCGCTTGCTACGGCAGACATCACAGGTCACATACACATCGGGCAGGAAATGCATTTCCATCTTCACCACACCGTCACCCTGGCAGGCTTCGCAGCGACCCCCTTTGACGTTAAAGCTAAAACGTCCCGGTTTGTAACCCCTGGTGCGTGCTTCCACGGTGCCGGCGAAAAGCTCGCGCACCGGTGAAAAGATGCCCGTGTAAGTTGCTGGATTCGAGCGTGGTGTACGCCCAATCGGACTCTGGTCAATATCGACAACCTTGTCCAGTAACTCCATGCCTTCGAACTCATCATGGGCCGCCGCAGTGAGTGTGGTAGCACCATTGAGTTTGCTGGCGGTGATCGGGTAAAGCGTGTGATTGATCAGCGTAGATTTGCCTGAGCCGGAGACACCGGTCACGCAAGTAAACAGACCCAGCGGGATGCTGACGTCAATATTCTGTAAGTTGTTACCTCTGGCGCCTTTTAATTTAATTAACTTATTCTCGTCGTATTTGTGGCGAACCGAAGGGATGGCAATACTCTCGGCACCTGACAAATATTTTCCAGTAAGTGATGCCTTGGAGCCGGTAATGTCTTTGAGCTCTCCCTGGGCGACAATCTCTCCGCCGTGCACGCCCGCGCCAGGACCAATATCGATAATATGGTCCGCACTGCGAATCGCTTCTTCATCGTGTTCTACAACGATGACGGTATTGCCAAGATCCCGTAAATGAAAGAGCGTGTTGAGCAGGCGGTTATTGTCCCGCTGGTGCAGGCCTATAGAGGGCTCATCGAGAATATACATCACCCCGACCAGACCGGCGCCAATCTGACTGGCGAGCCGAATGCGCTGAGCTTCGCCACCAGAAAGTGTGTCGGCGCTGCGATTCAGGGTGAGGTAGTTGAGCCCCACATCCACCAGAAACTTGAGCCGGGCCTGCAGTTCTTTGAGTATCTTATCTGCGATCTTGGCGCGTTTGCCGCTGAGTCTGAGCGTGTCGAAATACTCGGCAGACTCGGCCACGGTCATTGCCGTGATAGCAGGCAGGTTCAAGCGGTTGATGAGGACATGGCGAGCATCGCGCTGCAGTCGTGCGCCGCCGCAATCCGGACAAGATTGAGAGCTGAGATACTTGGAGAGATCTTCTCTGACATGGTTGGACTCAGTCTCCCGAAAGCGTCGCTCCATGTTTGGCAAGATGCCTTCGAAAGGATAGCTTCGTGTAACCGTATCACCGCGGTCATTGACGTAGTGAAAATCGATTACTTCCTTGCCACTACCCCGCAGCACCAAATTCTGATACTTCTTGGGCAGCTTGTTAAACGGTGTCTCGATCTTGAAGCCATAGTGTGCCGCCAGCGAGGTAAGCATCTGGAAATAATAAATATTGCGCCGATCCCAGCCTCGAATTGCCCCCTCTGACAAAGCCAGCGAGTCATCCACAAGGATGCGTTGCTCATCAAAAAACTGCTTCACTCCCAAACCATCACAGCCGGAACAGGCTCCTGCCGGATTGTTAAAAGAAAACAGTCGTGGCTCCAGTTCAGAGATACTGTGACCACACCTGGGGCAGGCAAACAGGGATGAAAACACGATGTCCTTGTGTTTCTTGTTCTTCTCCGTCTTCTTGTCCTTGTCTGCCACCAGACTAACCACCGCGAGACCATCGGCCAGTTGGATCGCAGTCTCAAAACTCTCGGCCAGACGCTGCTCTAGATCGGGCTTGATCTTTAATCGATCAATTACCACATCGATGGAGTGCTTCTTGTTTTTTTCCAGCTCCGGTGGGTAGTCGAGCTCACACACCAGGCCATCCACCCGCGCCCGAATAAAGCCGCCGCTGCGCAGCTCATTAAATACATGCAAATGCTCGCCCTTGCGCTCCCGAATAATCGGTGCCAGCACCATAATGCGCGTGTCGTCAGGCAATGCCATGACCTTGTCCACCATCTGACTGACAGTCTGGGATTCCAGCTTGATGTTGTGGTCCGGACAATGGGGCTCGCCAACCCGCGCAAACATCAGCCGCAAATAATCATAGATCTCGGTAATCGTCCCGACAGTAGAGCGAGGGTTGTGAGAAGTGGATTTCTGCTCGATAGATATAGCCGGCGACAAGCCTTCGATGTGATCGATATCCGGTTTCTCCATCATCGAGAGAAACTGCCGGGCATAGGTGGAGAGCGACTCTACATACCGGCGCTGGCCTTCGGCATAAAGCGTATCGAACGCCAATGAAGATTTGCCTGAGCCGGACAGTCCTGTAATAACTATCAGTTTGTCGCGGGGGATCGAGATATTAATATTTTTCAGATTGTGGGTGCGCGCCCCACGTACAACAATATGATCCATGACAAACCCAAAGCAATTAGCGAAACCACCCATTATCTTCAATTCCCCATACGCGAGTAAAGCCCAGTCCACGAATATTTTAAAAACAGCTCAAATAGACATCAAATTAGACATCGAAAACAGAAAAGGAGGTTGCCGAAAAGAACACCGAACACAACAGGGGCTTGGGACGGGGTGTTGTTTTATCGTGACTAGCGCCCAGGGATGGAGCGCGGTGCAGGCGTTTGCTCCTCGGCAATTGCTCCTGCATTGCTCTAATAAGTGACATCCATGTCACGATGCAAAACCTGCATACCGTACATCCATGTGCAAAACGTCCAGGGATGGCCCACTGGAACGATAAAATAATACCCCGTCCCAAGCTCCGTTCTGCGCATCAATTACCTACATTCCTCTACAATAGAACTATTACAGCTGTGGTTAGATGAATTCCCAATTCGAACTCGCTAGATGTTTTTAGAAGTCCTGGTTTGGTTCTGGCGAAAGGGCAGGTCGGGTGTAGTTATTCGCTCGCTCCGGTGGGCCATCCCTGGCCCGTCCCGCGCTCCATTCCTGGGCGCTAGTCGCTCGCGAACAACTACACCCGACCTGCCCCCGGAAATTGGCGATAGCCTTCGGGGTCAGGGCTTTGGTTCTTTAGAACACAAAATTAGGGAAATTGGTGGGCTTTTTTGGTGGAATATTATTATTGCTGGCGTCCATGGTATAGACTTAGTGGATTAATAAAATTGGATTTAGCAGGAGATAGAAAGTGGCGAGTCGAGGCATAAATAAAGTAATTCTTGTAGGGAATGTGGGCAATGATCCTGAGTTCAGAGTGATGCCCAACGGTAACGGCGTTGCCAATGTTTCCATAGCCACAAGTGAGAGCTGGAAGGACAAGACTACCGGTGAGCAGAAAGAGAAAACCGAGTGGCACCGGGTGATATTTTTCAATCGCCTGGCAGAAATCGTCGAGCAGTACGTTAAAAAAGGCTCGAAATTGTATATCGAAGGTCGATTACAGACCCGCTCCTGGGAACAGGATGGGGTGAAGCGCTATACCACCGAGATCGTATCAAACGAAATGCAGATGCTGGACTCCCGTGGCGGCGCCACGCCTGGTGATAATCCGTTTGGTCAGAGTCAGAGCCAAGGTCAAGCCAGTGCCAGCCCGGCGCCAGCTGCCCAGGCGCAAGCCGCTCCGGCTAATTTCGATAATTTTGACGACGATATTCCTTTTTAGGAGTCAGATTCTGCTATTTCCCATAAGAAAGCTGGCTCACGACTGTAGCGGTTCCAGCTTCGAGCCGGGTGGCTGTGAGTTGCCGCCACCCAGCTTATGCTTGACTTCACGACGACTTTGATCGAAATTCAGGCCTTTCTTACAGAATTCCAGGTTAGTACCCTCATTGAAACTATTTTTGGTTGGAGCCAACAGCCCCACAGGTAAGGGATTGATTGAAATTTTGCGTAAACGCAAAATTCGGTTTATGGCGCCTGCAGATAAGCATTTTATGCCTGAGAACGCGGTCGAAATCGCGAAAATGGTGACAGACTACTCACCCACGCAAATGATTAATATGGCGGATTTTATATCCGGCAATCACAGTGCCCTGAAACGGGCGCAATCTTCCGAACAGCGGTGTCGGCAAATAAATGGCTTACTGCCGGCGACACTCACCGAGATTAGCAATCATCTCAATATTCCTCTGGTGCACTTGTCCAACAGCTATGTATTCGATGGCAGCAAGAAGCTGGGGTACAACGAGAATGATGAGACCAATCCGCAGGGTATCTATGGTCGCTATTCACTGGAGGGTGAGAAAGCGGTTCAGCAGCATCACTCCCACATTATTATTCGATCAGGTTGGTTGTTCGGAAAGCACAAGAAAGGCCTGATCAAATCCTGGATTAGAAGTGTGAAGAAGAGCCAGGGGCGACTGGAGGTCGCTCGCAGGCACTTCAGCCCTACTTACACTGGAGATTTAGCTGCTGCTATTCTAGCGGTTTGTCAGCAAGTGGATTGCAATGCGAATGCTTGGGGTACTTATCACTACAGCGGCCTGGAAACAAAAAAAGAAGTCGAGTTTGCAGAACAAACTATTAAGTATGCAGCGAACCATGAGGAAGCAATATATCAGCTGTTGGATACGCTGGTGATTTCTGATCAGGAAGTCAGGTTGCCCGAGATCCCCAACTCCACTCTCTCCAGCAAGAAAATATTTGACACCTTCGGCATTAAGCCCAAAACCTGGCATGGCAATTTACAAGCGACAATCAAGTCTCTTTACACCTGCCGCACCGGCTCCTTACCGGCTATTGTTGACGAGTCAACGGATGATGACGGTCTTTCTCCCGTAGCTGATGGCTCTTCCCCTGCATCGAGCAGCGCCTGAGCATGGAGCAGATATGACGCAGACAAGCAAAAGTGAGCTTACCCCCATAGATCAGGCACTGAGAGATCTGTTAGCAGGATTGAAGCGCATTGACGAGCGTGAAACGGTTCCGATACTAGAGGCTAACGGTCGAATTCTGGCGCAGTCGGTAGTGGCGGCAATTACAGTACCACCTCATGATAACAGTGCCATGGATGGTTATGCAGTTACCGCTGCGGATGTGGTTGGCGTGCCAGTTACCCTTCCTGTCACACAGAGAATTGCAGCGGGTCAGGTGGGACGTCCTTTGGTAGCCGGCGAGGCGGCGCGTATTTTTACCGGAGCACCAATGCCAGCGGCTGCAGATGCTGTGGTTATGCAAGAAAATTGCCGCGCGGAAGGAGACAATGTAAGAATTTTGCAGGCGGTGAAGTGTGGGCAAAACGTGCGCAGAGCCGGTGAAGATATTGAGGCAGGAACTACTTTGTTTGCGGCGGGACACAGGCTTCGATCACAGGATATTGGATTGATTGCTGCGCTGGGGATATCGGAGCTGGCGCTTACCCGCAGAATGCGAGTCGCCCTGATGACTACCGGTGATGAATTGGTGCAGCCTGGCACCAAACTAAAACCTGGTCAGATCTACAATTCCAATTTCTACAGCTTGTCTGCCTTGCTGCAGGTGTTCGATGCCGAGGTGGTCGATGTCGGTGTAGTGAGTGATGATTTTGAGAGTACGCGATTGGCGTTAGCTAGCGCCGCCGAATCGGTGGATTGTATTATCAGCACCGGCGGTGTCTCCGTCGGTGAAGAAGACCACGTTAAGGCTGCGGTGGAAGCAGAAGGTTATCTGGATCTTTGGAAGCTCGCCATAAAACCAGGCAAACCCCTGGCCTGCGGCAAGGTGCGTGGCACCCAGTTCTTCGGCTTGCCCGGCAATCCGGTGTCAGCGGTGATCACTTTTCTATTGGTGGTCAGGCCGTGCTTGTTGCGCATGTCCGGTTGTGACAGTCTGACGCCGATGAGTTTTTCAATCACAGCCGACTTCACCCGGCCCAGGTCTGGACAAAGGCAGGAGTATCTTCGGGCGACATTGCCGCGAGGCAAAGATGGCAGTCAGGTGCTGCGGCCGTTTGACAATCAAAGTTCTGGCGTCGGCTCTTCCCTGAGCCTAGCCGACGGTCTTGCCATTATTCCTCCCTATACTTCTGTAGCTGCGGGGGATAGTCTGGAATTCATCCCATTTTCAGAGCTACTCAACTGAGCCACATTGGTAATGCCACGAACGCTACTTACATTGATAGTTATTGCACTAGCGCTACAGGCCTGCGAGACAACGGAAGAGCCGCCAGCCGTTCGCGACGACGACGGCGCAGCTCGCGAGCCGCCATTGAATATCCGGGTAATCACGGATGCGCGGGTTGCGCCCGGTGACGCGTCAGAAGCACGGCGACAATTGATTGCAGATATTCTGTTTGAAGGCTTGCAGGCTCTGGATGCCGACCGCCTGCTGACGCCGATTGACGACAATGCCCACGCACGCTTTATGCGGGTTCTGGCGTATGAGCCAGACAATAAAATTGCGCTGGATGGACTGCAGGAAATTGTAGTTCGGTATTTGGCATTGTCCGAAGAATCTGCGCGCCGTGGATTCTTTGATGAAGCCCAGCTGCTGTTAGACAGAGCCCGCTTTGTAGATGCAGATCATCCGGATATTGCTGCCACCGGTCTGGCACTGCAGGCAGAGATGAATTCCGGTGATTTGTTTTTTACCCTTGATGAGCGCGAATTTTCCCGGCGCAGCGAGGCAGCAGAATCTACATTGGCAGACATTGCCACGCAGGCAAGAGATCATGGAGCGCTGTTTTTGATAACAGCTCCGAATGATGACCTCGCCCGTTGGATGTTTTCGATCATGCGCAGTGCCGTGGAAGGTTATCGGCTGCGTGGCAATATCGAACTCGCCAGTCGCACCAGTATCAGGTTGCGGCTGCCAACGGAGTAGGCTGGACTTATTTTAAGAGACGCTAATGGCCTTTTTCAAAGACTCACTAATGGCATGGCCCGCAAAAATTCGGTTTTCCGTTGGCGCTAAAAGCTGGAGCAGATGGCTGCTTACGGCTTTCGGGTTTGTCATTATCGTGGTGGTGTTGATTGGGTTTTACTGGAGTAGAGAGCCTGCTTCGTTCTCTGTTTCCCAGGCCACCAACGAGCAGTTGGCCGCGACTGGCCATGAGTATGTGGTCGGCAGTGCGACCACTGCCGCATTAATCTCTGCGGGTCAAATATTGTTGGATAAACCTGGTGGCTACCTGAGCAACGACAAGATGCCGCCGGGACTCTACCTGGACAATATTCCCAACTGGGAATTTGGTGTGCTGGTGCAGGTGAGGGATCTTAGCCGATCGAAGCGGGAGAGTTTTAGCCGCTCCCAATCACAGTCGATCGAAGACCCTGATCTGATTCTTAGCGAGCCGCGCTTCCATTTTGATAACAACAGCTGGCTGTTTCCCACCAGTGAGGGTGAATATCGGGAGGCGATCGCTTACTTGAAGTCTTACCTGTCACGCATCTCCGATCCAGATATTGCGGATGCACAGTTTTATGCCCGCGCGGATAACCTCGCCAGCTGGTTGCTCACTGTTGAATCCAGGCTGGGTAGTTTGTCACAGCGTCTTAGTGCCAGTGTGCGGCAGCAGCGAGTTAATACCGACACTGCGGGTGAGCAGGGTGCGGCGCAGTCGACGCCAAGCCGAGCGGAAGTGCAGGTAAAGACGCCGTGGTTACAAATAGATGATGTGTTCTATGAAGCCCGAGGCGCGACCTGGGCGCTGATGCATTTTCTGCAGGCAATAGAAATCGATTTTGAGCAAGTGTTGGAAGACAAGAATGCTACTGCCAGTTTCAGGCAAATAATTCGAGATCTCGAAGCCAGTCAGCGCAATGTATTCTTTCCGATTATTCTTAATGGTTCCGGCTTTGGCATACTCGCGAATCATTCTCTGACCATGGCTAATTATATCTCCAGAGCCAACGCCGCCATTATTGATCTAAGGTCATTGCTTGCGCAGGGATAAATAATCCTCAGCTGTGCTCTGCAGGGCTAGAACCTAATCAGGCCCAAGAAAACAAAGCTAAAGAAAAGGATTTAGGAACCGCTTGACTAAAAAACTTCCCTCTCGCGTTATTTTCCAATTCTCGATTGGGGTCGCCGCTATGGCAAAGCCAATCTGGTGGATGATTCTATCGCCGCCATTATTGTTGCCATCATGCTTATTCCGCAATCCCTGGCCTACGCTCTGGTAACCGGTTTGCCCGCTGAGATGGGCTTGTATGCCAGTATATTCGGACTGTCAGTCTATGCCGTGTTCGGCACCAGCAGTGTACTGTCGGTGGCACCGGTGGCAGTTATATCCTTAATGACGGCGGCGGCGCTGGGCAGCCTTGAACTGGCCAGCACGGCCGAATATATCGCCGCGGCGCTGACGCTTGCCTTCCTCTCCGGTGTGTTTTTACTGTTGCTGGGTTTACTGCGCTTGGGTTTCATGGCCAATTTCATTTTCCACCCGGTGGTGAGCGCGTTCATAACTGCTTCGGCAATCATCATCGGTTTCAGCCAGCTCAAGCATTTGTTAGGCATAGAGGCATCCGGCCATAACCTGATCGAACTGGGGGGCTCTCTCTATGCCTCGATTGGCAACACCAACTTCACTACCCTGGCGCTGGGCATTGGATCGATAGTGATTATCCTCTGGTGTCGAACTGGACTTAAAAAGATTTTAGCTCGCCTGGGCTTGCAGGCTCGACTGGTTGCTGCCATTGCCCGCTCCGGCCCGGTGCTGGTGGTCATCATTGTGACAACGCTTGCCTACCAATTACGGCTGGATCAACAGGGCGTGCAATTGCTTGGAGTTGTGCCGCAGGGCTTGCCGGGTTTGGCCCTGCCGCAACTCTCGCTGGAACTGGTGAACAGCCTGATGGTTTCGGCTGTATTGTTGGCTATCATTGGCTTTGTCGAGTCGATTTCTGTGGGCCAGACGCTGGCGGCGAAGCGGCGCGAGCACATCGATCTCGATCAGGAACTGGTGGGACTGGGGGCTGCAAATATTGCGACTGCCTTCGGTGGCGGGTTTCCGGTGACAGGCGGATTTTCGCGCTCGGTGGTTAATTTTGAGGCAGGGGCTTCGACGCCGGCTGCTGGCTTGCTGACGGCGCTTATGATCCTGATAGTCGCGCTGTTTCTGACGCCGGTGTTGTTTTGGTTGCCGAAGGTTTGTCTTGCCGCCATCATCCTGGTGGCGATATATCCGCTAATCGATTTCTCAATGTTGCGCAAATCATGGAACTATTCCAAGGCCGACTTTATAGCCGTTTTTATGACGCTGTTTCTGACTCTGACTATCGGTGTGGAAACCGGTATCGCGGCGGGAGTCGCTGCTTCGATTCTGATTCATCTTTATAAGACATCTCAGCCTCATGTTGCACTAGTCGGCAGGGTTGCTGGCACCGAGCATTTCCGCAATATCGAGCGTCACAAGGTTGAAACCTTCGACAACTTGCTCTCTGTTCGAATCGACGAAAGCCTGTATTTCGCTAACACACGGTATCTGGAAGAATTAATCTTTAGCCTGGTCGCGGAAAAACCTGCGCTGGAGCATGTCATATTGATGTGCGCTGCTGTCAACAAGATCGACCTCAGTGCCCTGGAGACACTGGAAAAAATTAATAAGACCTTGGCAGAGCTAAATATCAAATTGCACCTGTCGGAGGTTAAAGGCCCAATAATGGACAAACTGACGCGGACAGATTTTTTCAAATCGATCAGTGGCAACAATTACCTTAGCCATAATGAGGCAGTGGAAGAATTGAAAGACCAGGAGTCGCCCCTGTCCGGGCTGTAAGCGGCAATGATATTTCCAGTGCACAAAGCATGACAATCTGGGTCGACGCAGATGCCTGTCCTAATCAGGTTAAGGCAATTTTATTCCGCGCCGCCGAACGCAGTGGTGTAGCCCTGACGCTATTGGCAAATCAAGTTATACAGACTCCTCCCAGCAAACACATTCGGGCAATCCAGGTGGCGCAGGGCTTTGATGTTGCTGACAACGAGATCGTACGCCGGGTTCAACCCGGCGACCTGGTGATCACAGCTGATATTCCGCTGGCAGATGAAGTTATTACCAAGGGGGCGGAAGCCCTAAGCCCTCGGGGCGAAATCTACTCTGCCAGTACCATTAAGGCGCGGCTCAATATGCGGGATTTTATGGATACCATGCGTAGTAGTGGAATTCATAGCGGCGGGCCGAGTCAGTTTAGCGAGACGGACAAGCGCGAGTTTGCCAATGCTCTGGATCGATACCTGGCCAGGAATCCCGCCAGTCCCTAGCAGGGAACCAGTCACTGATATTACTGTCAGCGAGGCATTAAGCTCTCAGGTGCCCAAGCTTATAACTTGACGACCATTTTACCGAAATTGTTGCCGCTGAACAGACCCAGAAATGCATCGACTGCATTTTCCAGCCCCTCAACCACGGTTTCGCGACTTTGTATCTTTCCCGCGTCAATCCAGCCGATCATCTCCTGCAGAAATTGCTCGCGCATGTCGCCGTGATCAGAAACGATGAAGCCGTTGATGCGGATTTTTTTACCGACGATTAGCATCAGATTGTTGGGACCGGGAACCGGCTCGGCGTTGTTATAGGAAGCAATCATGCCACAGGCTGCGATTCGGCCGAAGGGGTTCATAGCATTTAGAGCAGCCTGCAAGTGATCGCCACCTACATTTTCGAAGTAGACATCCACTCCATCCGGCGCAGCGGCGGCCAGTGCCGTATTGAGGTCGCCACAGGTCTTATAATTGATTACGGCATCCACCCCACATTCATCCTGCAACCATTG
>Ga0209403_10006353_pt1 | contig 11992 bp, 11 predicted proteins | sample ArcticOcean_MG_C_8_FD_187440 | JGI IMG/M metagenome (GOLD analysis project Ga0209403, IMG submission 187440) | Marine microbial communities from western Arctic Ocean - ArcticOcean_MG_CB11_86 (SPAdes) (version 2) | ecosystem: Environmental > Aquatic > Marine > Oceanic | place: Arctic Ocean... | reverse complement strand
GAAGGCTGGCGTTTGCCGTGTGGGCGGTGCTCAGTCAGCGCCTGCTTCACCAAGCTGGCACGGTGCCACTCGTGCAGGAAGCCAGATAGGACGAGAAGTCGGCTGCGGCATTTTGGAATCACCTGCGGCACGCTACATTCGTCCGGCTCCGCCCGGTTGGAGATCGACCTCCCCTCGGAAGCTGTCGCCCCCCCCCGCGCGAGTAGTGCCTGCTTTCCGACGCCTACCGCACGGCACGTTCGCTCCCGCGGCCCACGTGCCCTCCGAGGGACTGCCCATCTGCGTGCGAGGACTCGCTCGTACAGCGACTGTGCGCCGATGGACGCTGACGTCGCCGGAAACCTTCATGCCTTTACAGAAGTGTGTGGCGAAGTCGGGCGGATGTTGACGTTCCGTAACTGGCTCGGGACCCACGATGCTGACCGAGACCTCTACGAGAAAACGAAGCCCGAACTCGCCGCACTTACGTGGGCTGACGTCCAGGGCTACGCCGACGCGAAATCGCAGGTCGTCGAGCGAATCCTCCGGCGGGCACGAGGTTCCCCGCTGTGAAACGGCCGCACAACAACCAATGCAGCTGCCAGCGGCCGCGGCTTTGCTCTGTAGTGGTGGTTGAGCGCAAGCTGAATCGTGATCCGTTGGCCTAGGGCGTTTTTCATGACCGTGTGGCGTTCGCGTAGCCGCATTGCCAAAAGGGTTCCGGAATTCGGCGGGAAGGACGTGTCGCAGTGGTGCGTGCAGAAGCAACATGGCTCGCCCAGTCAGTTCAAGGGCTATATGAAAAGCGCCCTAGAGACCCCAACATGAAGGCGTCGAGTTTCAAGGCCATTGCTGGTCCCGACGCCCGGGTCCTTATCCTGGGCACTCTGCCAGGAGCCGCATCGCTTGCGGCAAGCCAGTATTACGCGCACCCTCGCAACGCCTTCTGGGCCATCATGGGCGAACTCGTGGGTGCGGCGGTGACACTGCCGTACGAGGAGCGCATCCATCGCCTGGTCGAGCGTCGCGTCGCGCTTTGGGATGTATGCGCCAGCGCCAGCCGATCTGGGAGCCTGGACACGGCGATTCAGCCCGCGTCGGTGCTGCCTAACGATATCGGCGAATTTCTTTCATCACACAACGACGTCAGACTCATCTGCTTTAACGGAGTCAAGGCCGCCGAGCTGTTTCGACGTCTCGTACTGCCTGAATTGAAGCCAGCCGGCAGTCGTATCCGTCGATTAACGGTGCCTTCGACGAGTCCGGCGTACGCCGCGATGTCGCTCAAGAAGAAGATCGAAGCGTGGCGTGAGGCGCTTGGCTGAGAGCGACGTGTTATCGAGGCGTCTTCGCGGCAGACCTTCGTGTCGTGGCGGGTGTCGTCGTCGGCTCATCGTCGACAGAACTGCCTGAATTGCCGGACCGGATTTCGAGTGCCTGCGCGATGATCCGCGTGAACATCGCCCCGGCCGCGCCCCCCTTGGCGGGGCGCTCGGATCGCCAGATGTCCGGGTCGTCTTTCGACAGAATGTCGGCGAAGTCGCCCTCGCTCTTGACGCTGAGCGGTGCGAAGCTGGCGATGTCGATGCCGCTGGCGCATTCGTCGCGGTGCTTGATCAGGAGCCAGGATCGGTCGGCGCCACCGGGTGACCATTTAGCTCCCTTGGTTCGCACCAACGCCCACGACCCTTTGAGCTTGTGCCCATCAAGCGTGAGCTTGAGGTCTCCCTTCTTCAAGGCGGCATCTACATCGTCCACTTCCGGCGTCCATGTGCCGCAGTCCCAGAGCATCATGATGCCGGCGCCGTAGCCTGACGGAATCACGCCCTCGAACTCGCCGTATTCCAGCGGATGATCTTCGACGTGCATGGCCAGGCGTTTCGTGGCCGGGTCGAGCGAGGGTCCTTTGGGGACGGCCCACGACCACAACACACCGTCGTGCTCTAGACGGAAGTCGTAGTGCAGGTGGCTGGCCAGGTGCTTCTGCACGCAGAAGGACCTGGGGGCGCGGCCCGTCGGTGATGTCCGCAACGTGTCGCCGGCCGGCTCGGGCGACCGTGTGAAGTCACGCTTGTCGCGATATTTGTCGAGTGCCATTTGTCAGTACATGCTCGTAACGGTTCCAGGGGACTAGTTGACCCCGGCCTGCATCTTCCGGATCGGTCCGGAGAAGAGGATGAAGATCAGCCCTGCAACTCCGGCCACCAGGGCGACGGTGCCAAAGAGTTGTACGCCGTTCGCCACGGCGGCCTCGACCGTCTCGGTCTGCGGCATGAAACGCGTGACCAATCCCGCAACAAGATTGCCGATGGCCGCAGCCATGAACCAGGTGCCCATCATCTGCCCGACAAGGCGGCTCGGTGCCAGCTTTGTCATGCTACTCAGCCCGACAGGGCTCAGGCAGAGTTCGCCCACGGTGTGGAAGAAGTAGGTGGCGACCAACCACTGCATGCCGACCTTGCCGTCAGCCAGTGACATCGACGCCCAGGCCATCACGAGGAAACCCACGGCGAGTAGCACAAGGCCAAGCCCGAACTTGACGGCCATCGAGGGGTTGCGCGCTCCAAGTCCCACCCACGTCATGCCAACCAGCGGTGCGAGCAGGATGATCAGAATCGGGTTCACGCTCTGCAGGGCGCCAGCGGTGATCTCGGTGCCGAATAGGGTCCGATCGGTCAGGTCGCGCGTGAACAAGCTGAGGGCAGACCCTGCTTGCTCGAATCCGGACCAGAACATGGCGGCACCAAGACAGAGCAGGAAGCAGACGGTGAGGCGCTGCCGCTCGACATGGTCGCGCGCGACGAAGAGGATCACCACGGCGAAGTACACAAGAAAGAGCGCCGCCACCACGTAGAAGACGCTCTCTGCCACGGCGGCCATCGAAAACGTGCCGGTCGTGCTCAGGGCCCAGCCGGCGGCGCACAGTGTGAGCAGGACGCCAAGCCCCATGTAGAACTGGCGCCATGCCTTGTCGACCTGTCCGGGATGCGCCGCGTCCGCTTTGAGCTCTCCAGCGCCGTTGAGATGTCGCTGACCAGCCACATACTGCACCAGAGCAAAGGTCATCCCCACGCCGGCGGCCCCGAACCCGTAGTGCCAGTTGACCCAGGCCACGCCGGCGCGCGGTTCACCCAGCCACGAGCAGATAAGCGGGCCGAAGAGACCGCCGAGGTTGATGCCCATGTAGAAAATCGAAAACCCGGCGTCGCGCCTGGCGCCGTCATCCTGATACAGGTCTCCGACGATGGCGCTGATGTTGGGTTTGAGCAGGCCGGTGCCGACGACGATCAGCAGGAGGCCCGCATAAAACGTCGGCATTGCCGGGATAGCCAGGCAGTAGTGCCCGAGGGCGATGAGCACGCCACCGTAGAGCACCGCGCGCTTTTGGCCAATCAGGCGGTCGGCGATCCAGCCGCCCGGCAACGCGAGGGCGTACACGCCAAACGTGTACAGCCCGTACACCGAACCGGCCGTGCCGGCATCGTAGCCAAGGCCGCCGACGGCGGGTGCCGCTGTCATGAACAGAATCAACAGCGCGCGCATGCCGTAGTAGCTGAAGCGTTCCCACATCTCGGTAAAAAAGAGTGTGGACAGCCCGCGGGGGTGGCCGAAGAAGGTTGCGTCGCCGACAGCCATGGCCTCAGAGAGTAATTCTTTTCCATACAATGGTGGAATGCGCGTGCTGCTGATCTCCACGTACGATCTTGGGCGGCAGCCGTTCGGTCTGGCGTCTCCGGCCGCGTGGCTCAGAGCGGCGGGGGCGCACGTCGAGTGCGTCGACACGTCGCGCGTCGACCTTCAGGATCAACAGATCGCGGCGGCAACGCTTGTCGCGTTCTACGTGCCGATGCACACCGCCACCAGGCTGGCCGCGCCGCTGATCGAACGGGCGCGACGCGTCAACCCGTTGGCGCGGCTGTGCGCCTATGGCCTGTATGCGCCACTCAACGCGGAATGGCTGCGCGAGCGAGGTGTGACCGAGATCATCGGGCCGGAGGCCGAAGCCGAACTGGTCGGTCTCGTGAGCCCGAACGTGACCAGCTCCGAGACCTCGACCCAACAGTCAGCCCTTCCAGGCGCCACAAGCCAGGCGTTGCCAAGACTTCGCTTCGTCACGCCGGATCGCGCAGGACTTCCAGCACTTGAGCAATACGCGTCGCTGCGCATGCCCGACGGCAGCCGCCGCATGATGGGTAGTTCCGACGCCACGCGGGGCTGCAAGCATCTGTGCCGACACTGCCCGATCGTCCCCGTCTATCAGGGGCAGTTTCGCGTCGTGCCACTCGATGTTGTGATGGAAGACGTGCGAGGGCAGGTGGCCGCCGGAGCGCAGCATGTCTCGTTTGCCGACCCAGACTTTCTAAACGGGCCCACGCACGCGCGTCATCTGGTGGAGCGTTTCCATGGGGAATGGCCGGATGTCTCCTACGACGTGACGATCAAGATCGAGCACCTGCTCTCCCACGCGGACATGCTGCCGGTACTGCGCGACACGGGATGCCTGTTCATCACGAGCGCCGTGGAAGCGATTGACGATGTCGTGCTTGGGTACCTGAAAAAGGGCCACACGCGTGCGGACTTCATCGACGTCGCAGGGTTGTGCCGGGACGCTGGTGTCACGCTGGTGCCCACGTTCGTGCCATTCACGCCATGGACAACACTGGCAGGCTACGTTGAGCTGCTGGATGTGCTGGAGGAACTGGACCTTGTCGAGCACGTGGCGCCGATCCAACTGGCTATCAGGCTGCTGGTGACGTCAGGATCACCGCTGTTGGAGCTGTCGGACATCCGCGCGGTGGTCGCGCCCTTCGATCCCGCGTCTCTGACGTGGCCCTGGCGTCATCAGGATCCGGCCGTTGACGCATTACAGGTCGCCGTCATGCGCCTGGTGGGTGGCGCATCCGGGGCGCCGCGGGCGGATGTGTTCGCCGCGATCTCGGCGCTCGCCCGCGAGCATGCTGGACTGCCACCACGGTCCGGGCTGGTCTCACGAGGCACACCGGTGCCGTGTGTGAGCGAACCGTGGTACTGCTGTGCCGAACCGATGGAGAGTGTGTGAGGCGCGTCCTGCTGTTGGCCACAACGACCGGCTATCAGATTCGATCGTTTGGTGAGGCGGCCCAGGCGCTCGGCGTACGCCTCGTGTTTGCCAGCGATCGCTGCGACCAGCTGGAGGACCCCTGGTGGGATCAGGCGATTCCCGTGCGCTTCCAGGACGAAGCACGTTCGGTTGACGCCGTGGTGGCGGCGTGTGGGGACGCCGCTCCAGACGGGATCGTCGCCGCAGGCGATCGGCCGGCCGTGCTGGCTGCCTATCTCGCTGATGCGTTCGGGCTTCCCGGTCATACGCCGGCCGCTGCGGCCGCGTGTCGCAACAAGCTCGCCACCCGCCAGGCACTCTGGGCCGCTGGACAACCCACGCCCTGGTTCGTCTCCATGCCGATTGGAGGCAACGCAGAGCCGCCGTCCGTCGATGTTGACTACCCGGCGGTGATCAAACCGCTGGCGCTGTCGGGCAGCCGAGGTGTGATGCGCGTCAACGACTCCGGGGAGTTGGCCGCCGCTTTCGAGCGCCTGCGTCGATTGCTCGACGCCCCGGACGTGCGCGTCGACGGAGATGCAGCGCACGCGCAGGCGCTCGTGGAAGGTTTTATTTCTGGCGCGGAGTACGCCGTCGAAGGGTTGCTGACTCGCGGGACGCTGCACCTGCTCGCGATTTGCGACAAGCCCGACCCCCTCGACGGTCCGTTCTTCGAGGAAACGATCTATCGCATGCCGTCATTGGCACCGCACGCGGTGCAGCAGCGCATCGCCGAGGCGGTCACGGCAGCCGCCGCGGCCCTCGGCCTGCGGCATGGCCCGGTTCACGCGGAATGTCGCGTCTCCGGAGAGGCGGTCTATGTGCTCGAAGTGGCGGCCAGGCCGATTGGCGGCCTCTGCTCACGTGCGCTGCGCTTTCAATCGCACGCCCGTGCGGCCGTCGAGGGCACCGGTGCGGTCGTCTCGCTGGAGGAGGTGCTGCTGCGGCACGCATTAGGCGAAGACATCACGTCCTACGTGCGGGAGGAGGTCGCGTCCGGCGTGATGATGATCCCGACCCCGAAGCGCGGCGTGTACCGGAGCGTTGGCGGCGTGCACGAGGCCAAACGCGTGCCCGGCATCGAAGACATCCGGATCACGGCCAAGGCCGACACCACTCTTGTGCCGCTACCTGAGGGTAAAAGCTATCTCGGGTTCATCTTCGCGCGGGCCACGACTCCCGCCGCCGTCGATCGGGCGCTGCGCGAGGCCCACGCGCAGCTGCGCTTCGTGATCGACCGCGAAGTGACGCTGACCGCGTAGGACTCGGCTTCGGAGCCTCGTCACCAGCTCTGGCAAGGTGTACCACGAGGGATATGAAAGATAGGGCGGATGCAGCCGACGAGACGGCTACTTCGTCTGCTCCGGTACGTAGTCTGGCGGGAGCGCGGCACCATCGCCGAAGAAGAAATCCTCCATCTGCTTCGCGATGATTTCCTGCGCTTCCTTTTGCCACGGCATCAGGCGGTACTCATTGAGAATCATCTTCATGCGCTCTTCCCAGAGCTTCCACGCGTCCTTGGACACCTGTTCGAAGACACGCTGGCCGAGCTCGCCTGGCCAAGGTACCTTGGCCAGTCCTGGCAGGTCTTTCTGAAACTTCACGCACATGACGGTACGTGCCGCGTTCTCGGATGTGGGGGCACCGTCGTCCATTCAGCGATGGTACCTCAACCCTGGTTCGGCCGGCTCTGAATTCTCTTCAAGTGGGTGAACCGATAGATCACCGGCGTGCACCGAACGGCATCAGTGACCGGGGCGAGCGGGGTAGTGGGATGCGACGTAGTGTTCAAGGAGGTTGCGGAATCCTTCGGCGAGTTCGTCGTAGTTGCCTCGCATCGTCGTGACGTGTTCGCCGTCCACGTAGACCGGGCAGTTCGGGGATTCGCCGGTACCCGGCAGACTGATGCCGATGTTGGCAGCCTTCGACTCGCCAGGGCCGTTCACGACACATCCCATGACCGCCAGCGTCAGGGTCTCGACGCCGTCGTGCTGCTGTTTCCAGGCAGGCATGCGTTCGCGGATGTATTCCTGCGTACGCTCGGCCAGCTCCTGGAAGGTCGAGCTCGTGGTCCGTCCGCACCCGGGGCACGCGGTGACGCTGGGCGAGAACGACCGCAGGCCAAGCGCCTGCAGAATCTCGCACGCGGCGTAGACCTCTTCGCGCCGGTCGCCGCCTGGCTTCGGCGTGAGCGATACACGAATCGTGTCGCCAATTCCCTCATTGAGCAGGATGCCCATGGCCGCCGACGACCAGACCATGCCTTTCATGCCCATCCCGGCTTCGGTGAGGCCCAGGTGCAGTGGTTGTTCCGTCTTGCTCGCGAGGTCGCGGTAAATCGATATCAGGTCGGGGGGGCGGGAGACCTTGCAGGAGATGATGATCTGGTCCTTGCGGAGTCCTGATTCCATCGCTAGCGCAGTCGATTCGACTGCCGAGATCACCATGCATTCGTTGAGAATCTCTTCCGACGTGCGGCCCAGCGCGCGGTCGGTGTTCTCCTGCATCTTGCTGGTGACCAGGTCTTGATTGAGTGACCCGCCGTTGATACCGATGCGCACAGGCTTGTCGTGATCGACAGCCACCTGGCAGATGGTGGCAAAGCGCTCGTCGCGCCGTGTGCCCGTGCCGACGTTGCCAGGATTGATGCGGTACTTGTCGAGCGCGGCCGCGCAGTCCGGATACCGTGTGAGCAGTTGATGGCCGTTGTAGTGGAAATCGCCGATGAGCGGCGCGTGGCAGCCGGCGTCGAGCATCCGGCGTTTGATCTCGGGGACCGCGGCAGCCGCTTCCGGCACGTTGACCGTGATGCGCACCAGCTCTGAGCCGGCCTCCGCCAGCTCGACGCACTGCTGCGCGGTGCCAGCGGCATCCACCGTGTCGGTCATCGTCATCGACTGCACGGCAACTGGCGCGCCGCCGCCAATCTGCAGATGCCCAACACGTACGCCGATCGTCCGGTGTAGCCTGACCGCGTCCATAATTGTGCTCAATGATACCGTGTTGCCCTATGACGGATGCCACGCGTAAGACGCTGCCGTGCGGGTGTCAGGTGGACACCTCGCGGGATTTTCTGGGCCGAGTCGTCGGCACAATCGCCGAGAAGGGCGATGCGTGTCCGGACCCACGACATGCGCCAGGACAGGTCATCGTGATGCCGGGCCGCGAGCACGCGAGGCCTGAATAGACACCGGTTTGACACCCAGCCGGCGCCTGTGTCGATGAGCGGGAGCGAACGGACGACGGACGTCGTCATCGTTGGCGGCGGCGCTGCCGGTCTCGCGACGGCGATCTTTACCAAGCGACGGGCCCCGGGCCTTCGCGTCGTGTGCCTTGAGGGCGCGCGGCACGTCGGGGCGAAGATTCTCGTCAGCGGGGGATCGCGGTGCAACGTGACCAACCGGCGTGTCGTGGAGCACGACTTCTGGGGCGGTCAATCCCGCGTCGTCCGCAACGTCCTGCGCGCGTTCTCTGCGGAACAGGCTGCGGAGTTTTTCGCCGACCTTGGCGTGGCGCTGCACGAGGAAGAGGACGGCAAGCTCTTTCCAGACACCAACCGCTCGCGAACGGTGCTCGACGCCCTACTCAACGAGTTGAGCCGTCTTGGCGTCGAGCTGTTCAGCGGTGAACGGGTGACCTGTGTCGACCACGGGGCGGACGGCTTCGTCGTCGCCGCCTCAGACGGGCGGTATCGTGCTCGCGCGGTTGTGCTGGCGACGGGTGGACGCTCGCTGCCCAAGAGCGGGAGTGATGGCACCGGGTACGGGCTGGCCGCGCGATTGGGACACGGCTACGTCGAGACGACGCCGGCGCTCGCGCCACTCGTGCTGGCGGGGGATCGTCACGTCGCATTGTCGGGCGTCGCACACGACGTGCGGCTGACCGTTCGTGTTGGCGGCGCTCCCGCCACTCAACTTGATGGCGCATTGCTCTGGACGCACTTCGGGGCCAGCGGGCCGGTCGTGTTGAATGCGTCGCGGCATTGGCACCGGGCGCGGCTTGAGGGCCAGGCTGTCGACGTGTCCGTGAACCTGTGCCCACGGGAGACATTCGAATCGCTTGAGACGTGGTTGCAGGATCAGGCGTCCGCGCGGCCGAAGGCGCACGCCGCGACTGTCCTGGGTACGAGACTTCCTGCTGCGGTCGCCGCCATGTGGACGCGCGAGGCGGGCGTGGCTGACCATACGCTGGCGCACCTGTCGCGGGAGTCGCGTCGCCGATTGGTTCGCGCGCTGCTGGCCTCGTCGCTGGATGTACGCGACAGCCGCGGTTATACCGTCGCGGAGGCCACCGCCGGCGGCATACCTCTTGAGGAGATCGATCCGGCGCGTATGGCGTCGCGATGTTGCAATGGTTTGTATCTGGTCGGAGAGATGCTTGACGTGGATGGTCGGCTGGGTGGGTTCAATTTTCAGTGGGCCTGGTCGTCGGCGCGGGTGGCCGGGGGCGCCATCGCCCGTGCGCTGAGCGGTGATGTTACTGACGCCGCCGCGACTGCCTCCGGCGCCGACGCCGTTTCGCCTTCTGATACTGCCGCTGCTACGACAGAGTCGACTGGGGAGGCGTAGCGGCCCCTTCGGGCGCGTTGTTCAGCACATCTTTCAGCGCACTTTCCACCGCGTCGGCTGTCACGCGATAGTGCGACGCGCTCCACACCACGTGTCCATCGCGAATCAGCAGCGCCTGTGGCGTTTCGTGTCGAACGCCCAGCGTGCTTGCGATGGCGTTCGAGACATCGCGGTGGGTCTGGACTGTGACGATGGCGTAGGTGAGATCCGCCGGGCGCTCGTTCAGATGGGCGAACAGCTCGTCGAGCGCCTGGGCGCTGGTGCCGCAGGTGACACTGTATTTGAAGACCAACAGCGGCCGTTCGCCAGAGGCGGCCAGTAACCGGTCGAACTCCTCGATGGCGCCGATTTCCGTCAGTTTGGCATGCATGGGTACCAGTGTAGCAGCCGGACGCAGCAGTCGAGTCCACGCGGATCGGAGACGCTGCAGGAGTGGTTCGTTGTCCCCCAATGCGCGACCAAACTCTACGGCGCAGCATTCGCGCCCGGCACACGCGAGGCTGTGTAGGCCGCGATATTGATCATGTCGTCGAGGGTCAGGCTGGCCACCACCGGCGTCATCAAGGCGGCAGCGAGACCGGCGCGGTGTCCCTCTTTGATGTCGAAGAGCTGGCGCACCGTATAGCTGGGCGATCGCCCCGCCAGCGGCGGCACAGACCCAAGTCCTTCGAGGTTGGCGCCATGACACACGGCGCACGAAATCGTTTTTCCGCCGCCGCTCGTGACCAGCGCTTCACCCTTCTCGATGCTCCCCACCGGCACGTAGGCGACAAACGAGGCGGCGTCGTCTCGCAGCACCTCCGCACGCTCGGCATCCATGGGTATCTCGATGATGCGCTGCCCGAGCGGCTCGGTGCCAGCCTCGGTCCCTTCCGCAGGGACGATCATGCCGCCCATCACTGTGGTCTTTGGCACGCTGGTCGCTTCGACGACCGTGATCCAGGGCGTCCACGGGAGAGCCGCGAAGTAGTCGGCCGCTATTCTGACCTCCTCGTCGGTCGCCGCCTTGGCGATGGCCACCATGAGGTTCGGTGGCACCATGCGCGGCTCAGCACTCTTTCGGGCGCCACTTTTGAAGTCGGCCATCTGCTGAACGATGTAGTCGGCGGGAAGGCCCGCGATGCCGGCGTTCTCCGGGCGGCCCTTGCCGTTGGGATAGTGGCAGTAACCGCATCCACGGACTTCCGGGCGGCGGCCCTTACTCACGATATCTGGCATTACGGGATGACCTTCCGGGTGCCAGTCGGCGATGTCGAAGGCGTTGCGGATCTGCGCAATTGTCAGCGTCTTGTCGCTGCCGGGCACGGTGTGCAGCTCGGTCTGATCTGGCGCTGGCGCCGGCTGGGCTCCGGGTGCTCTGCGCGGACTCATCGGATAGGCCCACGGAGGAGGCACGGGGGCGGTCTGCGCGATTAGGTTGGCGCCACCGAGGAATCCCCAGGCGTTTCCCTCGATGCTTACCCTGAGGTGTCCGCCGACGACTATCAGTGCGACCGTGACCGTGGCAAACACAATTTTTCGCATACAGGGTCTCCTCGCAACGACTGGGTCTGCGGCAGCGAGCGATGGCTGCCGGTGCGCGCGCCGGCAGGGTAGCACACGCAGGCGAGCGACGGCCGCTTCGGCCCGAGTCGCGCGCTCCTCCCCTGCGTGCTATACGCTGACGGAGGCCCGATACCGACTGCTGAATGTCTGGAGGAGAATTATGAGAACCGCGTGTGTCACCCTCGTCGTTGCGCTCGTCGCCATGCCGGCGTTTGCCCAGAACGTGAAGATCACGCCGATCGGCTCCCACGTGGGCGAGCTGTGTGCCAACGATCGAGCGATCGTGTTCGAGGACCCGACCGGCGTACGCCTGCTCTACGATCCGGCTCACAACCTTACGGCCGGAGACGACCCGAGGCTCGGCGACATTCATGTTGTGATGCTCACGCACATGCACGGGGACCATGTGGGCGATCGGAGGCTCCGAGCCGTGGGCGCGGGCTCCTGCGCAAACTCGGAACGCGTGCCCGCGCCGAACTCAATGACTGCCGAAGTCGTCGTGGCTAAAAACGCCGTACTCGTAGCGACCCGCGCCATCGCCGGGTTCGTGGCGAACAAGGTTCAAGGCATGCGCGGCCAACCCCTGGGCGTCTGCCCGCAACCCGTTGCCGCGACCGTTCCTGTCGACGCGGCCTGCAGGTCCAGCATGGATACGGGCGGCGTGTTTGTGGCGAAGACGGCTGAGGCAGCGCAGGGGGTGGAGATCACGATCGTCCACGCGTCGCACGTGAACAACGCACCACCTGCGCTCCTCTCCGAGACACACCGCGCGGCACTGGCGGCCGATGGCGCCGTGCTCGAGTACGGCCCTGCCACGGGA
>Ga0209403_10006350_pt1 | contig 11996 bp, 11 predicted proteins | sample ArcticOcean_MG_C_8_FD_187440 | JGI IMG/M metagenome (GOLD analysis project Ga0209403, IMG submission 187440) | Marine microbial communities from western Arctic Ocean - ArcticOcean_MG_CB11_86 (SPAdes) (version 2) | ecosystem: Environmental > Aquatic > Marine > Oceanic | place: Arctic Ocean... | reverse complement strand
TTGCTTGGCGGGTCACCGATGGTATTCGAAGGGTTTGGATTAGCCGTCGTTGCGGCGGTGATCACGGTAGTTGTGCGTGGTATGCCAGTGGCCGATGCTTTCGAGGCAATAATTTCAGGCATCAAAGGGGTGACCATTGGGGCGGTTGTACTTGGCTTGGCGTTGACCTTGGCGACAGTGTCTGAGCAATTAGGTACCTCCGCCTATGTCATCGACGCTACCTCGGCTTGGTTCGAACGCGTTCCGTTTGTGTTGCCGAGTTTGTTGTTGTTGATTTGTATGATCATCGCATTCGCGATCGGCTCGTCCTGGGGAACCTACGCGGTAGTCTTTCCGGTCGCCATTCCGCTGGCCTACGCGCTGTCGCCGGATCCAACGTTTCTGTTATTGAACTTTGGCGCGGTCATGGGGGGTGCAGTCTTTGGCGACCAGTGCTCGCCGATGTCCGACACGACGATACTGTCTGCATTGGCGTGTGGTGCCGATCTCATGGATCACGTGTTCACCCAGCTGCCGTTAGCTTTGGCCGCAGCGGGCCTTGCGGCCGGCTTGTATTTGCTTTTGGGCGCCTGGCTAGTTTGAAAGGTCTTCGCTGACAACTGCGGGGTTACGCTTCAACAGGCAGGATCGTTCGCATCCCAACAGATCGCTAGAGCTGTTGCCGTACCAAAATCTCCATAGGCGGGCCGGGTGATGGTTACAACGGCATCAGCGGTCACAATCGACGTGCCACCGCTGAGCGTAATGCCTACCGTACCATTGGTAGCATCTTCCGCCGTATCGTAGACTAATGACCCCTCGGGTGAACCGAGAGTCGGGTTCTAGATTTCGTTGTTGATTACATCGACCCAGTCTTGTGAGCCAACCAAGTCCGCACTGATGTCCGCTCGAATACCGACGCCCATCTGGATCTGCGCACGCAAGCGCTGCATCTCGGCGCTAGTGAAATCGATGGCACGTTCATAGTGAGCGTTCACTTTCGCGGAATTCGACGTTTGGATATAGGCCTGATAAGCAGGCAAGGCGACTGCCGCCAAGATGCCGATAATGGCGACTACAATCATCAATTCGATCAGTGTGAATCCACGCTGCCGAGTGTTGCTAGGGGGGCTTATGAAGTGATGGTTATTGCAGTTCATTCGAAAAACCTTATTGTAAGTTCGCCGCTGTTGACCCATATGGATAAACCTATAAGGATAATTTACGGGCGTGTCCGTGATGGCATCGTCTGGCCGCTTAGCCTGAGCCGATGACATAGACCACAGTAAAGCTCAATGGCATTTTCGAGTTAAGGAACTACGTCGCAAAACCGATAAGACTGGCGAATCGGATTGCTCGCTCAACAGACTCTTTCGATGCCGGATTGGCCGCGTCCGGCTAATTCTACGTATCTAACACGTTGGGGTCGGTCGGAAAAAGCAGATTGGGACTCGGCCTGCAATGTCACGCCAATCGCCGTGGTCAGGCCATCAACCAGCGCAATGAGTCAGCGAATATCGCCCCGCCGTGGCGCGTGCTGTGACCTCCTTCGCCAAACACAAACCGGTGCTCATAGCCTGAGAATTTCAATGCTGACGCCATCTGTTGATTGGCCAACGGCCAGCTGCCGATCGGAATATCGAGGTCCATCGCACCGCTCGTGAGGAAGACCTTTATGGGTTTGCGCTCGGTGGTGCGCACTAAGTAGGGGAATTGGTGGCCACCCCGAATATTCACGAATGAGCCGCAATGGCTGAGCACGCGCCCGAACGATTGCGGGTGAAACCATGCTGCGGTGAACGCGCAGATCCCGCCGCTGGAGATGCCGCAGATCATCCGCCGCTCTTGATCGGTGGCTAATGGTCGCCCGATCTGTTGTTCAACGAAAGGCAGCACCTCTTCGATTGCAAAACGTGCATAGCGGTCGGTCAAGGTGTCGTATTCGACGCTGCGTTGTTGGCCACGGTCCGGGTCTGAATCTGCGCGCGCAACGGTTCGCGTTCCCGGATTCACAAACACGCCGACGGTCGGCCTGAGCTCGCCACTATGGATTAGCGTATCGAGCACCGCAGGCGCTCTAACCGGTCCGTCCGGGTTTACGTAACCACCGCCGTCTTGGAATAGCATTAAATCCGGAGGCTCAGATGACTCGGCAAGCTGGGCGGGTTGATAGATCCAGATGTCGCGTTGGGTTTCTCTATACAGCTTGCTTTCGTCCCAGCCAGTCACGTGTGTGACCTTGCCGCGCGGCGCGTCGGTAGCAGGGTTGGCCTCTGCACACGGGTTGTATTGATTGTCGCCAGGTTGCTGCAGGTACCTCTCGACGCCTTCGAACACATTGTTGCCATTGATCGTCTTGGTCCAACTGAACCGCTCGTGGAGCCCTAGCTTCTTATAGGTGTCCACGTCCATAGCGCGTGCACCGAAGGATGCAGCGAGTCCCGCGCCACCGACCAGTCCCATCGTGCTAAACCGGCGTCGGGTCAGTCTCGATTGATGCTCATTCATGAAGTGAGTTTAACCCACTAGGGCGGATGGATAAAATGTAAATGGGTGGTCATGACGGTGCTATGTCATGATGCGGCCATGGGCCGCATCCACCTCATCCAGGAGTTCAAGCGATGCTGTTTCACATTACTTACGAGATTGGCCCCGCTTGCCGTGGCGATGCGCAAGCGATCTTCCAGGAAACCGGAGGACTGCCACCTGAGGGCGTCGAGAAGGTGGGGCGCTGGCATTGCTCGGCAGGACCGAAAGGCTATATCGTTGCCAGCAGTAACGACGCTGAAGCCATTGCGTTGTGGTTGCAAGCATGGACCAAGTTAATGCGCTTTGACCTGAGTCCGGCGGTCGAAGACGAGCAATTTGCGCGCGTGATCGGTTAACCCCTCAAACATTACCGGCATAAGAGGTTGTTGTAAAAAACAGCCTCTCGTGCCAACCGATGGTTTTCGATCACAAGACGGTACAGTGTGACTATATTGCAGAATGCGAGACTGCGGAATGCGAGCCAAAGATTGCAGCAGGCTACTTCGTGGGGCAGACTGGCACGATTGCCCACGGCTTGGCGCACTATCAATGGCTGAATTTTATACGCCCACGCAGCGGCTACTGCAGGATGAATTCGAAACGCGCGGACTGGCCGACCGTTTGGTCGACGCGATCGTCACAGAAGAACTCACGGCCGAACAAACAGCGTTCATCCATGGGCGCAACATGTTCTTTCTATCCACAGTTGATGCCCAAGGGTTCCCGTCGGCGTCCTACAAAGGCGGGGCACCTGGTTTCGTTCGCGTCCCGCGTAGCGGGTCTCTCGTGTTTCCCAACTACGACGGTAACGGCATGTTCATGTCGTTAGGCAACATCGAAGCGACAGCCAAAGTTGGATTGCTGTTCATCGACTTTGAGACACCGCAGCGCATGCGTGTGCGTGGCGGCGCTCGCTTGCTGTGCGATGGCCCCATGCTGGCCGGCTACCCTGGGGCAAACATGGTGGTCCAAGTTGACATCGAACGGGTCTGGCAGAATTGTCCGCGCTATGTTCACAAGATGCATGCGGTCGAACAGTCCCCGTACATCCCAGCTGACGACGGCAACGTGAAGCTTGCCCTATGGAAGCGGATCGACGCGGTTCAAGATGTGCTGACCAAAGCTGACCGTGCTGAGGCTGCATCCATTGGGTTAATCAGCGCAGAGGAATACGAAACGCGCGTCGTGCGCGGAGACGGATAAATAGCGGAGACGTGCACATAAACCTACGCCGATCTAATTCGTTGAGTCGGAACGAACACCAGCCTAATTTGGTGCCCAGGAGAGGACTTGAACCTCCACGGGGTTACCCCCACTAGCACCTGAAGCTAGCGTGTCTACCAATTTCACCACCTGGGCCGTGGGTGGCGCACTGTACTTAAATCGATTAGATGGTGTCAATATTGCCCCTAAACCCAGTTAAGAACGCATTGCCAAAGAAAATCAAACAACGTTTATCGCAACCGAATCCGGTAACCGCACGCGAACTCCTGCTTTTGTTGGCCGACGGGCCGATAGCTTGGCGTGACCTTGTCAAGAAGAGTCGGCGCGACACTCCGCAAGAGATCAAGCAGCTGCGTTTGATGGTCAAGGGAATGCAGCGCAATGGCGAGGTGCAACGCGACCACACCGGTGACTACCATGCGCTGGCACCCGGAGCCGAGGTGGTGGGCAATGTGGTTGCGGTTAATAAGCGACTTTATGCGGATGGCATAGAACTAGAGTCCTCCCGCAAGCAGACTTTGCGCCCCGGAGATAAGGTCGTGGCGCGCGTCGTCGGCGATCGCGCACGCGTTTTTGACGTGGTGGCATACTCTGACGAGCCGGTATTTGGCATTCTGCGATGGCGTGGCCGTTATCCGTTTGTCGAGGCGATGAGTACGATGTCCAAAGGCAAGATCTCGTTAGCCGATCCACCCAGTGAAAAAAGTGGCGCAAAGGACGGCGATACGGTCTCGGTTCGAGTGGTGGGTCGTGACCAGCGCGGGTTGGTCGGCGAGTTACTCGATGTGCTAGTCAGTGATTCGGTGGTTGATCAGGCTATTCGAACCACGATGCACGCCCAAGGCATCCCGACAGATTGGCCCAAAGCGGTGGACACGGCGGTCGCCGAGCTGCCCGCGTCGGTGGCGGCAAGCCGCTATCCAAACCGGCACGATCTGCGGGCGCTGCCGCTGGTGACCATTGACGGTGAAACGGCCAGAGATTTCGATGATGCGGTGTTTGCCGAGCAACAGGGTACGGGGTGGCGACTGGTGGTGGCGATTGCGGATGTGGGCCATTACGTAAAGCCCGGCTCTGCCCTTGACCAAGAAGCACAAATCCGCGGGACATCGGTTTATTTTCCTGGCCACGTTGTGCCAATGCTGCCCGAGGCACTGTCGAACGAACTGTGTTCGCTAAAACCAAACGTACCGCGCTTGGCGATGGTCTGTGACATGCGCGTGTCGAAGGATGGCCGCGTCGAGGGTCACGACTTCTATGAAGCAGTCATCCAATCCCATGCGCGTCTCACCTACGAAGAGGTACAAGTGTTTTTGGATGGCGCATCGATTGGCCAATCGCCACAAGTCAGGCTATCGCTGGGCACCTTGCATGATTTGTACCTGGCCTTTCGAGTCGCGCGTGAACAACGCGGGGGCCTAGATTTCACCAGCCGTGAGTGCGAGATCGAATTGCGCGATGGCCGGGTTCGTGCAGTGCAGCCAGTGGCTAGGGTGCAAACGCACCAGTTGATTGAAGAGGCGATGATCGCCGCAAATGTGGCAGCGGCCGAGTTTCTCGAAGCCCAAGAGGTGGTTAAACAAGAATCGGTATCGCTGTACCGTGTGCATGAGTCGCCAGATTTGTTGAAGCTCGAGGAGTTGCGCGAAGGGCTTGCCGTGACCGGTATCACACTTGAGTCCGCTAAAGCGAACCCGCACACGCTCAAGCAAGTTCTGCAGAAGCTGGGCGAGGTGCGTAACGGTTGGTTGTACGAACAGATGGTTTTGCGCTGCATGAAACAAGCGGTGTATACGCCCAACAACCAGGGCCATTTTGGTTTAGCGCTCGCGCGCTATATGCATTTCACAAGCCCGATCCGTCGTTACCCGGATCTGTTGGTGCACCGCGCGATCAAGGCTGTCCTGGCTAACAAGCCCGATAGCAAAAGGCATCGGGGTCAGTTGCCGGATATGGATAGCTTGCAGCAATTGGGCGAGCAATGCTCGCACACCGAACGTCGCGCGGAGACGGCAGGCTGGGCGGTCGACTCATGGCTGAAATGCGACTACGTAGGCCAACACATTGGCGAGGTGGTCGATGGGTTGGTGGCCGGGGTAACCGACTTTGGCATTTTCGTTGAGATATCCGGCTACTACGTGCAGGGCCTAGTGCATATATCGGAACTTGGCAGCGACTACTTTCATTTCAGCCCGCAGACCGCATCGCTGGTTGGCGAACGTTCCGGGCGCCGTTTTAGCCTTGGCGATGAGCTCAAGGTCAAAATTGTCGATGTCGATCCGCCGCAAGGACGGGTCGACCTGCAGATCGCCGGGTCTGCCCCTAGCAATAAAAACAAAGGGCGCAAACGTGGCTGATGTTGTCGGTATCCAGGCTGCACGGGCGGTCTTACGTGATGATGCTGGCCGCGCCCGCTGCCTATATCTGCAGCGTGGCCGGCGTGATGCGCGCTTTAGCGAATTGATCGCGTTAGCAAAAGAAACGGCTGTGCGTTTTCAGACCATGGATGCGACGTGGTTCAAACGGCGCCAGCAGGATGCGGCACACCAAGGGGTGATTCTCGATTGCCAGGAATTAGAGATTGCCGATGAAGGATCACTGCGCGAGCGATGGCCAGAGCTGCCCGACGTGCCGTTGGTTTTGATCTTAGATGGCATTACCGATCCGCGTAACCTCGGCGCTTGTTTACGCTCTGCGAACGGTGCGCATGTCGATGTTGTCATCTTGCCGAAGCGTCGATCTGCGCCGCTAAATGAGGCGGCCCTGAAGACAGCGCAGGGCGGCGCTGAAAACCTGTTCATCGTTAATGTGACGAATTTTGCGCGCACGCTCGAATGGCTGAAGGCACAAGGGTTGTGGATTATCGGTGCGGATGATACGGCGAATATGGCGTGGCACGAGATGGACGCGCGTGTACCAGTGGCTGTGGTTGTGGGTAGTGAAGGCAAAGGTTTGCGGCGTCTGACCAAAGAACATTGCGACCAGCTGGTCGCTATCCCAATGCTGGGCTCAGTCAGTAGTCTCAACGTGTCGGTCGCGGCGGGAATATTGTTGTTCGAAGCCGTGCGTCAACGTAGCCTTTAGCGATACGCTACTTTTTCTCATTCCGTTGCGCTGCGCTCGCACATCCATGTGCTTTTTACCCCCGGCACGCTGAAGGCTCTTTTGGCCCAAAACCAACCGCCGGGTCGATTTTGCTTGGCCATCCTGTCTTAATCACTTGGAGCAGAATTTGGAGGCTGGTTTACAACAGCCTCCAAGCTAGCCCTGTAGGGCGTATTGCATCCGCAGGCGCGCACCCCTACAATGCGCGCCCCGCCCAGCAATGGGCGGGCAAACAAGCTAAATCCTTGCTTCACGTTTGGTTGTCTTGAAAGACGTAAAACCACCCAGCGGAGGCATCACCCACAAGGAGATTTGATGCGACATTACGAAATCGTATTCCTGGTTCATCCAGACCAAAGTGATCAAGTGCCCGGCATGGTCGAACGCTACCACGCGATGATCGAGCGTGGCGAAGGGGTCGTTCACCGATCCGAAGATTGGGGCCGTCGACAGTTGGCCTTTCCGGTGGGCAAAGTCCACAAAGCGCACTACATCATGCTCAACGTCGAAGTCACCCAAGCGGTACTCGATGAACTGGAAAGTGCTTTTCGATTTAACGACGCGGTCATTCGCAGCATGGTCATTCGCCGCAAGGGCCCGATTGTTGGTAATTCGAAAATCTATGATGAAGAGCTGAAGGACCAAGAGAAAGAACGCGAACGCGAGCGTCGTCGTGAAGAAGAATATGCCGCACGGGCCGCTTCAAAGCCCGATGAAGCGCCCGCAGCTGAAAAAGAAGACGCGGCCAAAGCCCCCGCCCCCGCAGCTGAAAAAGAAGACGCGGCCAAAGCCCCCGCACCCGCAGAAACACCAGCGGTGAACGAAACCGTTGCCGAAGTCGCAGACACAGATACCGAGACCGATTCAGAGGAGCCTAAGTAATGGGAAGACGTAGACAAAAACAAACCGTCAAGGATATGGAAATCGATTACAAGGATCTCGACTCTTTACGCCAGTTTATTGGTGAAACGGGCAAGATCGTTCCCAGCAGGATTACTGGCACGACGGCTCGATTCCAACGCCAGCTCGCCGCCGAAGTAAAGCGCGCGCGTTATCTGTCGTTGCTGCCGTACACCGATCAGCACAAATAGCGGAGCCCCGATGATGAATGTTATTTTGTTGGAAAAGGTGAACAACTTGGGCGACCTTGGCGACGAGGTGCTGGTCAAGGCAGGGTTTGCACGCAATTTTCTAATCCCAAAGGGCAAAGCCGTACAAGCCAATGAGGCCAATCGGAGCGTGTTTGAAGGCCGTCGCAAGGAGCTTGAGGATGTCGCGGACGTAAAACTCAACGCGGCCCAAAGTCGTGCCGACAAACTTGTCGACAAAGTGATCACCATCGTGGTCAAGTCCGGAGAAGAAGGCAAACTCTATGGGTCAGTCGGCACACAGGATATCGCCGATGCGCTAACCGAAGACGGCAATGAGGTTGTTCGCGGCGAGGTGTTGCTGCCAGATGGTGCGATTCGTGTGCTAGGCGAATATGACATCGACCTGCACCTGTATAGTGATGTCTCGGTTGTCATCAAATTGGCCGTCGTTCCGGAATAGTCTGTACCTAGCTCTGCATTCCGGGGCGCAATGTTCGGGAACGATGTTTTCGTGCGACTTTTTCGCATCGCTCTGACTTTATTTGCTGATTGGCGTCTTGCGCTATTGCTTTCGTGTAACGAAAGGCGGAGTCTTTTTGCCCGATCCACCTTTACCTAATTTGCCTTATTAAGCCCTTTTACCCCTATTTATCCAACCGTACCGATGGCTGAGTACGTCCCTGAAAACCCTGCGGTCGCGTTGAAGGTTCCCCCTCAATCTATAGAGGCGGAGCAATCTGTGCTTGGCGGTCTAATGCTTAATGACCAGTCCTGGTTCGATCTGGTCGAGGTCGTACGCGGGTCGGACTTTTACCGCACCCAGCATCAAATCATCTATGAAGCGATGATGGATCTTGCCAACAACGATCAACCGCTCGACGCCGTGACGGTGTCTGAGCAGTTGCAGAGCAAGGGGTTGTTGGAGAAGGCCGGTGGGGTTGCTTATCTTGCCGAGCTCGCCGAGGCGACACCTGGTGTCAGCAACGTCATGGCCTGGGCCAAGATCGTGCGCGAGCGCAGTGTGTTGCGTCAGTTGATCGGTGCAGCGAATGGTATTGCAGACTCGGCATTTGCACCGGACGGCCGTGATAGCAATACCCTTTTGGAACTGGCAGAACGATCGGTGTTTCAGATATCTGAAGACCGCACTAAAGAGGGCGGACCAGAAAAGGTCGCGCCGCTTTTGCAGCGCGCGGTCGAGAAGGTCAACTTTTTGTTCTCGTCAAAGGGCGCGATTACCGGCCAAGCGACCGGCTTTAGCGATCTCGATAAGAAAACCGCTGGTCTACAATCATCGGATCTGGTCATCGTCGCTGCGCGCCCGTCGATGGGCAAAACCGCGTTTGTGGTCAACATGATGGAACACTCAGTGATGTCTGGCGGCACCGTGCTGCTGTTCAGCATGGAAATGCCATCTGAGCAGATCGTCATGCGTATGCTATCGAGCTTGGGGCGCATCGACCAAACAAGGTTGCGCTCGGGTGAACTACAAGATGATGACTGGTCGCGGTTTACCGGGGCGGTTAGCCAGTTGCGCGACAAAAAGCTGTACATAGACGATACACCCGCGCTAACGCCAGGTGAGATTCGTGCCCGCTCGCGCCGCGTTTCGCGCGAAGCAGGCGGACTCGACATGATCGTCGTCGACTACATGCAATTGATGCGCACCGCCGACAAAAGCGAAAATCGCACTGCCGAGATATCCGAAATCTCGCGTTCGTTGAAAGCGTTGGCAAAGGAGATGCGATGTCCGTTGGTTGCTTGCGCCCAGCTCAACCGGCAGCTCGAGTCGCGGACTGACAAGCGTCCGATGATGTCGGACCTACGTGAATCCGGCGCCATCGAGCAGGACGCGGACCTCATCCTGTTTATCTATCGTGATGAGGTCTACAACGAAACTACGGAAGACAAAGGTATTGCCGAGATCATCATCGGCAAACAAAGGAACGGTCCCATTGGCAAGACCAAGCTGACCTTCATGGGCCATCTGACCAAGTTCGAGGATCTTGCATCCGACGTCTACAATGATTGGCAACAATAGTGTCTTACGACAATACCGCCGCCTGCCGGGTTGCCCCGGTCTTCTTTGGCAAACGGAAATAGCCAGTGCCTAAGGTCAAGACGGCCTACGTGTGTGGCGATTGTGGTGCCGAGTTCGCCAAATGGCAGGGCCAGTGCAACGCGTGTAGTGTCTGGAATACCTTGTCGAGAGTTAGCATCGGTCCGGTCAAGGAAGCTCGCTTGTCGAACAGTGGATTTGGCGGCGCGACATCGACTATCAAAAAGCTCAATGAAGTGCAGGCCGAGGAATCCGACCGCATCGCTACCGGATTTGGCGAATTCGATCGCGTGTTGGGCGGTGGTTTAGTACCCGGATCGGTGGTGCTTATGGGTGGCGACCCGGGAGCGGGTAAGAGCACGTTGTTGTTGCAGGTCTCTACCCAGCTTGCGCAATCCAGGGGCGTGCTCTACGTCACTGGAGAGGAATCTCTGCAACAATTGGCATTGCGGGCCAAGCGGTTACAGTTGCCCCTCGACAATCTGAGCGTTGCGTCAGAAACACGCGCTGAGACTATCGCCGTGCACATCGAGAACGAAAAACCCGACGTCGTCGTCCTGGACTCCGTGCAAGTCATGCAAATGGAATCAGTCGACTCAACCCCCGGCTCCGTGACCCAGGTGCGTGAAACTGCTGCTTTTTTTACCCGTTTAGCCAAGCAAACGGGCACCGTCATTGTGTTGGTGGGTCACGTCACCAAAGAAGGCGGCATCGCCGGCCCGAAAGTGCTAGAGCACATGATTGACTGTTTCATCATGCTTGATAGTCCAGCCGGCAGTCGCTTTCGGACGTTACGCGGTCACAAAAATCGATATGGTGCGGTCAATGAACTCGGCGTCTTTGCGATGACCGACCAAGGCATGAAGGAGGTCGCTAATCCGTCGGCCATCTTCTTGCAGCGCGGCGATGTGGATTCGCCGGGCAGCGTTGCTACGGTGACCTGGGAGGGCACGCGACCGCTACTAGTCGAGCTGCAGGCGTTAGTGGACGATGTCAGCTCGGGTTATCCAAAACGGGTTGCGGTTGGCCTCGATCAACAGCGCCTCGCGATGCATCTGGCGGTCTTGCACCGCCATTGTGGTATTACGCTTGGTGACCAGGACGTATTTGCCAATGTCGTTGGCGGAGTGAAGATTTCTGAAACCGGGGCCGATTTGGCGGTGTTACTTGCTGTCCTAGCGTCTTTCCGTGATCGCATCTTGCCGCGCGAGCTAATCGTATTTGGAGAACTCGGTTTAACTGGTGAATTACGCCCGGTCGCGAATGGGCAGGAACGGCTGCGCGAAGCGGCGAAACATGGTTTTAAAGACGCAATCGTGCCCTACGCTAATCGACCAAAAGAGCGCTTGAGCGGCATGACCGTGCATGGCGTAAAGAGTCTCAAGTCCGCACTCGAGGTGTTGAGCAACTTTTAGACTGGGGTTGCTGCACTCTGTGCGCGCGACACAGCATTTTGCGACGCCCTTTTTAAAGCGAGTGCGGAGCGCAGCGGAGTGAAAAAGAGCTAGCGGTGGATCGGTTTGTATTTCACCCGTGTCGGCTGAGCATCGCCTAGACGCTGTTTGCGGTCGGCCTCGTAATCGCTGAAATTGCCCTCGCACCATTCGACGTGGCTGTCGCCTTCAAAAGCGAGAATGTGGGTTGCGATCCGGTCGAGAAACCATCGATCGTGCGAGATCACAAGCACCGTGCCGGCGAATGACAGCAGCGCATCCTCCAATGCCCGCAGTGTTTCCACGTCAAGATCGTTGGTAGGTTCGTCCAACAGTAGTACGTTGGCGCCGCGCCGCAACAGCTTTGCGAGGTGCACGCGATTGCGCTCGCCGCCGGATAGGTCACCAACAAACTTCTGTTGATCTGCGCCTTTGAAGTTGAACCGGCCTACGTAGGCGCGACTCTGAATCTCATGCTTGCCAATACGAATCACGTCTTGATTGTCGGAGACTTCCTGCCAGACAGTTTTTTCCGCAGCGAGGTCGTCGCGGCTCTGATCGACGTATGCTAGATCG
>Ga0209403_10006346_pt1 | contig 12007 bp, 11 predicted proteins | sample ArcticOcean_MG_C_8_FD_187440 | JGI IMG/M metagenome (GOLD analysis project Ga0209403, IMG submission 187440) | Marine microbial communities from western Arctic Ocean - ArcticOcean_MG_CB11_86 (SPAdes) (version 2) | ecosystem: Environmental > Aquatic > Marine > Oceanic | place: Arctic Ocean... | reverse complement strand
CCGAACCAGGACGTTTTGTCTGAACGGCTTAAGCTCCTCGGCCGATTTGTCGGCACGGAAATCGATCGGCGGCAGATCGGCGATGTCATCGCGGGTCCACACGGCGAACACCCCGGGCACGGCGCGCGCGGCAGTCGCATCGATCGACACCAGATCGAACGCCGCGTAGGGTAGGGCGCGCATCGTCGTGCCACCCACCTGTGACAGGATGGCGCGGCGTGCCTCTGAGGTCGTTCCCGGCCGGAACTTGAGGATGATGCTACCGGGGATGACCGGGGCGTCACTGCCGGGAATTGATGACATCAGACCGGATGAGTCGCGCCACGGAGGGCGTGGCGGATCCTGATCGCGGATCCCCCGATCGATCGCCGGCGCCGTGACACGTGCCAGAAGCGCAGGAAGCCGCTGCGGGAGCGGCGCCTCCTGCGCGACGGTGGCCGCGATCCAGACTCCGCCCACCAGCCCCGCGATGCCGAGCGCGGCCACTCGTCTAGACACCGCGGGAACTGTGGATCCTCCGAGCCTGCCCATCACAGGTAGGTGAGTGGGTCGATGTCGTAGCTGGCAGGATCGAGCGGAGCCACGATCGTACTCGCCTCTCCCTCCATCGTTTCCCAGAGGTTGAGTTCCCGTGGCTGCACCGGGACTCCGGCGTCGTCCAGCAGCACGCGGACTCGAGGGCGATACGGATCCGGCGCGTGGGCGTTGACGACGACCGCGACGTCACCGGTGTTCAGCCGGACCAGATTACCGACCGGGTAGATGCCCACCAGCTGCACGAAGCGCCGCACCAGGTGCTGATCGAATTGGTCGCCGTTATTGCGCTGCAGGACCGCCAGGATGCGATCGGTCGGAAACGCCTGCTGGTAGGCTCGCTGGGATCGCATGGCGTCGTACACGTCAGCGATCCCGCAGAGTACGGTTCCCAGGTTGAGCGTCGGGCGGGAGAGCCCGAACGGGTATCCGGTGCCATCCTGTCGCAGGTGGTGCTCGAAGGCGACGATCGGGGCCAACGTCGGAATCTCAGGCGTCTGCCGCAGAATGGCCGCGCCGTCCACTGGATGCCGCCGTAGGATCTCAAACTCCTGGTCGGTCAGCTTGTCCGGTTTGTTCAGAATCTCAGTAGGTGTTTTCACCTTGCCGCTGTCGCTGTGCAGATCGGCGAGCTGCTGACCGATGGTGCGGCCCGATGCCACGCCAGCCAGGAGCGCGCGCTGCAACTCGGCGAACGCCTCGTCCGTGCCGAATTGTGCCACCGCGCGGACCACATTCCGGCGCACCTTGGGGTCCCGATCGTCGAGCATCGTCGTAAGTTCGGCCAGGGCGTCCGCCCCTCCGAACATTCGAAGCAGGTCGATGGCCGTGCCGCGGACCTCCGGATGTGCGGAGTGTTTCAAGCGCCCGACCATGTCACGTCCGGCCGATCCAAACCCGAATAGCAGTTCCTTGAGTCGCGCGATCGCGCGGCTGTCACGCTCTTCCACCAGCGACTCCGCGAGTGGTCTGATGATCGGCGTGCCGGTCGCGCGACAGAGGCGTGTCAGGGGCTCGACACCGCTGTCCTCGACCGTGCGCAGCCGCGCCACGATCAGACTCGCGAGTGGTCCGTCGGCGAGCGAGTTGATTGCGGACTCAGCGCCCGAGTGGATCGCCTCACGGCCACCCTCCCCGATCTCACGCACAATGGCAAACGCCAGCGCGTGCGCGTCCTGCACGTTGCCGGTCTTGGTGCGCTGCTCGATTCCCGTGATCACCACTCGCGCGACGCCAAGCCATGTCTCCGGATCGTTCTCCACCCGGAGCACGTCCTGTAGCAAGGCCAAGTCGAGCTGCCCGAGTGCGTCGTCGGACACCGATGCCAGCCATGCCTGCACGCGCTCCGGTGGATCGTCCGACACGCGTTCGACGTCGATCGCCGTTGTTCTGGTGCCCGACAATTCGCGTGCGTATTCAGACGAGACGTACGTTTCGTCCGAATACGACGTCAGCATCGTGACGGCAGACTGCCACACCTCCTCGAAGCCCTGTTCCTGGCCGAGCCTGCTCTTGTCTGCCTCCTGTTTTGCGAGGTCGAGGAGCTGTTCTTTTCTGTCTGCTTCCGGTACGAGCGCTTCGAATGCCTGGGCGAGCCTCTCTGATGCGCCGCCCGTTTCAGCGACCGATCCGGCGACAAAGGAGGCGACCGTGTCGTCCGTGATGCGGTCGACGACATCTCCCGCCAACGCCGATCCCTCGGCTTCCGGGGATCGGGCGCGATTGATCAGGGCGAGCATCATGTCCGGCGTCAGCCTCGACGACGCGTCTGCCGCCGTTTGAAGCACAACATCCTTCCCCTGCACTTGCGGCCACTGCGAGGTCGCTTCGAGCATCTTCCGCACGATTTGAAGCATCGCGGCTGTGCGGGCGCTGACCACAGTGTCTCCGTCCGGGTCGCCGCCGCCGATCGTGTCGTCGCGCTGCAGCTGCTCCAGCAGCCCCCCAAAGCGTGTGGCGTCGCCCAGCGTGCCGAGCAAGGACGAGAGCGCGCTCTCGTCGAGCGACCCCTGCCCGGCCTGGACGCTCATGTGGATGACCTGCTCCCAGTCGGCTGCGTCACCACCCACGTGTTCGCGTAAGACCTCGGCGTAATCGATCTCGTGGATCTCGAAGTGCGCACGCCCCGAGGCCGCCCACGCGTTGGCGATGCCGCCCTCATCGAGAAGTTCGTCCGACGGGCGCGCCAGCAGCAGCAGCAGCGCGTGCCAGTCATGGCCGTCGGCACGACGATCGACGCGCAGCGTGCCGATCAGACGGTCGTGCATGAGGCCGGCGAGCTCGCCCATGGCCGTGTCGGTGCGCTCAGGCGTTTCCCCGTCAATAGCGATGGAGTCCGGGAAGACCGTGAGTGTGATGTCTGTCTCAGGAATGAGACGCCCAGCGGACGCCACCACGCGCGCGAGTGAGCCCTGAATGGATGGGTGCGTGGCCGGGTAGAGCGACACAGACCGCGTCGCCGTTCTGCACGCCCGCGCGAATTCGGCGAGCACCAGGGTGCGCTCGGCGGACATCGGGCGACTAGCCGGCGGCGAAGACATCTGAGGGTTGATTATACTGGGCGTCCGTCCATGAGCTTTGTCGACGTGATCGCTAGAAAACGTGATGGATGCTCGCTCTCGTGCGACAAGATTGACGCCTTCATCCGCGGCGTGAAAACCGCGGACATTCTCGACTGCCAGGCACCTGCATTGTTGGTGGCGATCGGGTTGCGGGGAATGTCCGATCAGGAGACGGCCTGTCTGACTGACGCGACGGTGCGGTCTGGAGACCGGGTCAATATGACAGATATTTCAGGGCCCAAGGTTGGCAAGCCCAGCGCCGGCGGGGTCGGAGACAAAGTGTCGATCGTGCTGGCGACTGTCGTCGCCGCCTGTGGGGTCGTTCTGCCGAAGATGTCAGGCCGAGGGCTCGGCCATGCCGGCGGCACGCTCGACAAGCTCGAAGCGATTCCTGGTTTCCGAGTGAACCTGCCGGTCGATGCATTCGTCTGGATGCTGGCCGACGTGGGCACGAGCATCGTGGGACAGGCAGCGTCGCTCGTACCCGCCGACAAAGCGCTGTATGCACTGCGGGACGTCACGGCGACGGTGCCGAGTATTCCGCTCATCGCGGCGTCGGTGATGAACAATAAAATCGCGGAAGGCAGCGATGCGCTGGTGCTCGACGTGAAATGCGGGCATGGCGCCTTCCTGCAATCAGAGACTCACGCGCGGGAACTGGCCACGCTCATGGTCTGGATCGGATCCCAGGCGGGACGTCACACCGAGGCCGTCATCACAGACGTGGATGCGCCGGTTGGTCGTGCGGTCGGCAATGCCCTGGACGTGATCGAGTGCGTGGAGACGCGCAGTGGGCGCGGTCCCGCCGACGTTGCCGCCCTGGTCGTGCTTCTGGCCTGCCGGGTACTGGTGGTCTCTGGCGCTTACGCGGAATCCGACGCCGAACCGGCCGTGCGTCGCGCGTTGTCCTCGGGCGCTGCGCTCGAGAAGATGTGGGCGATGGTGGAATGGCAGGGTGGCGATTCGCGCGAGCCGACAGGCGGCACGCGGTCACCGCCGAGACCGACGACTACGTCGCCGGCCTCCAGGCCGATCTGGTGGGGCGGGCATCTATGGAGCTTGGCGCAGGTCGCCAGCGGATCGAGGATCGGATCGACCATGGCGCCGGTGTAGTCGTCGTGAAGAAACCAGGCGAGTGGGTTCGAGGCGGCGACGCAATCACGGAGCTGCTGTACAACGCAAATCGCGGGCTCGGGGAAGCCTCGGCATTGGCACACGCGGCGATCCGACTGTCGACAGAGCCGGTCGCTCCGCGGCCGCTTGTACTCGGCACTGTGTGCTGAGGGCTCGGGTTTAAATAGAGTTGCCAGCTTGACCACCGATGCATCCCGCCTGGCCGCGTTGCTCGTCGCTTACATGCGCCCGGTATGCGCGCTCCTCGCGCCTCGCCGGGCGGGCGCCTCGATGCCCAAGCTGACAACCTTATTTAGACCCGAGCCCTAAGGCGGTGAGCCGATGAGCGAGACCGGAGCGTTCGAACGAGTCGAAGCCGCCGCGGAGGCGATTCGCCGGCGCTGTGGGACGTTGCCATCGGTGGCCGTGATTCTCGGCTCAGGCCTGGGCGATGTCGCGGAAAGTCTCACCGATGCGATCGGTGTGCCGTATTCCGAGTTGCCGAATTGGCCCATGTCCACGATTGCCGGGCATCCTGGGCGTCTTGTCGTCGGTACGCTTGGCGGCAGACGCGTGGCCGCACTGGCGGGGCGCGTGCACGCGTATGAGGGACACTCTCGTGAGGCGATCGCGTTTGCCACGCGCGTCATGGCGCGCCTCGGCGTGAGCCAGCTCGTCCTGACGAACGCGGCCGGGGGTGTGAATACCCGCCTTTCGCGTGGCACGTTGATGATCATCGACGATCACATCAATCTGCTCGGCGCCAACCCGCTTGCCGGCCCGCACGATGATCGCTGTGGGCGACGGTTTCCCGACATGGCGGAGGTGTACTCCGCGAGACTACGCGGCATCGCGGACGAGGCCGCAGTGGCCACGGGCCTATCGGTGGCGCACGGGGTGTACGCGGCGGTGCCTGGCCCAAGCTATGAGACACCGGCGGAGATCCGGTATCTTCGTACGATCGGCGCCGACGCTGTCGGGATGTCAACGGTTCCTGAGGCGATCGTGGCGCGGCAGATGGGCGTTGAGGTCCTTGGGCTGTCCTGCATCACGAACATGGGGGCCGGTGTGCAGCCCAACCCGCTCAGCCACGACGACGTACTGGAGACGATGCAGACCATGCGGGCCACATGCATCGCGCTCCTGGAGGAGATCATTGCGCGACTCTGAATTGGTATCAGCGGCGCGCGTCGCCAGGGCGTTTGCGCGCGCGGAGTATTCGCGATGCAAGGTCGGTGCTGCGCTTGAGGCTGCGGACGGCACCATCGTCACCGGGTGCAATATCGAGAACGCGACGTACGGACTCACCATCTGTGCAGAGCGCGTCGCGATGTTCAAGGCGCTGTCGGAAGGACACCGCGCGTTTCGCCGCATCGCCATCGTTGCCAACGCGAAGGGTCCGGCGTCTCCCTGTGGAGCGTGTCGTCAGATCCTCTGGGAGTTCGGCGGCGATCTTGAGGTGATTCTGGCCAACCTGCGACGCGAAACAGGCCGGTACTCGCTCGGCGAGTTGTTGCCGATGCCGTTTGATGCACGGCTGCTGACGTAAGCCCGACTGAGCGTGAGGTAGTCGGGCACGAGGTCAGATCAGGTTCCAGCGCGCGGCAGCTTGTCTGCTGAGCGTGCGAGGACACAATTCTCTCCAGTGTCGCTGATATCATCGACCGGATATGTTGCCAACGATCGAGCGGAAGGACGACGCAGTCGTGATGATCGACCAGCGGAAGTTGCCGTCCGCCGAAGTCTACGTCACGTGCAAGACGGCGCTGCAGGTCGCCAAGGCGATCAAGACGATGGTGATTCGCGGTGCTCCCGCGATCGGTGTGGCTGCAGCCATGGGCATCGCGCTTGGCATGCGCAAGAGCAGGGCGACCGGTACCAAACAGCTCGCCACCGAGTTCCAGAAAACATGTAATTTGATGGCGGCAACGCGGCCGACGGCGGTGAATCTGTTCTGGGCGATCGACCGGATGAAGCAGACGTTCGCCGAAGCCGCGCACGCGGGCTGCTCGGCCGATGAGATCAGGCAGCGCCTCGACGACGATGCCCTGCGCATTCACGATGACGATGTCGCGAATTGCCGCGCGATGGGCGCGCACGGCGCCACGCTGGTGCCGGACACGGCGAACGTTCTAACCCACTGCAATGCTGGCGCGCTGGCGACGGCGGGCTACGGCACCGCTCTTGGCGTGATCCGCGCGGCGGTGGAGCAGGGCAAGAAGGTGGCCGTGCTCGCCGACGAGACCCGTCCCTTTCTGCAGGGTGCGAGGCTGACGGCGTGGGAGCTGGTGAAGGACGGCATCGACACCACCGTCATCACCGACAACATGGCGGCTTCGATGATGCGGCTGGGCCACGTCGATCTCGTTGTTGTTGGTGCCGATCGGATCGCGGCCAACGGAGATGTCGCCAACAAGGTGGGCACCTACGGCGTTGCGGTACTTGCCAAGGAGCACGGCATTCCGTTTTATGTAGCGGCGCCGCTCTCGACGGTTGACCTTGCCACGCCAGACGGCGAACAGATTCCGATCGAGGAGCGCAGCGACCGCGAGGTCACACACGTTGGCTCGTCGCGGCTGACGCCCGAGGGCGCGCGAGTCCGAAACCCGGCTTTCGACGTGACGCCAGCGACGTACGTCACGGCTATCGTGACCGAACGTGGCATCGCGCGCCCGCCTTATGCGTCGTCGCTGGCCGAGGTCTTTCGGCGTCAGTCGTGAGTGGCACCATCGGTGACACCGTGGACGGTCGTGCTCACCGATCCTCTTGCGGTCGTGTGTCGGACGGCGAGGCGTGAGCGACACCAGCGACATGGTTGTGCTCGGCATTGAAACCTCGTGCGACGAGACGGCGGCAGCGGTGGTCGAAGAAACGGGTGATAACGGTCGGCCTTGGCGGGTCGGCTCGGGCGTCGTGGCGTCGCAAACCGACGTGCACAGGGCGTGGGGCGGCGTGGTCCCTGAGCTGTCGGCTCGACAGCATGTGCGCGATATCTGCGGAGTCGTTGAGCGCGCGCTGTCTGACGCGGATCTAGACAGGTACGATGCCATCGCTGTGACCCAGGGACCCGGCCTCATCGGATCACTGCTGGTCGGTGTAGCGTTCGCCAAGGCGCTCGCCTGGGCGAAGTCGGTCCCGCTCATCCCCGTGCATCACCTGGCCGGGCACATCGAGTCTCTTGTACTCGGGGGCGGCGAGATGCCCTTGCCGGCGATCGTGCTTGTTGTGTCCGGGGGGCACACAAGCCTGTACCGCATCGAGACGCCTGGCGCGTACGAGCTTCTCGGCCGAACCCGGGACGATGCGGCGGGGGAGGCGTTCGACAAGGTGGCCAAGCTGCTCGGGCTGGCGTATCCCGGAGGTCCGGCGATTGAACGCGTGGCCGCCCAGGGTGACGACCGTGCTATTCCGCTCCCGAAGACGAGGCTGACTCATGTGGACCGCAACGCCCCGCATCTGCCGGGCCGCCGCGATTTCAGTTTCAGCGGTGTCAAGACGTCGGTACTGCGGCATGTCGCCGCGCGTCGTGTCGCGATCGGCTTGGAGCCGGACGCCCCGCTACCGTCGCAGCATGTCTCCGACATCGCTGCCAGCTTTCAGCGGGTGGTGGTCGAGACGTTGCTCGATCGTCTGTTCGAGGCAGCGCGCGCATACGGGGCCGGCAGTGTAGGCCTTGCCGGCGGGGTGTCGGCCAACAGCCGACTGCGCGAGGAGGCGGCTGCGCGGGGCTCCGTGGAAGGCGTGCCGGTGTTCATCCCGGATCTGGCGCTCTCGACCGACAACGCGGCGATGATCGCCGCCGCGGGCCTACGTCGGTATCGCGCCGGCGCCGTTGGTGCGCTCGACGTCAATGCCGACCCGGCCTTGGCGATGTAGTCGCGTGAAGACCGCACCCGGGATGGTTCAGGAGCTTGAGACATGAAGACGCGGACGGAGTACTTGTGGTTCGAGACGAAGCAGCGTCAAGAGTTTATCCGTGTCACCGACGAGGTCGCGGCGATCGTAGAGCAGAGCGGCGTTGTGGAGGGCATGGTGCTCGTGTCCGCAATGCACATCACGTCAGGCGTATTCGTGAACGACTGGGAGGACGGTCTCATTCACGACTTCCAGGTCTGGCTCGAGAGGTTGGCGCCATCCGGGCTCGACTATCAACACCATCGCACGGGTGAGGACAACGCGGACGCCCATCTGAAGCGCACGCTGATGGGGCACCAGGTCATGCTGCCAATTACCAAGGGCGCACTGGATCTTGGACCGTGGGAACAGGTGTACTACGCGGAGTTCGACGGCCGGCGTCGAAAGCGGGTCGTCGTGAAAGTCATGGGCGAGTGACCGACAGGGCCGACTCGCGCCAGTACCCCGCCCGCCCGATTGTCGGCGTTGGTGCGGTGATCGTCGATGCGGGTAAGGTCGTGCTCATTCGGCGGCGGTACGAGCCGCTGAAGGGGCGGTGGAGTCTGCCGGGGGGCACGCTGGAACTCGGAGAAACGCTTGAGTGTGCTGCGGCCCGCGAGGTGCGCGAGGAGACGGGTTTGAACGTCGACGTGGGCCCGATCGTTGAAGTCTTCGACCGCATCACGCTGGATGAGCAACGACGCGTGCGGTACCACTTCGTGCTGGTTGACTACCTGTGTCGGCCGGTGGGCGGTGTGCTTCAGGCAGGCTCGGATGTCGATGCTGCCGTCATGGTGGCCCCAGCGTCGCTGGGTGCCTACGACCTCACGGAGAAGGCCAGCGCCGTGATCGCTCGAGCTCTTGAGCTTGTTCGTGTCGCTGCTGCGTCACAGGTGTAGCGGTAGACGTCACAGGTGTCGCGATACACGTCCGGCTCCGTCGCCGGCCAGGACCATCTCTAGAGCAGCAGCTAGTGGTCTGATTTCGGATTGGCTTGTGCACCGAGGGCGGCGAAACAGAGTCCAACTAGCGCGACGCGTAGCATTGCGATTCTCCAAGTTCGTGAACTGCTCACTTGTGTCAGTGGAACTAGAGACATTCTTTCACATACTTTTAGTGATTCATTCGGAAGTGGGCGGGCAGCGGCGGCGACGGCGGACGCAGTGGTCCAAATAGAGACTTAACTACTTCAGTATCGCTTTTTTATTTGGCGCATTAGATCGAACGTGGCGGTGTCTGCGACGGCCATGACTGCCATGACGCCCGCCTGTACCGGATCGGTGACCACCAGATTTGCGGCGTCTGGAACGCTCCCGACCATGTTGAGCGAGATGACGAACAGTCCGTGCGCCCTGACTTCGGTGACCGCTTCAGCGATCTCGCCGCCCATGATCGCGCCCGCCAATACGAGGATACGCACGCGCGGCAGACGGACGACTGAGCGCACGGCCGCCGCCAGCGCGCTTTCCCCGACCAGTGGGATCGTATCGACGGAGATGCGCTCCCCGCGGATATTGTGCCGGTCGGCTTCTGAGACGGCCCCCATCGCCACGAGTCCAACCTGCGCGCCACCGCCCATCACGATGATTCGCTTGCCGTAGATCTTTGCAAACGACGGAGTTTCGACGGCCTCGATGACACCTGACACGTTTCGGAGGTCGCTGAGAACCAGATCGGGCGGCATCGCGTCCAGCGTCAGCTCGAAATAGATCTTGGAATGCGGATCGCCAGCGTGAATGTCGACGTACGTGATGTTGGCGCCGTGATCTGCCAGCACCTTTGTGAGCCCGTACAACATGCCGGGTCGGTCGGCGGCAGTGACGAGGACGGCGTGTACGCTCATGTTCGGATCTTTCGCCACCAATGGTGTGCATGGTAGCACCCGATGCCGGCGCTTTCGACCGGGCCAATGGCTCCCATACCAATCGCCGGCCGTGCCTCCGAGGTGCCGTGACAAACGCCGGCAATTGCGGCATGGTTGTGCGGAGCTGGCTGCCGGACCTAGTGGTCTGATTGCGAATTGGCTTGTGCACCGAGGGCGGTGAAGCGCCTCGCGCGGATTCACTTGGAATCCGCGCCGACTGGCCAGCGCGGATTTCACCTGTCCTGGATGGCAGCACGTCGAGACCCACGCGCGCGTGAAATTCGCGCCAGGCGCGACGAGGGAGCATGCTGGGCGCATGTGACCGACGAGCAACGCCGCCAGCCGAACGCCTGACGCGTTTTCGAGTGTGTCATAGCAGACCGGAGCCGAAAACGCGCTAGCCAATTCGCAGTCAGACCACTAGCAAGGCGAGGGGGAGATATAGCAGTGAAGAAAGGGACAGACGGCGCGATGACGTCCCGGGCGTATGCCGTTGATGTCCTTCGGGTCGATGCCCGGACCAGTACCCGGCGGCCAGACTTCGCGGCTGTCGAGGAGCCGCTGGAGATTCGTCTTCAGGGATCACCGTTCATCGTGACGATGCGCACGCCCGGTGCCGATCGGGAGTTGGCAGTCGGGTTTCTGCTGTCGGAACGTATTATTCTCGACGCCGATGATCTCGGCACGATTCGCCATTGCACCGACGTAGACGCCGGCGCGGAAGGCAACGTGCTCGACGTGACGCTTGTCGGACCGGCCAGGGACCGCGCCGAACTCGCAGTCGAGGCGAGGCGGCCGGTGACGACGACCAGCGCCTGTGGCGTCTGTGGGCGTCGGTCGATCGACGATCTGGTGTGCAACATTCAGCGGATCAGCGCCGACTGGTCGATGTCGGCAGCAACGGTCGCGACGTTGCCGGCGTCGCTGCGTGGCGCGCAGGCCGTGTTCGACGAGACGGGCGGTCTTCACGCGGCGGGCCTCTTTGACCGTCAAGGCGTCCTGGTGGGTGTGGCCGAAGACGTGGGTCGGCATAATGCGGTCGATAAGGTGATCGGGGCAGAGCTGCTTGCCGAGCGTTTCCCGCTTCGCGACCGCGCACTACTGGTCAGCGGCCGGACGTCGTTCGAGATTGTTCAGAAGGCCACGGTTGCGGGCATTCCGATTCTCGGCGCGGTCTCGGCCCCATCCAGTCTGGCCATCGAACTGGCCCGCGAAGGGAACGTGACCTTACTGGGGTTTGTCCGCGGACAGACCTTCAATATTTACACGGGCGATCACCGAATCGCGATCTAGCAGCCCGTGGTAAAAGTCCGTCTGCATTCGACGAGCGATGCATCTTCGCGATCCGCGTTGCTCCTCCGTCAAATACGAGTGAGATTTCCGGTCGGCGCGCCAAGTCCGCGAGCGCGGACTCCGGGGGTGTGCCGCGACCGAGCAGAATCCGAGCGAGGCGCCTCGTTCGTCTAGCGCGGATTTCAGAAGTGCCGGGCTCATGAAATCCGCGTTAGGTGCGACGGCGGACTTTCACGACGAGTTGCTAGTCCGCTGGAACCGTGATTCCTTGGACAAGTCCCGGAGCGCGGCGCCCGGCTGGCACGCGCGGATTTCATGAGCGCGTAGCTCCCTCGGATAGTGAAATCCGCGTAGGACGTGATGACCGAGAATACTAGGCGTATGTGAGGGAAGAGCAACGGAGCCGGCCGGGATGCCCCGCCCGGGAGTTGTATGAGGCACTACGGTTCCAGGGGACTAGCCATGCGTATCCTGGTTGTCGAAGACGAGCGGAAGGTGGCCAACGCCCTGCGCGAAGGACTTGAGGGCGAGCGATACGAGGTGCTCGTTGAGCGTACCGGGGAAGGTGCCTTCTTCCGGATCACGACCGAGCAGTTCGACGCGGTGCTGCTCGACCTTACGCTGCCCGGGCGCGATGGCCTGGAAATTCTCAAGGCCGTTCGTGCGCGGGACATCAAGACGCCGGTGCTCGTGCTGACGGCGAGGGACACTCTGCAGGATCGTGTCGTCGGCCTCGACGCAGGTGCCG
>Ga0209403_10006342_pt1 | contig 12012 bp, 9 predicted proteins | sample ArcticOcean_MG_C_8_FD_187440 | JGI IMG/M metagenome (GOLD analysis project Ga0209403, IMG submission 187440) | Marine microbial communities from western Arctic Ocean - ArcticOcean_MG_CB11_86 (SPAdes) (version 2) | ecosystem: Environmental > Aquatic > Marine > Oceanic | place: Arctic Ocean... | reverse complement strand
AGGCATCGCTCAGGTTCACCTGGCAGAAATCGGAACGAGGGTCTTTTACGCACAACTTCCCGGCTTCGACACCCACGGCGCGCAGATCGCCACCCAGGCAGGGTTGCTTTCGAATCTTGCGACGTCTGTTTCCGATTTCTTCGATGATCTTCGGGAACACGACGCCTCCGAGAACGTAATCATGCTGGTCTTTACCGAGTTCGGTCGACGAGTAAGGGACAATGGGAATGGCACTGACCATGGCTCAGGTGGCGGCGCATTTCTGATTGGCGATCGTGTGAAGGGCGGCTTCTACGCCGAGTACCCGTCGCTCGATCCGGCAAATCACCTCAGCGGCGATCTGCAATTTAACAACGACTTCAGGAGCCTGTATTCGACGATTCTCGATGGCTACTTTGGAATTGCTCCTGAACCGATCGTCAATGGAAAGTTCGAACAGTTCAGTGGAATGTTCGAGTCGGCGGGAGTTCAGCCGTAATGACCACAACAGAGGCACCAACACCTGAGGTTCTTACAAAATATCCGACCCTGTTACGCATGGGACACCGCTTTGAAACGTCGATTGGCCAACGCTTGTTTGTCGACGGTTTTTACGGCGCCATGGACTTTGCGTTTGGGGGCGACGGCTGGTTCTACGTATTGAACCGCTACGACCCGCCTTCGAACCTCGACTGGACGAATATCCGCATCGCTGTTTGCAACATCGACGATGAGTTCCCAAAAAACCTTGAGCCGCTTATCGACGGCAAACCGCAGGTTAAAGGTGCTGAAGAATTCTTCTCCGTAGTTTTCTGCGATGGAGACCAAAATGGCACGATGTACATCACAGACGAGCGTGCCAACAAGGTAATCGCTATGTCGACCAACACCGGCGATGTGACGGACACGTGGGGTGTTCAGGGCGACGAACCGGGCCAGCTCAACGCACCGGGTGGCATTACGTATTTACCGGACGGAACGATGTGGATTGTTAGTTCAAGGTCTTCTCGGGTGCAGCACTTTACGTCCAAAGGTGAGTTCATTGAGGGCTTTGGTGAGGTTGGCTCCGAGCCCGGTCAGATGTCGTACCCGTGGGGTGTGGCGATTGATCCCGTCGATGGTTCAGTGGTTGTTGCTGATTGGCGAAATGACCGGATCCAACGCTTCACTCCCGGAGGTGAACTGCTTCAGGTGATCGACGAACTTGGCCGCGACGCAGGGACGTTTAATCGACCCAGTGATGTTGCGATCGATACTCACGGCGATTTGTATGTTTGCGATCGCGGAAATGACCGCGTCGTGCAGTTCAATCGAGCCGGGCTATTTATCGAGGCACTTCATGGCGACGCTGTAATGACTGAGCGCGGTGCCGACAAGTTGATGGCAAACCCGGACATGCTCAGATGGCGAGATCACATCGTCGATCTGGGGCGCGAAAAGTTGTTCTGGAAGCCGACCGCTGTGAAGGTGGACGACAAATTCAACGTATACATCATCGACTCAGGTCGGTTCAGGATGCAGGTTTACCGCAAGACGTTCAGGGAATTAGCAGACGATCAGATCGACCCACCGGAGAACTACGCCGACCCCAAGATCAACTGATTTTTTCGACTCATCGAGACTCAGGACGCGTTGGCGTACAGGGTGTTCCCTGCTGGATCAGTTGCCAGAAAAACCCGCTTTATCCGGAGGCATTTCGTCGGGACGAGCGGGCTAAGACCGAGATTTGGTTGGCTCACTAGACGGTGAGAATCATGAATGTTCGGCGAACCCGAATTACTAAGTTGCCTAGGAGCCAACAGTCGCCAGGGCGGGCACACGGCTGTAGATCTGGATTCTATGCCGGCAGCTATCGGCGGTCAGGACGAGTCCATCATCGCTTGTTTCGATAGCCGATGGACGCCAGAATTTTTGCTCCAACTCGAATTGTCCGGCGTTCTCTCGCCAGCTCGCCTGCTCTGGGTTGACGTCGAGGAACTCCTGGCACCACTTAGAAAGCGTTGCATCGCCAACCAGCGTCTCGCTATGCGAACCGTCATTGGCAAATACTTGAACTCGGTTGTTCCGCCAGTCCGCTACATAAACCGTTCCGTCTGACCCGACATGAACACCTGATGGTCGATCGAACTGACCGTCGTTCTGACCGCTGGAGCCTATTACGCTCACAAACTTCCCATCTGGAGTGAACCTCTGAACACGATCATTCCGCCAGTCGACTACCCAGATCCCGTCTTCGCTGTCGATCGAAATCCCCCACGGGAAATTGAACTCGCCAGATCCTGTGCCGAACGTGCCGAACGATGATATGAAACTGCCGTCTGGCGCCAGTTTCTGAACACGGGCATTCAGGTGGTCGACGATATGAATATTGCCTTCGGAGTCGATCGCCATTCCCGACGGTCGGTTGAACTGGCCGTCACCGTCACCGAACTCACCCCATCGCTCGATGAACTCTCCTTCTCGATCGAATATCGAGACATTGTGCATGAACTCATCGGTAACAAATATTCGATCATCTTTGTCGATAGCGATCGCAGTGGGCTGGGTAGTCTGGCCCGGGTCAGTGCCCCATCGAGCGAACTCATACATGTACTCGGAATCCAACGTTTGCACGCTGATCCGAACATCTTTGTTCCCGGCGTTCGAGCGGCTGAGAACAAAGAGAATTCCCTTGCTATCCAGTCTCACATCGATGGGGTTCATGAACCCGCGGCCGAGAAACGACGCGATACCTATCGTGTGGCTGTAAGCAAAGTTTTCGAGTCTCATTGTTAATATTCGCTCCCGATCGCCCTGCTAAGTCCTGACCAGATCTAGCTTATTGAACTTCTGTTTGAGTACCGGTTCCGATTCGACACCGAGCACGTCCTCGAGAAGCGTCGCGTAGATCTGCCTGAAGTCGGTGTTGAATTTCACATCACCCTCCAGCTGATCGGCCAGTCCAAGTTTTGGATACTCGCCGTAAAGCCCGCCCTTGACGGAATCGCCGATCACGAAAGCGGCACCGCCTGAGCCATGATCGGTGCCGGCACCGTTGTCGGCGATTCGGCGACCAAACTCAGAGAACATCCAGATAACGGTTTCTTCGCTCTTGCCCAACTGCTTCAGATCGTCAACGAAGCATGAAACAGCGGTCGAAAGCTGATCCCACAAAATCGCATGATTGACCAGCTCGGCGGTATGCGTGTCGAAGCTTCCGTGGGAGGCGTAGTGAATACGAGTGCCCAACTCTGCCGACATCACCTGAGCGATTCCCTTCAGGCTCTGGGCAATCGGATTGTCTTCCGGGTACTCGACATCTGAGCTGTATGACAGTGGAGCTTCTCGAAGCAGGTCAGCTCCGTCCAAGGCACCTCGCCCGGTCTCAAGCATACGCTGTGACGGGAAGCCCTCGGCTGACATTGGCTGGTAGATACGGCTAACGGTGTCGAGCATCGCGTCTTTGTTTTTTGCCCCCGAAAGTCCGGTGTACAACCCATACGTCTCGAGTGCTCCGACCGAGGCAACGGATACGCCCTGCATTGCAAGCGATCGCGGAAGCCCGCGTCCGAAGTTCACAGTTGTGATTGGGTTCTTGCCTTCGGGATCGATGAGCGAGTTAGCTTTCCCGAGCCAGCCTACGGCCGAAGTCGTGGTCGGTTCGGCAGTGTGCCAGATGTCCATCGACCTGAAGTGCGAACGATTGGGCTCCGGGTAGCCTATGCCCATCATCACTGCCATTTTGTCCTGGTCGAACAGGTTCTTGAACGTACCCATATGAGAGTTGAACGCCACCTTGTCGTCGACCGGAATAAGGTCTTCGCCTTTGAGCCCCATGTTGGGACGGAAGTCGTAGTACAACCCATCCTGATACGGAACCAGGGTATTCAGATAGTCGTTTCCGCCCGATAGTTGGATGACTACCAGATTTTTCTGCTTGTGGCCGTTTGTTTTCATTACCATGTCGACGCCTCCTCAGGTCGCCGTCAGCTGCGTCGTTAGCAGTACTGGTAGTCAGGGGTAGAAACGATAAGTTGGAACATCTCTACGACGCGATCGGAACTGCCAGAGCCGTTTTGTATCGCATGATCGACAAGGACAGACTTTGATTTGGCACCGATATCGATTGAACCCATGGCGTCGAGACACGCTTCAACAAACTCGTCGGGCTGCAGATTATCGCCAGTCAACTCGACAAGTTCGACCATCCTTCTGATGCCGGGTGAATCGACACGCCCGAGTTCAGAGGCTGCGAAGTTGATACGCTCGATCAGTGATCCAGAATCAACCCACTCCTCGCCCTCATGCCAGCCTTCGACACCGGGCGGGTTGAGCAAGTGTTGTCCCATGAACATCGACTGGTTCGCCAGGGTGGACGAATCCATATCAGGAATATCAAACCGGTCAGTCAATCGCGCAGTACCGAACACCAGTTCCGCCGGACTTTTTACTTTGCGGAACCTCACACCTTCTGACTTAAAGTGCTCTGAATTGAAAATGGCTCGAAGAATCGCCTTGATGTCGCCATCGGTCTCCTCGAAAATGTCGGTGAGACGCTCGATTTCCTCGTTATTGGGTTCGTCTGAAACGAAGAACAGGTACAGTCGCATTGCGATGAAATGAGCGGTTGCACGTTTCTTTGCGATCAAGTCGATGATGTCTTCACCGTCGAAGTTTCCGGTTTCGCCCAGAAACTCCTTATCGCCATTGTCGTGGTCCGAAGCGTCGAACCTGAACTCCATTGGGAACGGTCCAAGGAAAAACGGTGGTGGTGTCGGCTTAGACGCCCAGCCGGTAAAAGCACGGGCAGCAGACTTCACGTCTTCCTCTGTGTAGGCACCCTCTCCCATATCGTCGATTCCCATGGAGAATAATTCGAGCAACTCTCGTCCGTAGTTCTCGTTTGGTGCATCTTTATGGCTGTTCTGATTGTCCAGCCAGTACATCATTCCGGGGTTGCGGGAGATTTCGGACAGGATATTACGGAAACTGCCGAGGCCAAGACGACGGAACAGTTCTATCTCGGTCAGCATCTCAAGGCCGTGATCCAGCTTTATTCCGCCAACCGCGAGCAGACTGTGCCAGAACAGGGAGATTTTTTCTTCCAGCGGCTTCTTGCTTGTCGCCAATCGCCAGGACCATTGGGGATCTGCATGCCCGACCGACCGTGCCTCGACTGACGCAATGAAATACCGGTCCATCAAGTCCTGATCTTCAGGTTCACCGGCTGTGGGATTAAGGAGTTCTTCTACGGTCGCTTCGTATCCTTTGGCAACGAACTGATCAATTTGATCTCGTGTTGCTCCGAATCCCGCTCTGCGAAGTAAGTGAGCAGTAACTGCTACATCTTCATGTTTTCTCGCAACGGTTGTCATCGAATCAACTCCGGTGACCAAATAGTAGTCACGCCAGCCTCAGTAACAATTCAAGTGGCCAGCCACTATTACGCTTTAATATGAGCGTAAGCATATGTAGTGGGAGAGTTGAGTGCAAGACCTTTTACGTCGTACTAGAGCGTGATGATATAGCTACATTTGCTCGCTGTTCCTGAAGGGTCAAAACTATCGAGGCATCACGGTCGCCCAGACCCTGCGATACAGCAGACTCCATTTCATCCAGCACTGCCTTGGCGAGCCTGACTGGCACCCCAACTTCGTCCGCCAGACCAACAGCCAGTCGTATGTCTTTGACCGCGCCGTTGAGAGTGAATCTGGGTTCGAAGTCTCCTTTCATGTATGTGTCCGGTAGTCGGACATGAAGGTTTCCAGCTTTACCAATCGCAGCTTGTTGCAATGCGTTTAGCAACCGGTCGGGTTCAATGCCCGCTTTCACACCGATCGTCAGGCACTCGCCGATTATCTGGTCGAGTGAAAACGCAGCAAGATTATTCATCAACTTAGCAATGGTGCCAGCGCCGAGTGAACCAACGTGAACAACGGACGTTGAGAACGCTTCGAGCAGCGGAAGGGCACGCTCAACATCCTGAGGATCGCCGCCGACGAGTGTGGTCAGGCTTGCTTCAGCGGCACCTTCTACACCTCCGCTGATCGGAGCATCTATCATGGACGCACCCCGCAACAAAAGCCGTTTTCCAATCTCTCGAACAATCACAGGGGAGTTTGTCGTGTGATCAATCAACAATGTGCCGGGTCGGATAGATGACTCGATACCTTCTCCGCTTAACACGATTTGCTCCACTTCGGCGGGTCCCGGTAGACACAGGCAGATGACATCGCATTCGGATACCACTTGTGCGAGTGAAGTCGCAACTGTCGCCGCAGTTCCATCAAACGCCGACAACGTGGCAGTGTTTACGTCGAACACTAATAAATCATGCTCGGCTCGGAGCAATTGTTGGGCCATCGGCCGTCCGATCTTGCCAACTCCTATAAATCCCACTCGGGAAGGTCTACCGGACCCCATAGGTACCTCCTTAGTCAGTCACTCAGCAAAAGTGGATATCGTGTTAGCGGCTAATTGCGATCAGACCTTGCGGAAACCTGGATTGACGATCATGGTCAGAGCCACCACCGTCAGGATAGCCGCCCCGAGAAACGCGAATCCGGCACCAACGCCTCGAGAGTCAGCGATCAGTCCAGCAGCGATCCCGACCACCGGTGACAACGCGTGATCGACCAACGTGACCGATACAACCCTGCCGCGTAACCTGTCGGGCGTTCGTTCGAGGAGCATGGTGGTGTTTGCCGCTCGAAATATGGTTTGGGCCATGGCTCCAACAATGAGGAACGGCATAATGAGCCAGAACATCGACGCCCAGCCGACAGCCAGTAGCGACGCTCCGTAAACGACTGTCACCAGCAACATCAGAGCACCTTTACGTGGGATGTTCTTCTTCGACGCGATATACAAACCAGCACTGAGACTGCCAATCGCCGCGACCGATTGCAGAATGCCCAGAAGCTCGACTTCCGCGTGCAGCACTTCGGTGATCAGGCCGGGCAACAACGTTCGATGTGCGATTCCGATTGCAAACGGCGCAAGCCCGAGTAGAACCAGCGTAAGGATCGTCTTGTCATTAGCTATAAACCGAAATCCCTCTACTAATTGACCGCCCGCGCTACGTCGCTTGACACTCGAAGCTGGCAAGTCAGGGATTTGTATTTTTGTCGTTGTCCACAACACGAGGACGTAGACGGCAGCAGAAACTACGTACGCGCTGCCCACTCCCCAGAAACCGATGATGAACGCAACCGCAGCCGGCCCAACGAATCGCGTACCGTTAATGGCGATCGAGTTCAAACTGACCGCGTTGAGCATCCGATCCTTGCCAACTAGCTGGGGCACGATCGAGGTGCGTATCGGTTGATTCATCGACATGCTGATGCCCAGCAGGAACGCGATTCCGTAGACGTGCCACAACTCGACGATACCGAGCAGGATGAGCGCCGCCATCACCACGTACATCGAAAACGTCCAGACCTGAATCACCATCAGGGTTTTGCGACGATCCCATCGGTCAGCGACGACACCTCCGGCGATTCCGAAAATGAGCTGCGGGATACCTCGTGCAACATTGACGGCAGCAACAGCCGTGAATGATCCAGTTAACTGCCACACTAGCCAACTGCGTGCGAGCATATCTGCGTGCATGGCGGTTGCTGATCCGACCTGACCCATCCACAGATACCTGTAGTTCGGGACTACCAGCGAAACGAATGGCGAGCTCAGTCGACTCCTGATCGACGAGCCGCTCGTAACGGGTTCAGCAACATCCGTTTCACGACTCAACGTGCACGCGCTTTACGGGTCGCCAGAGTGATCACTGTCACGAAATACGCCTGATTGTCGATGAGCCGAGCACAAGAAGACCGGTAGCTGCGATAAGACCTACTCCGATGATGAACAGAGTGTTTTGCGCGCCTATATGGTCGATTGCGTATCCCATCGGCAGTGCACCCAGGGGCATCAACCCGAAGGTCATCATGTTCAGGCTCATGACACGCGCTCTGAACGCGTCGTCAGTGGCTTCTATCGTCAACGATTGACCGAGCGTCATACGTATCGTTCCTGTGAAGCCAATTACGAGCATCACCGCCATTCCTGCGAGGTACATCTGGGATACCGCCAGAAGAAGCATCCCAACTCCCGACCCGCCAATACCGACTATCAAAAGTATCGGTCCCCTGCGGTGTCCTTCCCGAAGATTGGCCGTTATGGCTGCCGCAATAAGGCCGCCGACTCCCATCGCCGCCATGAGCCAGCCGATCTCAGCGGCGTCGATGTCGTACAGCCTGCGTGTGAAAACAGGTATTTGCATACGGAACGGCATGGCCAGCAGTGCTGGCGTTAGGCCAGATATGAGAAGCATGAAAACTAACCGGTTGTTCCACGTGTATTTCAGTCCTTCGCTGATGTCTGCAAATACATTCTTTTTTACGCCATTTAACTCGGGCAAGAACTTTGGAAGTCGACTGGTGAAGAAGACCGCAAGCAAGGACAAACCTGTGACAGCGAAGTAGACCGATTCCGGCCCTGCGAACCCGTAGAGAACCCCGGCGATGCCCGGGGCTACGATGGCCATCACGCCCATCCCGGCTGAGTCCAGTGCTACCGCATTGGTGATGTTTTCTTTACCGACTAGTTTGGGAAGAATCGCCTGTCTGGCTGGCATCTGGAACGCGAATGTCACGCCCTGAAGCAACGACGCAAAGAACAGGTGTATCCAGTGAATCGAGTCGGTCGCGATGAGCACCGCGATTATCAGTGCGAGAATCGCAGCTGCGCCCTGCGAGATCTGGATCACCAGTCGCCGCTCTAGACGATCTCCCGCAACTCCGCCAAAGAGCGACATGATGAGCATCGATGGAGCGAACCCCATGGCGACAAGTCCCGTAATGAAAGCGCTGCCTGTGAGGTCGTCGACAAAAACGGTACAGGCGATGGTCTGCATCGTGAACCCGCCCATGATGAGCATCGAAGCGCCCCACATGTACCTGTAGCCGGGGTGCCTGAGCGATTCGACGGTGTGCGAAGCGGCACTGAAGGCGCGGTCTTTGAGACTGGAAGGCGCGACCGGAGTGGCCTGCTGATTCAGCCGGCTATCTCCAGTGTCTGTCGGCCGCGTATTTGCCATCGCCGCATGATAGACCCATAAAGCTGAGAAAAGCCTATATACAACTTGATCACACACCACGACCGACCGTTAGGTTGATAGATTTCGGCACTGATTATTCCACTGAAAGTCGCACTTCAGGTTCTGACAGAACCACTCTTGATGGGCCCGGTGTCAAAGCCAATCCTCAGTCTGAATCAGCAGGTTCCAGGTCATATGGCTTTATCAGAAAAATAGGGGGATTTTCACTCGAACCGGTCTACGAGTGAATGCTGTCGCTTAAAACTGGTGGCTTTGACAAGTTCACTGTTTTTTGGGACGTTCGCCAGGATCAATGGTGCAAGCAAGTCTTAATCTGCTTGCATAAACAACAAGAATGCTGTTCTTCTTCGTGTCCGAGTTATGACATAGTTTGGTCGGTACGCCATTCGCAAACACGGTAAATAAATGTCCGATGGCCAAGCAATGTTCGATAATTTCTCTTAAATACAGCTGCGGACTGACTGTGCGGATAGGGCATAAAACAGATCTTGTTGTTTTCACAAGGGGAGATGCTATTTTGCCCCGGCGCTGAGTTCTCACAGAACCCTGAGCGCTGAATTGCTCGTTATTTCAATTGACTCGAAATGGATCTTCTGGCGAAATATTTGTGATTAACTGTGACTAACATCGATCAACCGCGGATTACCCTTAAAACGGGCACAATCGAATCATCCAGTGCGATTCTAGTGCTCCGCATTGCCTTCGGCGTGCCGATTGCTCTCTTCGCTGGATTCATCGGCAGCATCTTCAACATCATCGCTGTACCTACGCGAACAGCTGCCGATATACCGAATTTTTTAGTTCCAATAATCGTCACAACTTTGTTCGCTGCGGCGGGCGGGATGATCGTATGGTTCAGTAGGTTCGACTCAAAACGCAGCACTGCCTTCATATGGGCTATATCAACGGCTGGAGGATTGCTCGGCGCCTTCGCTGCGTACTATCTCGGCGATAGGTATATCGGACCTGTTGATCTACACATCTTAAATAAGCGGCTTGCTCAGATGGTGTTGATTGGCGCCGCAATCGGGGTAAATGTGACTGCCGCGATCGTTGCTGTTGCCGGATCAAAAATGGGCAAGTAGCCGATCACAAGTTGCTGTCCCGCAGCGAAGGCCATGAGTTCGTCTGGGTCACAGGCCAAACTCCCGCTACCTTCTGATTCGGTCAGCCGTACAGCATAGAGATCAGGGTATTGCGCGCCCGGCTAGCACACCGGTGCAGCGCTCGTGATCGACGGCCACATCGCCATTGACCAGTACATAATTGATCCCGACCGGATAGACGGCAGGGTCTTCAAACGTCGCTTGGTCGCTAATGGTCTCATCATTGAAAACGACGATATCTGCGAATTTGCCGACCTCGAGGGTTCCTCGGTCCTTTAGGCCAAACCGGGTAGCCGGGTTCTGTGTCACTCGCTGAATAACTTGCTCCAGAGGGTGGCCGTATCGACGGCGGAGGCGTCCGACAATTCTTGGGAAGGTGCCGTATGCCCTCGGGTGAACCATTCCGCCTACGGGGCAGGCGTCCGATCCGACCATGAAATCGTCGCGTGCCAACAGTTCCATTACATCCTCTTCAACCTGTCGCCACAACTTCACACTGGGCGTCGGAATGCCTCTGAAGCCAACCATTAGCTTCTCCTCGAGCATCAAGTCGCACACCATCTCTTCAACGGAAACGCCGCGTTCGGCAGCAATATCCGGGAACGCCATTCCTTCTAAATGCTTGTTGGCTTCTGACTCAATGCTGGTCCACATAAAGCCGTCAAGACTCCCCAGTCCTGCAGCTTCTTGCATGTATTTGACGAGTTTCTTTTTCGTTTCTGGGTCGGCAAGGCGGGCGATCATATCTTCAGGACGCCCCTCGTGGAACCAACCAGGCATCGCACCGAGCGGAGCCCCTGCACCTGTTGGGTACGGGTATGTTTCGAGTGTTATGTCGACCCCGTCTGCCCTCGCGCGTTCGATCGGTTCCATGATCTTCTCAACCTGACCTGCGTTATCAGGCGCTGTGCGGTAGTGCTCGATATGCAGTTTTACACCTGAACGCCTTCCGATCTCAAGTGCGTCTTCGATTCCGCCATTGTGGAAACCACGCTCAAGGTAGGCAGTGCGCGTGTGGATACTAAATGGCATCCCGAAATCGGCGGCCACTTTGCATAATTCAACCAGTTCTTCGCTATCTCCCCAGGAATTTGGAAAGTATGAAAGGCCGGTCGAGAACCCGCACGCGCCCTGTTCAAGAGATTCGAGTAACAAGCTCTTGGCGGTCTCGAGGTCTTGGCCGATCATCGGCGCATCACGCATTCCGATTACGTTCATACGTAAGGCGCCGTGGCCGAGAAACATCGCTACGTTGCAGGCTGTCTTGCGATCGTAATTATTCCGAGCAGCTTCCACTGATGAGAAATCGAGATCCTCTGGAGGAAGTCCAAGGACGCCCGCGTTGTACCAGCGGACCGCTTTGTATTCTTCCGGTGGTAATAGGGCGTAGCCGATCCCGTCTGGGGCGATTATTTCTGTCGTAATGCCCTGTCGTATCCCCATTGCGTGCTGACCGTCCAAAAGCAGGACGCCATCGGAATGAACATGCGTGTCGATAAACCCGGGGGAAAGTGTCAGGCCTGTGGCATCGATGATTCGGCGTGCGGAGGCTGATCTCAGATCGCCAATCTCGGCCACACGATCCCCGCTAATACCTAGATCCGCCCTGATGCCTGGGCTTCCGGTCCCATCGATCAATTGTCCACCGATTATCAATGTGTCAAACAACGCTGCCTCCACTCACGAACTTGTACTCCCTTATTACGAGCTGTAATCACCTCATAAACGGAAGTTAGATTGAATTCAATTGATTGGTTGCTCAACTCGTAGTGTTTGAATCCGGCATTCTTCGAATTAGTCACCCTATTGGATGATTCTTTGACGGAATCGCAT
>Ga0209403_10006340_pt1 | contig 12018 bp, 8 predicted proteins | sample ArcticOcean_MG_C_8_FD_187440 | JGI IMG/M metagenome (GOLD analysis project Ga0209403, IMG submission 187440) | Marine microbial communities from western Arctic Ocean - ArcticOcean_MG_CB11_86 (SPAdes) (version 2) | ecosystem: Environmental > Aquatic > Marine > Oceanic | place: Arctic Ocean... | reverse complement strand
ATTTAAAGCAAAAAATGAGCAATACATTGTTCATGTTTTCACTGATGTTGATTGCCCTTATTGTGCCAAACTACATGCAAATATGGAGAAAATGAATTCGCTAGGAATCACCATAAAGTATCTAGCCTCTCCAATAGAACAGCTCCATCCTAATGCACAGAGTGCTATGGAAAAAATTTGGTGCGCTGAAGATAAATCAGTTGCACTTCACAACTATAAACTAATGCGCTTTTTACCGGAAAGTGTTGAATGTGAGAATCCAGTTGCAGAACAACTAGCCATTTCAAAACAATTGGGAGTTGATGGAACACCTTCACTATTTTTTGCAGATGGTTCTAACACCCCTGGTTACCAAGATCCACAAGAGCTTCTTAATAGCATCATATCTAAAATTGCTCAATAAAAACAACGCTAGAGTTATTGCACATAGAGCTATTTGCTTAATCGCTTTAGAAAAAAAATCTCTATCTGAAGCAACTTTTCCAGCTGAAGCTAATGACTTATCCTTTGCAAAATCTTTAACATTTGGATCAATTCGCTTTTATCATCACCTTAATGACTTAATCACGCCTAGGATCAAAAAACCCTTAGAAAAAAAGAATCTTGATATTCACTGCTTATTAATTTTAGGGGCATATCAACTTGTTTATACTGATATTTCTATCCATGCTGCAATCAAAGAAACTGTTGATATTGCAGAGATAATAGGAAAAAACTGGGCAAAAGGATTCGTGAATGCAATACTCAGAGGTATTGACCGGGATCGAGATGTAATATTAAAATCACCTCACCATTCCCATCCAACTTGGATGGTGAAGAAATTTAAAAAAGATTACCCAGATAGTTATCAAGAAATATTCATTGAAAACAATAAACAAGCCCCAATGTCAATTCGAGTTCATCCCTCAATTGAAAGAGATGACTTTAAAACAAAACTTCAAAATGACAACATATCGAGCGAATCATCTAAAATTGCCCCTCAAGCTCTAGTCCTTGATGATGCAGTTAATATAACTAGTCTGCCAGGTTTTGAAAATGGATCTTGTTATGTTCAAGATATTTCTACACAATTAGCAGCCCCACTAATTTCTCCTAGAAAAGGCGAACGCATTCTTGATGCATGTTGTGCGCCTGGTGGAAAAACAACTCATCTAGCTGAGCTTTGCCCTGATGCAGATATAATTGCAATAGATAATGACAAAATGAGACTTTTAAAGGTTCAAGAAAATATTGATCGTCTACAAAATAAAAATGTCAAAATTATACTGGGTGATGCTACTCGTCAAGACTGGTGGGATAAAAAGATGTTTGATAAAATCTTAATAGATGCTCCATGCTCAGGAACAGGAGTTATTCGAAGGCATCCAGACATTAAGCTGTTAAGAAAGCCACGAGATGTTAGCGAAGTTACTAAAATTCAAGCATTAATTCTCGACAATCTATGGGCCTTGTTAAAGCCCGGTGGAGAGCTAGTGTACGCTACTTGTTCAGTTCTAAAAGATGAAAATGAAAACCAGATTAATGCTTTTCTTCAAAGAGTTGGGGATGCAAAAAATGAGGAAATAGCACTCTCATGGGGAGAGGGTTTAATTGGAAAGCAACAGCTTCCAGAGCATAAATATGATGGCTTTTACTATGCCAAGCTCATAAAGAATCTATAAAAGTTTGATTTTTATTTCTCGAGGGCGATATCTAAAACTTGATCTATCCACTTCACTTTTATAATTTCAAGCTTGCCTTTGATTTTCTCTGGAACTTCAGACAGTTCTCGTTCATTATCTTCAGGAATAATGACAGTTTTAATGCCGCCTCTCATTGCTGCAAGTAATTTTTCTTTAAGCCCTCCAATAGGTGTAATTTCTCCTCTAAGTGTAATCTCACCAGTCATTGCAACAGCAGCCTTTACTTTTCGGCCCGTTAAAACTGAAACTAAAGCAGTACACATTGCCGCTCCTGCACTTGGACCGTCCTTAGGAGTAGAACCATCAGGAACGTGGATATGTATATCTAGCTTTTCATGAAAATCATCTGCAATCCCTAAAGACTCTGCACGAAGACGTGTCACAGACATAGCAGCCTGAATTGACTCTTTCATAACATCACCTAGCTGCCCTGTGTAATTAAGCTTACCCTTACCTTTATATGAAGAGGCCTCAATTGTAAGCAAATCACCGCCTACTGAAGTCCACGCAAGACCAGTCACCTCACCTATCTGGTTATGTTCCTCAGCAAGGCCAAAGCGATATTTTTTCATTCCCAAGAATTTTGGTAAACTCTTCGAATTAATTATAGCTCTTGCTTTACGTTTTTTAAGTGTCACTTCCTTAACAACTTTCCTGCAAATACCGCCAATCTCTCTGTCAAGATTACGAACACCTGCTTCTCTTGTGTAGTAACGAATAATATCCATTATTGCAGAATCTTTGAATACTATTTCAGAGGCTTTGACACCATTATTTTTCATTTGTTTTGAGATTAAATGGCGCTTAGCAATTTCAAGTTTTTCATCCTCTGTGTAACCAGAAATCTGAATTATTTCCATTCGATCTATCAATGCGCCCGGAAGGTCCAAGGAGTTTGCAGTTGCAACAAACATTACTTGTGAAAGGTCATAGTCAACCTCTAAGTAGTGGTCATTAAAGGTGTGATTTTGTTCTGGATCTAAAACTTCCAACATCGCAGAACCGGGGTCACCTCTAAAGTCAGAGGCCATTTTATCGATCTCATCTAGTAAGAATAATGGGTTTTTGACATTAACTTTTTGCATTTTCTGAACAATTGAACCTGGCATAGCTCCAATATAAGTTCGCCTATGGCCTCGAATTTCAGCTTCATCTCTAACCCCACCAAGTGCCATACGAACATATTTTCGGTTAACTGATTTTGCAATTGACTCTCCAAGTGATGTCTTTCCAACCCCTGGAGGTCCAACCAAACAAAGAATATTTGCCTTGTTGTGAGTCACTCGACTTTGTACAGCCAAATGCTCCAAGATCCTTTCCTTGACTTTATCTAAACCATAATGATCTTCATCGAGTATTTTTTTTGCTTTGATTAAGTCTTGATTTATTTTTGTTTTTTTACTCCAAGGCACGTCACATAAGTTTTCAATATAGGTTCTTATGATTGAAGCATCAGATGATTGTGAAGACATTCTTTGTAACTTATTGAGCTCACTTTGTGCTTTATTCTTTGCCTCTTTAGGCATTTTTGCCTTATTAATACTTAATTGTAATTCTTCAATTTCATTTTCATCGTCAAGCGTTCCAAGCTCTTTTTGGATAGACTTCATTTGCTCATTTAAATAGTAGTCTCTTTGATTTGACTCCATTTGTTTGCGAACTCTGCTTTGAATTTTCTGTTCTGCACCTAAAACATCCAATTCCCCTTCAAGTATTGATAGGATTTTTTCCAATCTATCTTTAGCAAGGCCACTCTCAAGTAGAGCCTGCTTTTCTTCAACTTTAAGATTAAGATTAGCAATAATGACATCACTAAAACGCTCTATATCAGTGATTTCTTTGAGTACCTTGTATACCTCTTCTGGAATTTTTTTACTGAGCTTTATATATTTCTCAAAATTCTCTAGAGCTAAGCGCATCATCGCCTTAATCTCTGTATCGTCTTCAAAGCCTAAAGTACAGTCACTAAGAATAACTTCAGTATGCTCTTTAAGATCAACAAACTCTTCAATTTTAGCTCTTTTAATTCCCTCAACTAAAACCTTTATAGTTCCGTCGGGTAGTTTGAGTAATTGAAGGATTGTTGCCAATGTGCCAACCTTATGAAGGTCTTCATTATTCGGCTCTTCAATAGTTTCGTCTTTTTGAGTTACTAGGAAAACATTTTTATCTGCTTCCATTGCTTGAGTAATGGCATTAACTGAAGATTTTCTTCCAATAAATAGAGGAATAACAGTGTGAGGAAAAACCACCACATCTCTCAGTGGCAAAAGTGGTATTGACTGTTTCTCTATGCCGTTTGTCTCTATTGTGACTTCTGTTCCCATAATAATGAAACACCTTGCTTAACTAGTAATCTTTCTAGATAGTGTCTCGTAACATTAATTTCAAGTAGCCACTGACCAAATTCATTCATTATTTCTTTTTCGATAAAGCCAATTTTATGTATTTCACTCCTAATAAATGCCGACTGAACATCTAACTGAATTCTGGCACAGGTCATCATACCGCTTAAGCTTTGAGACAATGCTTTATAAATCAAGTCAATTCCCTCACCTGAGTGAGCAGAAAGCCAAACTCGATAAATGTTTCCATCATTATCCTTGTCCACCCTTGGACTAAAATCACCAATTTCATCAATCTTATTCATCACAATAATGCTTGGTATATTTTGCGCATCTATCTGCTCAATAATATCTTCTACTTGTTCAATCTTATCTCTATTATTGGCATCAGATGCATCGACAACATGAAGAAGAACATTAGCCTGTCGTGTTTCTTCAAGAGTTGATTTAAAAGCCTCTACCAACTCGTGAGGTAAGTCTTGAATAAAGCCTACTGTATCAGCTATAACCGCTTCTCCAGCAGCAGGCAAAATCACTCGACGAATAGTTGAATCTAGTGTCGCAAATAGTTTGTCATCTGCATAAACATTTGCATTAGTCAATCGATTAAAAAGTGTCGACTTTCCGGCATTAGTGTAGCCTACAAGTGAGATCATAGGGAGCTCCTTTTTAAGGCGCGATTTTCGCCCCAAATCATGCTGTTTATGGACCTTTGCAAGTCGCTTATTGATATTTTTAATTCGAATTGAAATTAAACGCTTATCCGTCTCAAGTTGAGTTTCACCAGGACCACGAAGACCGATACCACCTTTTTGTCTTTCCAAGTGAGTCCATCCTCTTACAAGTCTAGTAGACAGGTGACGCAGTTGTGCTAATTCAACTTGCAACTTGCCCTCAAACGAACTAGCTCGTAGCGCAAAAATATCTAAAATTAAACCAGTACGATCCATCACTTGGCACTTTAAGGCCTTTTCTAGATTGCGCTCTTGTGAGGGAGATAATTCAAGTGAAAAAATAACTAAATCAATTTCATGCTCACTCACAATGTCTGATAATTCATCAACCTTACCAGTGCCAATAAAAAATTGTGCTTTAGTAAAATTTCTTTTTACTGTTATTGTGTCTACAATATTTAAACCAGAAGATAAAGCGAGCTGCTTAAACTCACCCAAACTATTAGGTGTATGCCTTCCAGAGGTCAACTCGACATGAATCAAAACTGTTCGTTCACCTTGGCCTACTGCATCTTTTTGACGATCAAACAAATCCATAGGCATTCTTAAATCGTCAGCATATAAAAAAGAAGGTCATCAACTAGCTTTACGAATAGTATTTAATTTTTGTTCAGGAAAATGAAGAATAGTTGGCTTATTTTTTCTCTCAACTACTGCCTTATCAATAATAACTTCTTTTACACCTGGAGTCGATGGAATCTCATACATCGTTTCCAGTAGTAGATCTTCCAAAATAGCTCTCAAACCTCTTGCACCTGTTTTTCTTTTGATAGCGAGCTTTGCAATAGCTATTAGAGCATTTTTTCTAACAGTTAGTTTCACGCCTTCGATTGCAAAAAACTGCTGAAACTGCTTTACAACAGAGTTTTTTGGCTTAGTAAGAATTTCAACTAAGGAATCTTCATCTAACTCATCAAGAGAAGTATGAACAGCTAAACGACCAACCAATTCAGGAATTAAGCCAAACTTAATTAAATCATCTGGCTCTAAAAAATTATAAAGTTCAGTCAATGTTTTTTCGCTATTCTCACCTTTAACCTTTGCAGAGAAACCAATGCCTGTATCTTTATCAATGCGCTTATCTATAATTTTATCTAGCCCATCAAATGCGCCGCCACAAATAAACAAAATTTTTGAAGTATCAACATCAATCGTTTCTTGATTTGGGTGTTTCCTCCCTCCCTGAGGTGGGACAGATGCAATTGTGCCCTCAATCAATTTAAGCATTGCTTGCTGAACCCCTTCACCAGAAACATCTCTAGTTATTGAGGGGGAGTCTGATCGACGCGAAATTTTATCAATTTCATCGATAAAAATAATGCCTTGCTCAGCTTTTTGTGGATCAAAATCACATTTAGCTAGTAGACTTTTGATGACATTTTCTACATCATCGCCAACATAACCTGCTTCAGTTAGAGTCGTTGCATCTGCCACAGCAAAAGGGACATCTAAAAAGCGAGCTAAAGTTTGAGCAAGAAGTGTTTTTCCACACCCAGTAGGGCCTACAAGCAATATATTTGACTTATCTAACTCAATGTCGTTAGATATAAAATTAGTTTTCAAACGCTTATAGTGATTGTAGACTGCTACTGAAAGAACTTTTTTTGCATGCGACTGACCAATAACATAGTCATTTAAAAAATTAAATAATTGCTTAGGCGTATAGTTCCAATCCTGATGCTGATCAGTTATATCCTTAGTAGTCTGCTCCTGAATAAGACTATAACATGATTCTACACATTCATTACAGATATAAACACCAGGGCCCGCTATTAAGCGCCCAACCTCGTCTTTGTGTTTAGAGCAAAATGAACAATGAAGATCTTCTGTATTTTGAGCCATAGGCGAAATATAGTTTAGCGCTTGTAAATTACCTTATCGATGAGTCCATATTTAGCAGACTCACTTGCCGACATAAAGTTATCTCGATCAGTATCCTTTTGAATATTTTTCATACTTTTCCCCGTATGATTCTTGAGAATTCTATTTAAATTATCTCTGACTTTGAGAATTTCTTGGGCATGAATATCGATATCACTTGCTTGCCCGGAAAAACCACCTAAAGGCTGGTGAATCATACACCTAGCATGAGGAAGGGCAAACCTTTTGCCTTTCGTTCCTGCTGTGAGCAGCAATGCTCCCATACTTGCTGCTTGACCTATACAAAGCGTAGAAATATCTGGCTTAATAAACTGCATTGTGTCATAAATTGCCAAACCTGCTGAAACAGAACCACCCGGCGAATTGATATATAAATGAATATCCTTATCAGGATTCTCAGATTCTAAAAAAAGAAGCTGAGCAACTACCACATTTGCTGTGTAGTCTTCAACTGGTCCTACCATGAACACAACACGCTCTTTAAGTAGTCTTGAATAGATATCATAAGCCCTCTCTCCTCTACCAGAGTCTTCGATAACTATAGGAATTTGATTTAAGTTTTGAATTGCCATATTAACTTTGAGGATTCATTATTTCTAAAAAAGTTTTTTCAGAAGTCTTCACTTTAGCTTTTTCTGCAACATGTTTAGCAACAAGATCTTCAACGACAATAGATTCAATACTTGCCATTCTTGATGGATCAGTGTTGTACCAGTCAATCATTTGTTGCGCACTCTCGCCATACTGTAAAGATATTTCGTTAAGTTTAGCATCAACTTGCTCTTTTTCAGCCTTTATTTCCCTGTCGGTTGCAATTTTATTAATCAACAAACCAAGCTTGACTCTTCTAGAGGCTTCCTCTTGGAACATTTCTGCAGGTAATTTACCTTTAGAGGGCATTCCTTGCTGTTCCATCCTAGATTCCATGTCTTGTTGTAATTTTAGCGATTCAGCACTGACACTTCCCTCAGGCACCTCAAAATCATTTGCAGCTAGAAGTGCATTAAAAGCAGTGTCTTTATTTTGCTGTACTAGGCGAGAACTTAACTCCATTTGCATTTGGTTGCTCATTCGGGTTTTCATAGTTTCAAAATCTTTTTCACCAAATTTTTTTGCAAATTCATCATCACGCTTAACTTCCTTAGGAGAGCCAATTTCGTTTACCTTAACTTTAAATATAGCCTCTCTTCCTGCTAAATTTTCAACATGATAGTCTTCTGGAAATGTTGCATTTACTTTGACTGTTTTTCCAGGAGCAACATCTAACAAGCCTTGTTCAAAACCCTTAATCATTGCTCCCTTTCCTAGAACTATTTCAAAACCTTCTGCAGCGCCACCCTCAAATGACTCGCCATCTAATAAGCCTTCAAAATCAATGATTAAGCGATCTCCATCTTTTGATTTTCTTTTAACAGAGCTATATTCAGCAGACCTGTCCTGTAAATCTTGTAAAGCGCGCTCTTCATCTTCTTTTGTAACTTTTGCGTTTAATTGCTCCATACTGATGCTGGATAATGAACCCACTTTGATCTCAGGATAGACCTCAAACTCAATTGTATAAATTAAGCTATCAGTATTTTCTGTGTCTACATTTGTCAAAGAAGGCTGTGCTGCCGGTATAACATCAGCATCTTTCAAAGCATCTTCTAAGGTCTCACTAACAATCTCAGTTGCAGCATCAGACATAGCACTAGCACTAAAGCGTTGGCGCAGAACTGCAGCTGGAACTTTACCTTTCCTGAAGCCATCAATCCGCACTGTCTGAGAAAGTTTTTGAATAATCTTGTCTGTTTTTTGATTGAAAGCCTCTACTGGCAGTTCAACCGTAAGGGATCTTTTCAGCCCTTCGAGTTTAGTTAATGAGGTCTTCATCTAATCTAATCCGTAACTTATTAAAAAAAAAGAAATTATACAGGATTTTTCTAGTTAATAAAAAGGCTGCTTGCTCTTAAAATTAACCAATATGAAGCAAGCTAAAAGCGGGAACCTGTATAGCTTACTTGGTAATTTGACTGAGACAACCATTCTAGGTTTATCTCTATACCCCAACCAGCCTTGTGGGGCATCTGAAGATATCCGTTAACAATCTCAAAATTTGGAGTAAATATATTGTCCTGCCAAGGGTAGTAGTCAAGCCCCTCAATTGAAAACTCCAAATACTTTCCAGCATTCGGAATAGAACCCATAATATGTGCAGAAAACAGCGTTACCAATGAGAGATTGGCTGCATGTAGAGTTACAGGTAAATTAGCCTTTTGTGCCAACTTAGCAACCTCTAAAGTCCTAGTAATACCTCCCATATAACACACATCAGGCTGAACAATATTTACTACCTGAGTATCAATCATATGCCTCCATACTCGCATATCGTTGTCCTGTTCGCCGCCACTTATATCAATCTCTAATGCATCTTTAACTTGGCGAGTCCAATCAGGCTCCCAGTATGGACAAGGTTCCTCAAAATGACTAACACCATAATCTTGCAGCATATGTCCGACCTCAATGGCCTTAGCTGGACTATAAGCGCTATTAGCATCCACTAACAAAGATACCTCATCACCCAACACCTTACGAACCTCTTTAACAATAGCCTCTGTTCGACCAGGCCACTGATCAATATCATGCCCACACTCTCGACCAATTCGAAATTTAAACGCAAAATAGCCATGCGCTTCCTTAAGACCAAGCAGTCTTTCAGCCTCAGCCTCAGGACTAATCTCTCGCTGCATACTTGAAGCATAAACTGGCACAGCTTTAGAGCTTCCCCCTAAAAGCTGACAAACACTCATATTGTCGCGCTTAGCCCGAATATCCCAAAGCGCAGTATCAAGTCCGCATAATGCGCGATACAGATAGGTACCAGGAAACTTATGTTCTCTTTCTAAAACTTCTCTATTTAAATCATCAATATCTAATCCACTCCAACCCAAAATATGCGGAGCAACTTGGCGATGAACAATCTGGGCACTTATATCAGCATTATATGTCGAGGTTTGACCCCAACCCTCGTCCCCTTCATCAGTTCGAACGCGAACCAGGCCGATGTATTCATTAGTAAAAGTTTCAATGCTAATTATTTTCATAAATAAATGTTTTAATAAGTTTAATGCTTTGCTATATCTTTCAAAATTAGATCGGAAGCCTTTTCCCCCACCATAATTGTAGCGGCATTAATATTACCACATATTAGTTGCGGAAATATTGATGCATCGGCCACTCGAAGACCCTCTATACCATAGACTTTAAGTTTACTATCAACAACATCTTTTAGTGGATCAGGGCCCATTCGGCAAGTACACGAAGGGTGGAAAACAGTCCATGCATTGTCTTTTATATCTTCGACCAATTGAGCGTCTGATTTACATTCAGGACCAGGTCGAAACTCGTCAAGAATGACCTTACTAAAACTCTTAGTTTTGGCTAATTTCCTCAACAACTTTACGCCCTCTAATAAATCTTGGACATCATCCTTATGCGATAGATAGTTAGGTTCAATTATTGGCGCAACACTTGGGTCACTACTCTTTATTCGAATCTCCCCCCTTGAATTTGATTTACAGTTAGACACACCTAAAAGCATAGCTGAAAAGGGGTCTGGACTTAGCATAGCTCGCCTTCCTGGTAGCTCAAGGGAATAACTAACAGGTGAAAAATAAAGCTGTATATTTGGCGCTTTAAGATTGGCTCGAGTTCGCACAAAGCCACCAGACTGGTTAACACTTAAACTTAACGGGCCAGTCCTAGTTAGAATATATCTCATACCTTGCAGTAGTTTTCCCCACCAAGGCCTCAGCTGATCGTTCAACGTTCGCACCTTGCTTTTATAAAAATAATTCACCCCTAGATGGTCTTGGAGGTTTTTCCCAACAGCCGGACTGTGGTGAACAACTGAAACATTTGCCTCCTTTAGAACTGACTCTGGTCCGATTCCAGAAAGCTGAAGTAGTTGAGGTGAATTGACCGCTCCTGAGCTTAATATAACTTCTCGCTTGGCGTTTACCTGATTGAGATTACCAGCCTTTTTGTATTCAACACCACTAGCACGTTTACCTTCAAAGAGGATATGCGTAACATGAGCATTCATTATAACAGTAAGGTTTTTACGACTCATTACTGGTCTTAAATACGCCCTTGAAGTTGACATTCGCTGACCACCATGAGTTGTAATCTGGTAATTACCAACACCCTCCTGACTAGCACCATTCATATCCTTATTAAAACTAAAACCTATCTCTTTCGCTGCAGATATAAAGTTTTTGCATAGCGGATGTAACTGACTAGACACATCTGAAACCTTCAAAGGTCCATCACCACCCCTATAATCGTCGCTTCCGTGCTGCCAAGTCTCCATACGCTTAAAATATGGCAACAATTCATCAAAAGACCATCCCGGATTACCAGCCTCATACCAATCATCAAAATCTCTTGGATTACCCCTAACATAGACCATAGCGTTGATTGAGCTTGACCCACCCAGCACCTTCCCTCTTGGCCAATAACTAGGTCGATTACCTGCATCGGGACTCGGTTCTGTCATATACATCCAGTTAACTGCTTTTTGATGATAGGTCTTACCATAGCCAATCGGCATTTGGATATAAAAACGCCGATCTGAGCCACCTGCCTCAAGAAGCAGAACTCTATTTGAGGGGTCTTTACTAAGTCTATTTGCAAGAACACACCCAGCAGACCCAGCTCCTACAATTATATAATCGTAATCAGACATAAGCGTATGATGGAAAATTCATTTTCCCCATGAAGAGTAATTTAAAACTCCTTTATTATATGGAATTCATAAAAAAAATAGCAAAATAATCTATAAACTTAAAGCTAATATTGGATAGATTTTCTATGATCATTTCAGACCCATTTTTTTATTTACTAATTTTACTTGCTGGCGCATTTGCAGCCGCCTTGGTAACTGGAGCGACTGGCTTTGCAGGTGGACTTATACTTAATGCTTTTTGGCTTCATATTATGGAGCCCATTAGTGCAATTCCTCTAATTATTACTTCTTGCTTGTTAATTTCTGCTAGCCCTATTTACAAATTACGAAAAACACTTGATTTTTCAAAGCTTAAACCATTCATTTTATCTGGCGTTATAGGCACGCCTCTTGGAATGCTGCTACTAACTTTGACTGACCCTAATATATTTAAAGTTTCTATTGGCATGTTTTTAGTGACTTACACATTATGGATGCTTAAAAGTAATAGTTTTTCCATTAAAGTCAATGAAAATCGATCTGTTGATAGCTTTATAGGACTAATTAGTGGCCTTATGGCTGGCTTTGCTTCCTTGGGTGGCTTGTTGCCAACAATATGGGTCGGCCTTCAAAGATTACCAAAAAATACTCAGCGCGGAACTTACGAGCCA
>Ga0209403_10006334_pt1 | contig 12021 bp, 18 predicted proteins | sample ArcticOcean_MG_C_8_FD_187440 | JGI IMG/M metagenome (GOLD analysis project Ga0209403, IMG submission 187440) | Marine microbial communities from western Arctic Ocean - ArcticOcean_MG_CB11_86 (SPAdes) (version 2) | ecosystem: Environmental > Aquatic > Marine > Oceanic | place: Arctic Ocean... | reverse complement strand
GAAGTTTTGGAAGTTTCTTTCTTTTTTACATCCTTATACTAGCAAAAAATCACGTTCAATTTATTTTTTTATACAACCATTTCTCACAATAATTGCCACCTTTCCTTGCCAGACAAGACATTTTCCTTGACTTTTAAAGGCGCTCAATGATAGACCAAATACAATGAACGATCTTGCCATAAACCACAATGAGAACATAGCCGTTTACAGCAATCGTCGAAATTGGTCCTTGACACAACCCATGTATGAGGACAAGTGTCCCAAATTACTAGCCGTTTCAAGACAGCATCCTTGCGTAACTGCCGAATTTCCTCCTCCTTTTCGTAGAGTTTCTTATTCAATCCATTGTAGTCAATAAGAAGTTTTTCAAGTGTGTCAGTCATTTCCCGCGATTTTCAAGGTTTTACAACCTTCAATTTTATACTATTCCAATTCAAATAGTTTTGTAAGACAGCCTTTCCAATCTAGTGCAATGGTTATAGCTGTGTCTGTAGGGGCGAAATTATATTGTAGATGAGAATGCACATGTTCGACCGACCGCCGGGCAGGTATTCCTAGAGCTGAGAGATATTCCATTTCGCAGCCATTATTACTATCTTTTCCCTGATATGATCTTACATTACACTTAATACCTAAATCAGTCATCATTTTTTTTACTTCACTACAATCCTTCAACATATATTTAGATGATGACTTTATCGTGATTTTCGAGTGTAGAAACTCCAAATTTTTGTCCATAAATTATAGGATACTTTTTTTTCTTATTATTTCATATATATGAAATTAAAAGAAGTAAACATTATTAGTTTTTTAATTAATCGTGAACTGGGACAATTACGTCAGCATTTTATAAATAAAATTGTTATATTGGCTCGTCCTTAATTATTCACAAAGAAATACATATCTACTAGAAAAATAACTAGAATTGTGCAACTCATCCAAAGAACGCCAGAGAAGAATTTTAGTGCTATATATGTTGGAATAGCATTACCAGTAAAGAGGGGAATGAGTGAGCTAATAACCCCTAATATGCCAGCAATACATAAAAGATTTACCAATCCTTGAGGAAATCCAATCTTGCGTCCATTCTTCGGTTTCTTATAATGTTCCTGTACCATGAGAATCATGAAAAATAGTACGTAATTAATATAATACATGCGGTCTGTGTATTCCTTAAATGAACTACGCATGTCTTGATTCTGGTCGTAATAACAATCATAATTGTAATATGCTAAAACACCTTTCGCCCGATCTTCTGGTCTCACCTTTGATGTAAGACAGAAATCCCATGCTCTCGGGACCGAAGGACCTTCATCCCACGTCGACATCCATAAATTTAAGATAATGCCTGCAACAGGAATGAGTAGGAGAGCAGTACTAACCCATACGTGCTTGAAATCCTTTCTATGTGCTAAATAATATTTACTGATCAAGAATCCCCAGAGGAGTATAGGGAGTGACTCAGCTATCCAAAAAATATAATCTCCTCTCTGCCCCCATCTTATTTGTTCAAAGAATTCATTATACATATATAATTAGGAATTATTAAATTTCAGAATGATTAAGATTGCAGCAAGAGAGAAGGTAATACCAATATAAAAGAGATGCTGCTTTATTACAAAAATGACTGCCGTCTCTTTAACGTGTGGAATCCAAAACCAAACCGACGATTGCACGAGAGTAAAAAAGACACTCAATATCACCCAAGGAAATACTAATTTAAAAAGATCTTGATCAATCTTAGCAACCAGAATTGTGAGAGAAAACATCATAATCATATGAAAATAAGAAACGTCCACAATTTGCTCAAAAGGAGTAGAAATATTCGGATCTCCACTACCAAGATGCCGCTTCTTCTTAATTAAATCGTGAAACTCCGTATCCTTAATCAAACCCTCTTTTTTATACTTTTTATAATATCGTGGATCGACAATCACGCCATCTCTATTATGATGTTTCTTTAATAATTTATTATATGGTCCTGAATGCATAACCTTATAGGGAATACTTCCTTTAAATCTAACAAGGCTATTTGTTGATTTATCCAAAGCTAGATCGGTTGATTGTGTAAGCCATTTATGATGGAAGAACATAAATACCAATCCTAATGAAAAGGCATTAAAAATAGGCCAAAAATTAGGAGTACCCACATAAAAAAGGCGGGCCGCAACCGCCCAACAGATAACATACATTAGTAAATGCATCGTAATGTTTCTATTATTATAGACTAACCACGATGAGTTCGGATATTTTTTAATATTTGCAGGAAATGCCCATACAGCTCCTTTCATATAAATTGTCTGAATATTTTAATTTATTAGGACATTAAACTAAAAATATAAACTCATTTTGTTCTCCCTTTATATAAGGGTTTATATACAAAGGTGTCCTATCAACATCAACTATTTTCGCAACCTTTCCTACGCCTGAACACCACGCATCTGCAAGACCAGCCAATCTATCACAATTTCCATAATTAGACTTCGTTAAAAATGTATACTTTTCATCCAGAGCCTGAAAACTAGGAAGCGTATACGTAATAGGAACAATAATAGATAACGCAAATGCATCTATCATGTTTTCCAACCAAATCTTATGTGTCAAATATAACTTATTCGTAATTATAGGATTTAAAAGTATTTGAGCCCCATGACGAACAAAGGAATTTTGAACCAATGGTTGCGTTTTAATGACTAAATCTCTTTTGGAAATATAAGACCATAGCGTACAACCTAAAAACAGAATATTATTGATTTTGATATGCTCTTTTTGAAGAATATGGACATTGCTAAGCCCTGACAGCATATCCCTAGCATACATCTCCAATACTAAGGGACTCTCCATCTGAAGATTAGCCATACAATAATACTCATTAGGACCAAATATATATATAATGTTTTTAAACATCGTAGAAAGTTTTTGAAAAAACGTCAAAAAAAAATGATGCTTGACAAAGCATATATTGCCTGCCAATATTAAAGTATCCGCCTTCGGGATCAATATGTCTTTAATATTGGGCATAGTCTTATACAAATGTAAATTTATATTCGATATTAACTGCACTCTCATTATATTATCATTTCATTAAAAATTATACATTACTTACGGCATTCTTCTTTACAAAATGTCTATTCATATAACGCTGCAAATTAAAATATGTCACCTCATCTGTCGGCTCCACAGCCAATAGCGTCTTAAGAGGCTTGTCCGGTTTGATCACCTTCCGATTACTCGGATACTGGAGATCATTATTCTTTATATATGCTATAATATATTGCGTAACCTCAGTGCGAGCAACTTCACTACCATGTGGGCGCTTCATAAAATCACATAATTCTTCCGAAATCGGCGTAGGAACAGCAAAACCCGAAGGTTTCCTATTACCACGATTGCGATTCTTCCTCGCCTCACGTTGCAATTGCTTCATCTGCCGACGCACATTCTTCTCCAATCCACGAATGTGGTTCTGCAACATCGTTATCTGACCACGAAAACCCGATAACATCGTCAGCACGCCTTGAAACTGATCCTCGATGGCCGTCTCCATCGCATCCTTTTCACTCACACTTGTAGGTGTCTTAACATTATTGCTCGTCATACTATAACTACTATAATGGGATATGCTTTAAATCAATTTTAACCAATTATATAATTAGTCCTCCGTCGCTGTAGGCGGCGTTGCAGGTGGATGACGACCCTTTCGTGCAAGTACAAAGCCATCAGTTTCCTCGCGAGGACCCGCGCCATATTGTCGTGGACGTCCATGCTGCCGCCGGGGAGGCTGACCACCATGAGTTTTGCCACCGCCGCCACCGCCTCCTTCCCGCTGATACCTCTGATTATTATTATTATGTGGCTGACCCTGATTGCTGAACTCACTTCCACGCATGCGATCATCACGCTCCTTACGCATCTCCAAGTGCGTCTCACACATCAAGCGACCTCCAAGAATACCTCGCACATTCGTCGCCTGACACTTGTGGTCCTTATTATCAGATTTCGAAACATTAAAAGAAACGTACTCACCTTGTACCAAATAGCGATATTGCTCATTGTCCACATGAACACCAGAATGATGGACAAAAACATCAACACCCTTTTTATCATGATCCAACACTGTTACAAAACCATAACCGGCTCGGTTGTTAAACCACTTAACACGTCCCATATAACACGTTTCGCGAGTCGAATTTTTCGCCGGGGCAGGAGAATCATTTGTTGCTTGTTCGTTATCACTCATAACTTATACCTACATATATGGGGGACTTTTTAAGTATGTTAATTTGTAAAAGCTTTAATCAGTAATATCAATTTTAAGTTATCATATATGCTTCTACGATAGTAGTATAAATATTAATGTAGATTATATTACAATGGTACGCACATGTAATATACCTTATCCTGTTAATAGTGAATACGATGAACTTTTTTCATCCTACCCCTTTCCTTTGTCCGACTTTCAAAAATATGCAATAGAAGCTATTGAAAAGGATAAGCATATACTAGTAACTGCGCATACGGGCTCCGGTAAGACGTTACCAGCAGAATACGCCATCCAGAAATTCCATAAACTTGGGAAAAAAGTGGTATATACATCGCCAATTAAAAGTCTTTCTAATCAGAAATTTTCAGAATTCAGCAAAAAATTTCCAGAAATAAATTTCGGTATTTTAACAGGTGACATAAAATATAATCCGGAGGGAGATTGTTTGATTATGACCACCGAAATCCTACGAAATACACTTTTCCAAAAACAAATGCTTGAAACACAAACCCTTACAGATAGCCAGCTCTCCTTGCATTTTGATATGGACATCCAACAGGACCTCGCATGTGTTATCTTTGACGAAATTCATTATATAAATGATCGTGATCGGGGCAAAGTCTGGGAAGAGACTATTATGATGTTGCCCAACCACGTGCTACTTGTCATGCTGTCAGCTACTATGGATCGAAGTATAAAATTCGCCGGTTGGATAGAAGACATTAAAAAGCGTGAAGTCTATTGGGCTCCAACCAATAAAAGAGTTGTACCACTCACCCATTTTGGCTTCGTGACTTTACATAGCTCTATTAAGAAAAAACTTCTCTCCCAAAACTTTAAATTATTAGATAATCTTGATACAATGCTCACACTGCGCCACCATCACGAAAACTTTCAGGATAAAGAATACTACACTATCAGCAATCTCATCGATTATATGCGCAAGAAAAACATCTATGTTAACCAAAAATACATCTTAAATACCATTATAACATATCTCAATAATCGCGGGCTATTGCCAGCTATATGTTTCGTCTTCTCTCGAAGAAAGACAGAAGAATATGCCAAGAATATCACAACTTCTCTCAACGACGGCAAAACAATGACAATCATCCGTAACGAGTGTAAACAGATGCTCATCAATAAACTACCGAACTATGCCGAGTTTACAAATCTACCAGAATACCATTCTATGGTAAAACTCCTCATGAAAGGAATCGCCGTTCATCATTCAGGAATACTACCTATACTACGTGAAATGGTTGAAATGCTCTTTTCCAAAGGATATATTAAACTATTGTTCGCAACAGAAACATTTGCAGTGGGGGTGAATATGCCCACTAAATCTGTAATCTTTACTAGCCTTAAAAAATATGACGGCAGCCGCTTCAGGTATCTTCTTCCTCATGAATATACACAAATGGCGGGCCGCGCAGGACGCCGGGGTCTAGATGATAAAGGATATGTGATTCATTTAAACAATATGTTTGACTTTCCCTCCTGTCAAGAGTACAGAACATTATTATGCGGAAAACCGCAGCGACTCGAATCCAAATTTTCCATTAATTTCAACTTAATCCTCCGATTACTTTCAACACAACAACATGATATTGAGAGATTTGCAGCCAAAAGCATGCTTAAAGATACATTAGACACAGAATGTAAACATATTGAAGAAGTCATACTTTCTCTCCAAAATGATATATCAGAAGCACAACAAAAAGTACATGATTGCGCCACACCAAACGATATCCTATCCCAATATACCTCTCTTCATTACCAACTAGAACTTGCTTCCAGAAAGAAAAAAAAACAAATTATGCGCAAGAAAAGAACAATTCTCTCCGAATATAAATCACTCGAAAAGGATTTTGAAAAAATCAAGTGTATCAAAAAATTAGAAACGGAGATGACTCGGCTTCGTAAAGAGTTTGCGTGTACTAGAAACTATGTAGAAAATAGTAGTGATGTCATTCTTAAAATTCTAATAGATTATGGATTTATTGTAAAAAATTCAAATGAGATTTATGATCTGACAGAGAAGGGCGAGCTTGCAGCAAATATCCAAGAAATCAATTGCATGGTATTTGGAGAGATATTACACAATAAAATGTTAAATGAACTTTCTCCCAAAGAAATTGCGTGCGTGTTTAGTTGTTTTACCAATGTTTCAATTCCAGAAGATAAAAGAAAACAGAGTATCGATAAAGTTAATACTACACCGGGTATTAATAAAATCATGCACACAATCAGTGAATACTACAAAGAAATACACGATATTGAAATACAAAATTACATTAGTAGTAATTGTGAATACAATCTACATTATGAGCTGTGCGATCTTATCTTCGAATGGTGTGAAGCTGATACACCCGAAAAATGCAAAATTATATTTCATAAGGCAAAACAGCGCAACATTTCTCTCGGCGAACTAACCAAAGCAGTGTTAAAAATAAATAATATTGCATGTGAACTAGAGCAGGTATGTAATATTCAATCCAATATTACATTATTAGATAAAATTAAAAAAATTCCTGAGCTGACTCTTAAATCTGTAACGACAAATCAATCATTGTATCTGTGAGAATCCAGACCTATGTACGAGCTACTTTATTCCATTTATATCCTTTTCCACTGCAACAAGAATGTCCTATAAATTGTTCTATATAATGGCGGGCAAACAGGGCATCCTCTTTCGATTCAAAATGAATAAATGTGCTGGGGTTCCGCATATGACTTGTAAGAGTCTTATGAATTCGTTGCTTTGTCTCAAAATGAGACGTATGCTCAGAGCATGATAATTTACCAAGCAGCCTTACTGGCGTTGGACATTTATGCCAAGGGGGGCGGCAGAGTTTACTATTTTGAATTATTGTGTTTGTAATGCGCGCGCTCGCACAAAAGTTATCAATATCTTGTGTATCAACACCCTCGAGCCGACATTTTTTTGAAGGGATAAGATAAATTCCAATCAACTCTATGATCACTTCTGGTAACTTATCAAATGACATTAAATTATATTGCAAACTATTCTTAATATAATTAAAATTTCAATTTTTTTACCTTGACCCTTTCATAGGGATATTCAAAATATTCAGTCATCACAAAATCTACGACATCCTTAGGTATTGGGGTTGTTTCGACAAGTGCCTTTTTCATCTCAGGAAGAGTTTTGGTACGCCATTTCTCAGCCCAATAAGCACGAATTTCTTTCACCAATTTATGCCGCTGCCTAGTTGCTTTTCCCCAATATGGCATCCAGTTTCGCGTCCTACAAAACCAGTATGGGGAAGGCTTGGTGCACCACGCAAAGTGCTTTCCGAACATAGAAGGAAAGGAATAAAGTTCTTTATATTCATCACTCACAAAGCCAATATTCCAATAAGATGTTATATTATCGGCGCCATCATCATATACTCCTTCCTCCTCGCCGCAGTCATCAAAGCAGGTCATCCCCCACTTCTTTGGCGAATCTGTACTCTTAAAGACATTGTCCCGCCCATATTCAACCATCCCTTCCACATAGCGTATGCCATTCTTTCCAATGACATATCGTTTGTAGTGATAATGATTTGCCATCTTGTGTTTTGCAATTAAAAAATGGAAGAAATAGTATTCAATTTTTATAAATGAAGAATAATGTTATTATTATTTCTTTGAGCGATACTCAATAAATGGCAGGCAACTACCATGCCAATTATCTACATTCCGAGCAGGATATATCCTTTGGGGCGCCGCGAATGTAAATATATTATATCCGGTAAGTGCGAACGTTCCGCAATAAGCAGCATAGATTGGCGCGATTGTACGAAAGTTGTGAAGCATTTAATATCTGGGCTATTTTATTAAATCATTTGATGAACTCATTTCAATTCAATTTTTTAATTCATATATAACGCATTAAAAAGTCATCGTTTTCTTTAGAATTTTTGGAGGTAGAATTCCTCTAGATATACATTCTTTTTTTGTATCGGCAGATTTTTCCCAAATAATTTTACATAATCTACCATGTTTTCTTACATAAACGCGGTGTTCCCAAAGAAACTGGAGTAGGGTTTCCATATATTTTATCTTATACTCCACTTCTTCTACTCTTGCAATATTATTAAGTAATATTCTTGTATTATCCCAAACGTGTTGATGGAGGGACATCGATCGTGTTTTGGGATATTTTAACGTGTAGTGCGCCCTGCATAACGGACATGATGACCCCCATCGATACAAACATTTCTTGCAAAAATGATGATTACACTCTGTGGTATAATTCGCTTTTTTGAAACAAATTGGACATTCTGACATTGTTGTGTTTGGTCGTTTTTTCATTCTATTAAAAAATTCAATTTAAAATCAAGATGCATTTAAAGTCCATTCCAATTATATTACCATCGTTTTCTTTAGAATTTTTGGAGGAGATAACCCCCTCTCCCTACATTGCCGCTCCAGAAGCAACGATTTTGTATGAATAAGTTTACATGCCTGCCCATTTTTTCTTACAATAATTCTATTGTCCCATACAAAATTAAGCAGTTTATCAGCAAATTTTAATTTATTTGCTGCGCCCTGTATTAGTATGATATTATTCGCCATTATGCGAACACTCTCTAATACAAACGCCTTATTGGACATGGCTCGTGTATTGGGGTAATCTAATTCTATATGAGCTCTACATAATGGACATGTGTTTTTCCAGTGGTACAGACATGTCTTGCAAAAACTATGGTTGCAGGATGTAGTATAGTTCGCCTTTTTAAAACAAATTGGGCATTCTGACATTGTTTTTTGTGTTTAGTTGTTTTTTGGTTGCGTTTGGCTGTTATTTCATACTATTAAAAAGGTTCAATTTTTTTACCTAGTCGAGCAGCAAGGAAGCGATGATGAGTACAGCGAGAACAAACACTACGGCAATGATTGTCCTTGCTTGAGCAACCCTTTTTGCGCGAGCCGCACGTCGAATTTCTAATTCAGATGCCTCTCGCTTATCGATTGCGTCCATTAATTTCCCTGGAATAGAATTCCAAGTATGAGGAGATGGTTGGAGCGCATGTGGGTGCATTGGGTTCAGTCGTATTATGGGTGGAAAAGGTGGCGTGTCATGAGCTTTATTTGGCTGACTTATCTTTTTCAGATCCTTACGCTGAAATAAAGTAATTATTTGTCCGCCTCCAGAACCAAAATTTCGCGGCAATCTTGTAAATTTTCGCCATTCATCTTTATTTTTTGCATTTTCGGGCGGGTCATCAGAATGAGTTATACAGCATATACCTGAATGTCCTTTACTCCAATTGGGTGAGCGATATTGCGGTCCATAACCGCAGTAATTACAATTACCAAAGATATCGTGTTGCATTTTTATATACATATTACAAAATAGTATTTTTAAAATCAATTTTTAAGTATTCGCCATATCATAAAGATAATGATTTGCACTTCCCCTTAAATTGTCTCTTAGTTCTGCTTTAATATCAGGATTTTTAGTTAAATAGTTAGGCAATTCAATGCCAATTGCGTTAAAAATATCTATTTTATTTTTATAATTCTCTGGATTTAATCCCATCAAAAGCGCAACATTATTATAAAAACGTCGCGGCCAATATTTTATGGAACTCTCTGATTCATGTTCATATCCTAATGCCATATACAAAATATCATTAACACTCATTATTTAATTATAATATTATATTTTTAATTCACTTTAATTTATTTGATTTAACATTGAACAAATTAATTTAAAAATTGCCAAATAGTATGATTATGCCAATAATATCCCAAATCACCGCCTTTCAGCCTGGCCCGTTTTTCGAAAAATTACTACACAAGTCGCAAGAGGAGATAAATTACACAAAATACGTGCAGGGTATTGAATGGAATAAACGAAATCAAATCCACGATAAACTAATGAAAGAAATGCGCGCCTATTGGGTTAATAAATGGTTTGGCGAACAGACAGAAATTGAAAATATAAGACAGACTGAAACTGAAAATATAATAATAGAAATGACAATATTGCCGGAGGATGTTATTGAGTTGATTGGGACATATTTGCGCCGCCCTCCAGCTGAATATCCGTATCAAGTGAAATATATTTAAATTCGCGTTAAATTGTTTAAATGTACAAGATAATAAAAAAGGTTATTCCAATTGTCAATATTTTCTTAAGCGCGGGCAAGGTGTCCGCGCCACACTCGCTGAATCTCAATAGCCGCCCAGCACTCTGAGAAGTGCATTGGTGGCTTTTTGGGTGCTCGCAATTTTCCTACCTTGCGATGTTGCATGCGTTTACGTCGAATATCGCTACGCGGTGTAACCCACTTATCATCAAAGTGAAAGTTCTGAGCATTTATCTTAGTGATTTGGGCATTGGTCGCCATTGTTTTTGCAATTAAAAAATGTATGAATTTCAAATCAATTTTTTCATTTGATGAGGATATGCAAAATATGGTGGGAGTAAATTTATAACATCCACAGGCAAAGTCGTTGCGTCAATAAGTGCCTTTACAATCTTAGGTATTGTATCGGAAAACCATTTATTCGCCCAATAGGCACGCATTTCTGTCATTAATTTTGCGCGTTGTTTGGTCGCATTTCCCCAAAGCGGTAACCAATGTTTTTGACGACACCACCAGTACGGCTTAAATAATAGTTCACCCCCCTCCTCTTCCGACATGCTTGGGGGATTCAATGTTTGAATACATCCAGCGGACCACATACTCTCACGATCTGTTGCCCAAATACATCTCATCCCCCAATTTTCTGGGGTGTCAGTGCCTTTAAACACGCATTCTACACCAACAGAAACAAGTACATGCGTCGGCTGGGTAGAATAATTCAATCCTATAACATATTCCATATATTCTTTTGGTCCTGCCATTGTTTTTGTAATTAAAAAATATTGTAAATTTATTTCAATTTTAATGCAACTCAATACGCTGATAAGCAGTCACCACAACATTATACCACGAATTAATTCCACGAAAATCAGACGAGTGTAAACAGGGCGGCTTACTGAGCATAATTATCCCGGAGCCGCCGTCAGAGGCGAAAATACACGCTTTTGCCCCCATCTTCTTAGCTGCGGAAGAACAGCAAAGGATAAACTTATTCTTCAAGGCATCTCCCGAATTTAAACACTTGTTTAATACATTGTCGCCTTCGTTAAAGGTAATTTTCAATGTTGCCCGAAGAGTACAAGTTGGTGTCTCGCGCCTGTAGGTTACAATATTGTCCTTGAATTCTACATAATGAGTGTTTAACTTATTGTTGGTTTGTAAGGGCTTGAACCTCATTTGACTACATTAAAATGTGTGGAAATTTAATCAATTTTTAAAATTCAGTTCATAAAAACTTAAAAATACATCATATAATATATTATATGGTATATGAAAATGACATCTATGTAAAATATTCGGCTGCTAAGGATGCTTTGCGTAACAATATGGAAGAAAACGCAAAACTAATAATTTTATGTGGTGCGGGGAGGAATGGGAAAACACATTTAACCAATGAACTGCGAAGTAATTTATATTCAAAAAATTATGAGATTTATAGCCCAGATATAACATATTCATGGACCCAAAATGATTTTGAAAATTATATGGAAAGTAACAATGAAAAAAGCGTTATGCATTTTTTAATGAATCCGTTTACGCATTGGAATATTGAAAAACCAAATAACGCAATGGTAGTTGATATGAATGATATAAAATGGTAATTTTAAATAAATTTTTACCAAAGGAAGAAGATAAAACACCCCAATTTAT
>Ga0209403_10006333_pt1 | contig 12027 bp, 7 predicted proteins | sample ArcticOcean_MG_C_8_FD_187440 | JGI IMG/M metagenome (GOLD analysis project Ga0209403, IMG submission 187440) | Marine microbial communities from western Arctic Ocean - ArcticOcean_MG_CB11_86 (SPAdes) (version 2) | ecosystem: Environmental > Aquatic > Marine > Oceanic | place: Arctic Ocean... | reverse complement strand
CTATTGATGTTTGGAAAATAGATGAATCTATGGCTGACCAGAGCTGGTTGATAGCCTCGCTTGCATATGCAGAATTTGAAGCAGTTACAATTGGCTCATGGACCGTTACTGCAACTTACATGCATAATGGAGTTACGGCAATGACTGATTCACAATCATTCACCGTTGAGGAAGGGCCACTGGCTAGCATTGTACTTTCTGGGCACGGAACTAACATAACTGCAGATGAGACTTTACCATTGAATCCAATTACTAGGGATCAAAACGAAAACCTACTAGAATCAAACGTATTACGCTGGTTCATTTGGGATGCAGAGAGTCCTACCACACAACCACCAGCCTGTATTAACTGGGGTAATGAATTGACTACAACCTTACAGAACAATGACTACGAATGGGATGCTTCAGACGAAGGAACCTGGCGAATCTGTGCAATGTCTGGACCATATCAGACCGTTGTGGAAGTCACAGTAACCCATGGGGAGGCAGCAATACTCTACAAGTCTACTAGTGATTTTACCTTAGTAGCAGGTGCTACCATCTCAATAGAATTATCAGCTGCAGACTCTGATGGTAACGTCTTCGCAATTGATGTTGACTGGGCAGGTAGTCCACTGAGCGACTTCACTAACGAAGAAGAGGTCGGAGAATATTCATGGCACGGAACATCTGCAGGTAATTACAGCCTAGAGTATACATACGCAAGTTTGAGTGGTATTTGGGATGTCATCGTTACACCGTCAACTCTTGAAACTCTAGAGATGACTGTAAGCCCTAGTTTGACGGTTAGCCAACAAGAAACCATTACTATCGATGTACGAGCATTTGATGCATTTGGAAATGAGATTGAAGTACCAGACGAAGCGACTGTCTATCACGGTGGAGAACTCCACATCACCACTAAGGTTTCCAATTCTCAATGGCAAATCTACATGCTTGATGAGGGGCAATCAGAAGTGACTGTTGTAGCCCAAGAAAAGTATGATTCTGAACGTGTGCAAGTTGCACAGACTATGTTCGGATTCTTTGAGGCTGGTGGAACCATGTACTATATTGGTGCTGGACTACTTGCATTGGTCTTGGTTGGAATAGTTGCCACCTTAGTTGTACTACTGAAGAAAGCCGGGGCTGATGATGATGATGACGATGAATTCTATGAAGAAGATGAGGGTTATGACAACATTAGTGAAGGTGAATACGACGAACCTGAAACCATAGGTGACACCTTTTCAGACGACTATGTTGAGGAAGAGATTCAATCAGAATCTGATGATAGCGGAAGTGATCCAAATATATCGGTAGATGAAGATGGCGTAGAATGGTGGGAAGATGACAAAGGTGTCTGGTGGTACCGTTCTGCCGACATGGATGATTGGGAAGTTTGGGAAGATTAAGCAAAAAACTGCCTAACATCATTTACCAATCAAGGTGTCTCCTAAAGGAGACACCTTCTGCAACAAATCGGGGGATATTTGATGAATGAGGGCGTTCCTCATAGATGAGGCGACGCCATGTTCCGCAACCCTCTGATATCCCTGATGATTGCAATCATCGTGTTTAGCCCTTGGGCAATCATCATCCAAAATAACGATTTGAATGAGAATAATGAGATATTACATTCATCAGCACCTCCTTCTGCGAACGATGATGACTACACAGATTTTGGTAACGGCTCTGCTGAAAACTCATACTGGGTAGGAAGTTCAGGAAATTCAGGAATTCAAGACACTTGGTTGAGTGCAGCGCAGCCATCCAACAATTATGGAAATGACACTGAATTGAAGGCTGGCTTCTCAGCGAATGCTAGCAGTCGCTGGAATACACTATTCGGAATTGAATTATCTCAAGCCAATATATTCACTAATGTGACTATACAATCTGCAACTTTGGCACTGCATGTTAAGCAGTTTAGTGGACAACCAGAAATCCGAAGTTGGGTAGTCTATGACGAGAGTTGGGATGCAGACACCACGGATTGGAACTCTTGGACTGTTGGAGGAGCACTTGGTAACGATGACTCTGGAGGCCTGATTGATGAGGTGATAGTTACATCCCAAGGGTGGATTGAGATTGATGTCACAAGGTCAGTTGAAGTCGCTTATGACCGCTACATCAATGGAAATGACCCCTCTGCATCTGTACTCTTAACCGGACCTGCATGGGGGGAAGAATGGGCTACCTTCCACTCGAGTGAGTATGTGTTCTCATCTGAAAGACCTCACCTCAATGTCACATACGACTGGGGGAATAGTGCTCTACCCATTACAACAGAATGGGTTGATGTCTTTCCAAAACCACCACACCGTATTGATGCAGATAATCTTCTCAACCTAGAAGCCCAAGCTAGAAGCGGTACTGGTTATCCTATCGCTGGCATGGTATCTTGGGCATCTAATACCGGTTCAGTTGACTCTGGTGGGCTTTTCACCCCAGACATTGCAGGCACTGCACAAATCACTGCAACTATTGCGGGAGTTACTGGCTCCTTGCCATTACAAGTTGAACCTGGGACACCTGTCAATCTTGACCTAGAAACAAAATCTGTTGAATTAACAATTGATGACTTTTTCCAATTCAACTCTACATTTGTTGATGCGAATGGTAACTCCGTTGATAGTGCTACTTTGACTTGGTATTCAGATTATGGAATCGTAAATGAAACGGGTTATTATCAACCTACAACCGTAGGTTCCGATCAAGTAACTGTAATGTGGCAGTCGTTATTTGCCACCGCTGATATCACGGTATCAGCCGGATCAGCAACGAACATTACGATTGAATCCAATTTATCTGTTGCCTCTGGTGAACAAATCCCAATCATTTACACCGTGACAGACAGACTTGGAAATTTACTTCCAAATCAAGCAGCAGGATCGATTAGTTGGGATGTCGGAAGCGGGCACGTTGATGGCGTTGGTATCTACACTGGTGGCGAAGTTGGAACATGGCGCATCAACGCAACTAGCACCAGTGGGGCAAGTGGACATACCTATGTTGAGGTAACTCCTGGTGCTTTATCCTCTATCGAATTAATCGCCCCTAACGGCTCTCAGCCTGCCGATGAAGCAGTTCTTCTAATTGTGAACTGGCTTGACGTAATGGGAAATATTGTACCAGTAAGAATACCACTTTCAAATTGGAGTGCAGAAGATGGGAACTTCAGAATGACTCCTGCTGGCGTTGAATGGTTACCACGACGAGAAGGTGTTTGGCAGGTCGGCGTTCATGTTGAAGATGAATGGTCAAACATCACAATTACAGTCACACATGGTTCGGTTGACCGCCTCTTAATTACTACTGAAACAGAAGTGATTAGCGCTGATGACGTTTTACCTTTGACTCTTACAGCGGAAGATTCCAAAGGAAATCGCTGGCAGGTAAATGGGACTTGGTTGGTTTTAGAACCCGAAGCTGCTCCTTGGTTAAGCCCGATTCAAAACGGTGCTCAATTTGAGGGAGTGGTTGCTGGAAATTGGACTATCAAAGCCCAATATAATGATGGGAATAATGATTTTTCAACCTTTTTAGTGTTGGAAGTCATTCCTGGCTCTCTAGCGCAGATTATTCTTGCTGGTGAAGGCACCCAAGTATCAGCAGATAGTTGGATTGATTTTGAACCCACTTTCTTTGATGAAGATGGAAATCAATTAAATGATATTCAATTGAACTGGAGTTTTATTCATCACAACTCACAAACAGACAAGACTGAAGAGATGAGAACAAATGATGCGATATGGTATCCTGTTCTATCCGGGCACCATGAAATTGAAGTGGAAGCAGCAGGTGTATTCGCCTCTTTAGGAATTGATATTGAACCAGGGATTGCACATACAATTAGAGCCTTAGAAACTAGTGGGGTGATCGTAGAAAGTGGAAATATTACTAGTATTCAAATTAACGCAACCGACCTTGATGGTAACGACTTCGGTAGCGATGTAATATGGTCTATTCCTCACAACAGTGTGGATTTGGCAAACGGTACTAGGGCTGGTGAATATCTTCTGCGAGGAATTGAAGCAGGTACCCATAACTTACAGTTCCACTCTGGCCTAGCAGATGGTTCCTTTTCGGTGACTGTGCATCGTGGAGAAGTCGTTAATATTGTGATTAGCATTGCCAAAGAGAGTGCCAAGACAGGTGATATCATTGATGTTGAAGTGACTGCCTATGACTATGGTGGTAACAAAATTTCACTAAACCCAGACAATGTTCAATTGACAAGTAGTGCAGGGAAATTTGGCTATTCTACTGGTAATTTTTGGCAGATGGTCATTCAGAATTCTGGCTCTCAGCAAAGAATTAGTGTTGTTTATGAAACGGCTCAGGGTGAAGCTTTCATTGATGTCACAGCAGACCCGCTAAGGGCCTTCGGTGATTCAAATTTAGCCACGGGTCTATGGGTGGGAATTGCTGTAACCGTTGTTATGTTCGGACTGCTAATCGCTAGATTGCGGATTAGGAGCCGAGAAGAGGAAGATGCTTTAGACCATCATTTCGGAGTCGATGAACCACAAAAAACATTTGACCCAATGGCTGGATACAAGCCATCAAAGAAAGCAAGAGCAGCTGCTCGCCAAGCCTTCACTCAAATGCAACCACAAATGACTCAGCAACAGTGGGGATATCAACAGATGCCTCAAATGGTTCAGCCAGCACCAATAGAAATGGCTAGCCCCAGTGAACCTGTAACACCTGCAATTGCAACCACCCCTCAACAAATTGAGCAAACAGAACCTGAAGTGTGGACGAATAACACATCGGATACCCAAATCACTCAAACAACTGAGATTGATGAACCTACATGGACCACTGAGCAAGTGTGGGAATGGGGCAGAACTCAAGGATGGAGTGATGAGCAAATTGCTGCCTACGAAATGGTTTACGACCAGAGTGTTAGGAACCCTGATACACAATCCAACGCAGAAATCGCAGCCAGTGAAAACACGCAAGAACAAGATGAAAAGACTGAGGTAATTGTCCACGACGAACCCACCCCAACCCACGAAACAGTAGTAGAGGAAGTGGTGGATCCTATACCTCAAGAAAGTCAAGCAAGCAAGCCAGATGTGCGTAAAGAGGGGATAATGAAAGCAATGTCAGGTACAACCCAAGGAGAAGCAGGTTGGTACTTAGATGGTGAAGGGAATCCATCTCGCTGGGGTATTGACGGTGATGGCACATGGCATCAAACAGGTTAGATGAAAGAAAGGAGATGTTGAAAATGAGTAGAACATATTTCTCCGCATTTTTGCTGTCAATTTTAATATTAGTTTCGACTTCCTACATACCTATTCTAGGTGACCAATTACACAATGAATTAGGCAATGATAGTGAGGAGGCTTTTGGGCGAACTTGCTCAGGACCAGCAAACACAGATTCTATCACAATTCTACCACCCGGACCAGTCACCTTACCAGCAGATCAAAGCAGGATTTTCAACGCCACTCTGTACAACTCGGGCGGCATCCCATTAGGTGGTACACCGGATTGGAGCGTTAGTGAAGGTAGCATCTCACCCCAAGGTGGTTCTGAAGCAATTTACTACCCTAATTTGATTGGAAATCATACTGTTTGGGCTTGTGCGGCAGAAGTAACTGCATCGATACAAGTGATTGTAACTCTTGGTGCTACTCAGAGCATTAATCTATCAGGTAACAAGATTAACTTGAGTGCTGATGAAGTGGTGCAATTAACCGTTACAGAATATGATATCAGAGGCAATTCAGGAACAATGTTTGTCCCAAGTTCAGAATGGACAATCCCGGCTGGGTCTTCAATCCATGTTCAACCAGGTCAAGCAGCCGTTTGGACACCAGGGCCAATAGGGATTCAGACAATTTCTGTAACCACCGGTGGATTTACCTCATCCTGGGAAGTCAATGTTAGCCGAGGGATGGGTATTGACTTGGTCATGAATATTGACAGGACCATTCTTACATCTGATGAATCGGTTGATTTGACAATGTCAATCGCAGATATACGAGGTAACCTTCTCGAGGTTGATGGGAACTGGTCAACTCTTGCACCACAAGCAAGTTCTTGGATATCTGGAAACGGAAGCCATGCCACATTTGATGGCACACTGGTTGGGAATTGGACTGTTCGAGCAGAATACAATGGACCTGCGAGTGGGAATACTCCCATGTCAGATGAATTGGTATTAGATGTCAGAGTAGGGAGGATTTCATTAATATCTATTGATGGACATAATTCAAACCTAAAAACAGGAGAAGTTTTGCAATTGAATCCGATTGCAACAGACCTAGATGGAAACATTATCCCAGATGCGACATTCAATTGGTCTGTTGATGGACCTTCGGGAGAACAATCAATAGATGTGGTCAATAAAACATTTACACCATCTACAGAAGGTCAACACAATATTCAGGTAGAATCTGGAGGGAGGCCATCATCAATACGAGTACAGGTTGGATGGTCTGAACCAATTGACATCAATGTGACCACCACCAATGGTGATTGGTATCTGACTGTAGTCACCGGTGGAAGCCTTCCACTACATGTTGAAGGCCTAGACATAATGGGTGATTGGCACGCATATAATCCAAGTTGGGGTGTTGATGAAAATTTCGGATCAATCGATGTTAGCGGAGGGGCTGGCGATTATGTTTACAATGCGGATGGGGTCAATTGGACTCAACTGCACGCCTTCGTAAATGGCAAAGAGTACACCGTTTTGGTGTACGTAACACCTGGGCCACTAGACCATTTAGATGTGCACATTTCAGATAGCGGAGTGCAGGGGGAATCTGTACTATTCACAGTCAGAGGATTTGACGTAAGTGGGAATGGGGTTTCAATTCCTATTTGTGATTTGACAATGACTTCTTCAGCAGGGAGGACTGAATGTGATGAAGAATTGGGGTGGCGTCTCTATCTCGAAAATGATGGAGAACAACATATTGTCACCGCCACTTACGAAGGGTCAGAAGGAACTGGTTTCATAGATATTCAAGCAACTCTGCTTGGCGGACAATTTGGTAGTAGCACGGATGTGATGGCTGGTGGTGCAGTTCTAATTGCATTACTAATTTCAATTGTGCTGATTGTGGTTTATTCACGTGTAAAAAAGTTAGCAAATGAATATGAAAATGAGTTAGAAGAAGAAGAAAATGAGAGAGCTGTGAAAGAATTAGGCGTACCTCTCCCACCAAGGATAACCCCTAGAAGAACAATGATTGCACCTCCCTCCCCACCACCACCGGCATTCATGTTCGGTACAGGAATTGCCCCCGATTCATCTTCCGCCGCACCTACATTGGGTGTATTCGTGCGTTCAGACCAGCAATATGTCCCCGGACAATCAGGGCAACAACCAGCCGCACAAGCGGGTTGGCAGAACGCTGGCTCAACCGGTATAACTCAGGCACCACAACCAAATCCTAAAGAAATTGAAAATAAGCCACTATCTACAAATGATGCACTGAATGCCCTTGCGCCAACTCCGGATGAAAATAAAGAGCACAATGGCGAAGATGAACCGGCTTCACTTAGCAACGCTCTGTCTATGTTTTCATCTCCAGATGCTGAAGAAAACATAGAGCCAATAGAACAAGACACTCCTGAAGTGATTGATACCCCTACAGAAGATATCGAACAGATAGAAACTGAAGTTGAAAATGTGGAAGAACCAGAAACATCAGAGATTGAATCTACAGAAGAGGTGGATTCTGAAGATAAAGAAGAGACTCACACAGAGGAAATTGAATGGGGTTCATGGGTTGAAGATATAGACGACGATTTTGAATCAAAAGATATCGTGCCGGGTCTTGGACCTCAATTAGATGGTGACATCCTGAAACCCCTCCCTGGGACAACGGAAGGTGAATCAGGGTGGTACTTTGATGTTGATGGGAAACCAGCATTATGGAGCTTTGAGCCAATCGGATGGGAGAAAAAGGATTAACCAACTCAACTAGTGAAGTAATAAATTAGAAAACCTAAGACAAATAAGTCTCCAACCACGACCGCAATTTTCATCACGAGCGGCAAACGATTCCAAATATCCTTGATTGAATTCTCGCTACCCACTACACTCTCTTCTTCCATGGTGTGGGAATCTAAATTTTGCTTATCAATATTGTTCACTTTCATTGGGGAATTCGCCACTTCTTACATCGTCAACATATTCGTTAACTGCGCCTTCAATTTGTTCTGAAAGATTGAGATAACGGCGTAAGAATCGAGGGCTGAAATCCATCGTAATTCCAAGCATGTCATGTAAAACTAGGACTTGGCCATCAACCCCTGCTCCAGCACCGATACCAATTGTTGGAATCGAAATTGCTTGGGATACTTTCGTTGCAAGACCTGCGGGGATTTTTTCTAATACAAGTGCAAAACATCCTGCTTCCTCAAGCATCTTTGCATCTGCAATGAGTTTCTCCGCTTCTTCTTCTTCACGTGCGCGAACCGTATATGTTCCAAACTTGTAAATGGATTGAGGAGTAAGGCCAAGATGTCCCATCACAGGGATTCCTGCTGTTAATATGCGTTTTACAGAGTCAACTATTTCCGCGCCCCCTTCAAGTTTTACTGAGTGCCCACCACTCTCTTTCATAATACGAATAGCACTTTCTAGAGCCAACTTGGAATTACCTTGGTACGAACCAAATGGCATGTCAACCACAATCAGTGCACGGTCAACTGCTCTGACAACACATTGAGCGTGGTAAATCATCTGATCAAGTGTAATAGGTACTGTAGTTTCGTTTCCTGCCATCACATTCGAAGCCGAGTCACCTACTAGAATGACATCAACTCCTCCATTGTCAACTAATTTTGCTAGAGAAAAATCATAGGCAGTCAACATGGTGATTTTCTCACCTGCATCCTTCATCTCCTGCAAGGTGTTGGTGGTGATTTTTCTAGCCTTTCCAGCAACCGACATCTCTACGCCTCAAATTTACCGACTCGCTACCTACGCTTCAAGACAACGGCTACCTTTAATCAGAGACATAGGCAATAAATATCCAATGTTTGGCCTAAAAATGGAATAAATTACCTGCTCTTGAAAGGCGGTTATCGAACTATTTCAATGACTACCAGTAGCGAACAGGATTCTGCCATTCATCTTCAGGATTATACCAACCCGAAACTGGGTCTCTATCAAGTAAAGGCAGTACTCTTTCATGCTCATGTTGCCCGTATTGATCATAAGATTCCCGTTGAAACTCGCCGCGATTCGAACTACTAGCGTACGATTCACTCTGGGATGAAAATTCCGTTGATAGTACACCCCCCATTGATGGATGGGTCCCAGCAGGTTGTTTCCCAACTGCCATTGTAGATGTGTTAGGGTTATCAGCAATATTTACGATTCTTTCAAGGAAATCTACGCCTTTTGATGTAGGTAAATGCTGATTGATTCCAACTGCAAATGTTCTCCCTATGGTATCTCCTGACTGTGATACTTTGATAATCAATCCAATGATAAATATGATTGTTCCTACAATGAATAACGGCCAAAGTGTTGAAACTGATTCCATCATTATAGGAACCGCACACAAGAAGAACCCAACCTGCATCAGCGATGACCCTGGGTCCTTTTCTTTTGCCATTAAACTGCCGAATGGGTATACCATCATGAACTTGTGCTTGCAAAAATGTTAGGCCATGCCTCCTAGTGGCCTATGCGTGGAAGACCAATCAAGCCTCGTCGTCTGCTTTGGTGAAGCGATGCTGAGACAATCTCAAAATGAGAGAGGAGAGAGTAAAATCACACCTGGTGGAGCAGAATACAATGTTGCCTGTGCATTGGCTAATCTAGGAAATTCTGTGAAGTGGGTAACTTCACTGCCTACGGATGAATCCGCTGACCTGATAACACAGCCTGCTATCAAAAACGGCGTTAAACTGACAATAATCGCCTCAGAGCATCCAGTCGGTGAGTATAGAGTAATTACGGAAGATAAAACAGTGCAATATAATCGAGGACACTCAGCATTTTCACATCTAAAATCAGGTGATATTGAATGGCGCCAAGGAATCAGTGGTGCCCGATGGCTTGTGACAAGTGGCATTACGCCTCTTCTTGGAGATGGTCCGAGGGCAAATTGGGCGACAGCAATGACATTTGCTGAACTCGATGGCACACTCGTAGCCCTAGACCTGAATCATCGTGAGGCGCTCGGTACTTTCGAAGAACTTTGGAATGAGGTGGAGCCGCGATTAAGACAGGTGCACCTATTGGTATTATCACCAGAAAATTTGCTAACCTTGACTGGACAAAGTAGCCCGGAAATGTTGGTAGCTCTTCGTGCAAAGTGGAACCTACCCTACATAGCATGTACATGGAAAGAAGAAGTGCAGGGTGTACAGAATAGATGGAGCGCAGTAGCACATTCAAGAGGAATTTCCACAACACAGGAAAAGAGTGTGTTACACACACCTGTTGAACCACTTGGGGGAGGAGATGCATGGCTTGCTGGATTCATTGATGGATTGCTAATGGGGCATAATCCAGATGATTGCTGTCGCCGCGGTGACATCCTAGCCGCACTTACTCAGCGAACCTTCGGAGACCTTGGAAATGTGGCCCGAGATGAACTATCACGATGGGAATCAATTGAAGGGCCGGTTGACCTCTTGCAGGATGGGTGAGGTCATGTCGCTAGAGTGGAATCTTGAGCGAATTAGTCGCGCAGGATTCATTGGAATACTGCGTGGTGATGAGCCTGACGCCCTTATTGAACGTGGATTGGCATTCGCCCAAGCGGGTGTTAGAGTTCTTGAAGTAACGCTGGACAGCACTGATGCGGCTAGGGTTTTTGCAACGCTAAAAGAGCAACTTGATGATGAAGTAATGCTAGGTGTTGGAACTGTAATGCATCCACCAACAGCACTTCCATCAGTTGCTGAATGGGGTGCTGATTTCGCCCTTTCACCAGTCAATCCAGAAGGTTTCATTCAACTTGCAGAAGAGTATGATATTCTCGCTGTACCTGGTGCAGCCACCCCTGGAGAATTATGGAAAGCCCATACAGCTGGGGCCATGCTTGTCAAACTCTATCCAGCAGCCACAAACTGGTCACCAGAAATGCTGGAAAAGCTACCTAGACCTTTGCGTCAAGTACACACTTTGCCTACAGGAGGAGTGAAACCTGAAGATGTGATTACTTGGTTAGATGCCGGTGCTTTTGCTTGTGGGCTTGGTGGTAACCTGACAGTTGAAGAGGCAGACTTTCTAAGCAGTCAGATTTTGGCAAGAAGGGGTGTGATGAGATGAAGATCCGGTCAGCTAGTGTAATCCGATGCCCACCTAGATGGCTTCTTCTTCGATTAGAAAGTAGTGATGGAGAGGTTGGATGGGGCGAAGCCATTGGAGACCTCCATGAAGAAGTAGAGGCTGCACTGAAAGCAATGTGTGACCGTGTTTCGGGAACTGACATTAGTGGGATTGAGAGAATAACACAGGAAATGCACAAAGGTAGATTTTGGCGCGATGGACCTGTTCTTAATACTGCAATTAGTGCTCTTGAAATGGCGCTTTGGGACTTACGTGGTAAGCAGGTCGGAGCACCAGTTCACCAATTACTAGGTGGTCCGGTGCGAGACAAAGTAACTGTGTATCGTAACTTATGGGGCAGGAACCCAGAAGAGTTTGCTGCATCTGCTAAGATGGCGCTTGAGGAGGGACTTGGAATGGTCAAGGTTAGCCCTGCGGGCCCTACCACAACAACACCATCCGATACCGAATTACAAGGAATACTTGACACGGTTCTAGCAGTTAGAGATACGATTGGTGATGCGAAATTAGCAATCGACCTACATGGTAGACTAACACCGGCTGCAAGCCGCAGATTGTTGCCTCTATTGGAGCCATTTGACCTGACATTTGTTGAGGAGCCATGCCTTCCTGATGGAAGCGTACATCATTTGAGAGATTTACAACAATTACACCTTGAACAGCGGATTCCTTTGGCAACTGGTGAGCGACTGCTCAGCAAACGACAATTTGCTGACCACCTATTTCCTTCACCTGTTGCAGCAGTCATTCAGCCTGACCTC
>Ga0209403_10006331_pt1 | contig 12030 bp, 9 predicted proteins | sample ArcticOcean_MG_C_8_FD_187440 | JGI IMG/M metagenome (GOLD analysis project Ga0209403, IMG submission 187440) | Marine microbial communities from western Arctic Ocean - ArcticOcean_MG_CB11_86 (SPAdes) (version 2) | ecosystem: Environmental > Aquatic > Marine > Oceanic | place: Arctic Ocean... | reverse complement strand
CTTTTTTTTTTTAATAGATAGCCACTCTTCTTTAGTTTTATTTAGAATACCTATAAAATTACAAGCTAAAACAAATAGACCTTTATCGTTATCGTTTCCTTTTAATGCTTTTTCATAAAGTTGATGTAAATTTGCTATATAGCTTGGTGTATTTAAATCATCATATAATGGAGATAAAATATTTTCATTGAGCGTAATTTTTTGATCAATTGCAAAGTAAACTTCATACCATTTTTCAATAGTATTTTGACAATCATTTAAAAGCTTTTCATTCCAATCTAGAGGCTGCTTATAATGAGCACTCATAAGAGCAAGTTTTAAAACTTGGCCATCAGTATTTTCTTTAAAATCTTTAATTTTTAATATGTTGCCAGTTGACTTAGCCATTTTTTCATTCGACATAGTTATAAAAGCATTATGAATCCAATAATTTGCAAAAGATTTAGAATTATTTGCACATCTTGATTGAGCTATTTCATTTTCATGATGTGGAAAAAGCAAATCAATACCTCCTCCATGTATGTCAAATATATCTCCAAGATACTTTTTTGACATAGCAGAGCACTCTAAATGCCAACCGGGCCTTCCTTTCCCCCAAGGTGAGTCCCAAAATGGTTCATCGCTAGATGATGGTTTCCATAAAACAAAATCTTCAGCATTTTTTTTATTTTCTGAAACTTCTATTCTTGATCCGGCTATTAGATCTTCTAATTTTTTATTAGATAACTTTCCATAATCTTCAAATTTATTTACTTCAAAATAAACATGTTTATTTTTTTCATATGCAAAACCTTTTGCTATTAAAGATGAAGTCATCTCAATCATTAAACCAATATGATCTGTTGCTTTTGGCTGTTGGCTTGGTTCATCTAAATTTAAATAATTACAATCATCATTAAAGTTTTTAATTATACTGCTAGTTAATTTTGATATTGAAATATTTTTTTCTTTTGAAAATTTTATTATTTTATCATCTACATCTGTAATGTTTCTCACATAATTTACTGAGCTATTTCCGTACTTTGATTTTAAAACTTTAAATAAAATATCAAATATAACTAAAGGTCTTGCATTACCAATGTGTGGATTATCATAAACCGTTGGACCACAGACGTACATTCCAATTTTTTCTTTGTCTATAGGAACAAACTTCTCTTTCTTGTTGTTTAGATTATTTGTTAAATAAATATCCTTATTCATTATTCTAGAATTATACTTTAATTATAGATTTGTGAATCTATAAGATTAGTTGGGAATCTTACAAACTGGAATAGATTCCATTTTATGTAAGTTCATCTTTCTTATTTTTTCATATTTTTCTCTATTTATTGAATTAATATTGTTCATAGCTTCTTCTAGCTCTTCATATTTAAGACCTAATTGACCTTCATCAGTTCTTCCGTCATCCCATAAACCATCGGTTGGGGCTGCTTCAATTATTTCTTTTAATATATTAAGCTCTTTGCTCATCTCCCAAACTTCTGTCTTATTGCAATCTGCTATTGGAGAAATATCAACTCCACCATCACCGTACTTAGTGTAAAAACCTACTCCAAAATCCTCAACTTTATTACCCGTGCCAACTACAATTCCTTTGTTTGCTGCAGCAACTTGATAAAGTGTTGTCATTCTTAGTCTTGCTCTTGAATTTGCTAAACCTAATTCACTGTCAAACTTAGATAAGCTATTTTCGAATGTTTGAAATAATTTATCTAAGTTTATGGTATGTCCTTCTACATTATTAAAATTTTTAACAAGCCACTCTTGATGTTTAAGGCTTAAATCATGTTGAGATGATTTTTGTTTAATTGGCATGGATAAAACTATTGTTTTTAAACCTGTCATAGCACTTAATGTGCTTGAAACTGATGAATCTATTCCACCAGAAATTCCTATAACCAATGATTGCGCCTTACTTGAAGTCTTCTCAGTATAATTTTTAATCCAATTACTTATGAATTGTGCTTTTTCTAAGGGTTTCATTGTTATAAAATTTAAACGAAATTGTATTTAATACAATCGATTAAGATGCCGCTTTAATGTTATTTTTAGAATATGTGGTATTTTTTTTAATTTCAGCAGAAATCAAAAATGCTAACTCCAATGCTTGATTAGCGTTAAGTCTTGGATCACAGTGTGTATGATATCTATTAGATAAATCTTGATCTGATATTTTTTGAGCACCCCCTGTACATTCAGTTACATCTTGGCCTGTCATTTCTATATGCAGTCCACCAGCAAAACTTCCTTCACTTTGATGGCATTCAAAAACATTTTTAACTTCATTAACAACATTATTAAAAGGACGAGTTTTGTATCCAGAAGTAGCTTTTATTGTATTGCCATGCATTGGATCGCATGACCAAATGACATTTAAGCCTTCTTTTTTTACAGCTCTGATTAACTTGGGTAAAAACTCACCTACTTTATCATAACCAAATCTAGAAATTAATGTAATTTTTCCTTTTTCATTATTAGGATTGATTTTGTTACACAAATTAATTAAGTCTTCACTTTTTAAAGTTGGACCACATTTAATTCCAATTGGATTTTTAATACCTCTACAAAACTCAACATGTCCACCATCTAACTGTCTAGTTCTATCACCTATCCAAACAAAGTGAGCAGAAGTTGCGTGGTGTTCACCAGTTGTAGAATCTACTCTTGTCATTGCTTGTTCAAATGGTAGCAATAAAGCTTCGTGAGAAGTCCAAAAGTTTACAGTTTTTAATCTCCTATTAAAATCTGAATTAATTCCACATGCTTCCATAAATGCTAATGCATCAGCAATTTTATCTTCTAATTCTTTGAATTTTTTTGCTGTAGGTGTTTTTTTAATAAAGCCTAAATTCCAAGTATGAACTTTTTGAAGATCAGCAAATCCACCATGGGAAAAAGCTCTTATAAGATTGAGTGTTGATGCTGATTGAGAATAAGCTTTATATAATCTCTTTGGATCTGGAACTCTTGATTTTTTATTGAATTCTATTCCATTTATATTATCTCCTAAATAACTAGGTAATTCCACTCCATCTATATTTTCTACTGGTGAACTTCTTGGTTTAGAAAATTGTCCAGCGATTCTTCCTAGTTTAATTACAGGTAAGGAAGCTGAATAAGTTAAAACTAAAGACATTTGAAGTATTAGTTTAAATGTATCTCTAATATTATCAGGATGAAACTCTGCAAAACTTTCGGCACAATCCCCTCCTTGTAATAAAAATGCCTTACCATCAACTACTTGAGCTAGTTGTTCTTTTAAATGTCTTGTTTCACCTGCAAAAACTAATGGTGGAAAATCTTTAATTTTATTAAGCACTCCATCTAATTCTTTTTTATCCGGATAGTCCGGAATATGTTTTACAGGATAATTTCTCCAGCTATTTATTTTCCAATTTTTCATATTCAACCTAGAAGTGTTCTAACAGAGTTTGTTAATTATTCAACTGTAACAGATTTAGCTAAATTTCTAGGTTTATCAATGTCATAGCCTTTTTTAAGAGCCGAATAATAAGCTAATTTTTGTAATGGAATTGTTAATAGAAATGGCAATAAATCGTCATTACTACTTTCAACTTCCAAAGTTTCCCAGATATTTTCTGAAAAAACTTCATCTTTATTTTTATTAGTGATCAATAAAACTTTTGCTCCTCTTGCTATTACTTCCTGCATATTGGAAATTGTTTTTTTATAATAATTATCTCTTGGTGCTAAAACTACTACTGGCATTCCAGCTTCAATTAATGCCAATGGTCCATGTTTCATTTCACCTGCTGGATATCCTTCAGCATGAACATAAGCTAATTCTTTTAGTTTAAGGGCACCCTCTAAAGCTATGGGGTAAGAAAAACCTCTACCCAAAAACATCGCACCTTTAGCCTCTGTAAATGTGTTTGAAACAGTCTGAATTTTATTTTCAGTTAATAAGGTTTCTTTAACAAGCGCTGGTAATACTTTTAAATCTTTGATTTTATTCACATAAATATCTTTATCTAGATCATTTCTTAAAATAGCTAACTTTAATACTAAAATATATAAAACTAGCATTTGTCCTAAAAAAGCTTTTGTTGAAGCAACCCCTATTTCTGGACCACAATGAATTGGCAAAACAAAATTAGAGTCTCTAGCTATTGAACTTTCAATAACATTAACAACACAACAAGTTTTCATATTATTCTTATTACATAAATCTAGAGCCGCATAAGTATCTGCTGTCTCACCAGATTGGGAAACGAAGATATATAAATTATCATTTTTGAATCTATTTTTTCGATATCTAAATTCTGACGCAATATCAATTGAAACATCCAATGTAGTATTTTCTTCAAACCAATATTTTGCCGTCAAACATGAGTGATAAGCGGTTCCACATCCTATTAAAATTATGGAAGAAATTTCCTTCATATCCCAAGGAAAATTATAAATATTGATGTCATTATTAATTTTATCAACATACTCATTAATACAATTTTTTAAAGTTATAGGCTGTTCTTCAATCTCTTTTGCCATAAAATGTTTAAAATCACCCTTATCATAGTTTTGCTCGTTTGAAGATAATTCTAAAACCTTCTTGTTAATCTTAAGACCATTTTCATCAAAAAAATCAACTTGATCTTTCTTTAAAATACAAAATTCTCCATCATTTAAATATGAGATTTTATTTGTCATTGATTTTAAAGCATAAGAATCTGAACCTAAATAATTTTCATTAGGGCCATAACCTACCGCAAGTGGTGATCCTCTTCTTGCACCAACAATTAAATCTGGTTGGTCTTTAAATATTATTCCTAATGCAAAACTTCCATGGAGTTGTTTGAGAACTTTTGTGATAGAATCTTTAATATTATTTTCTTTTAAATACTCTGTAATCAAGTGAACTATAACCTCTGTATCTGTTTGAGATTTAAAAATATGACCTTTGCTGATCAAATATTTTTTCAAAATTGTTGAATTTTCAATAATCCCATTATGTACGATTGAAACATTTTCTGAGGAATGTGGGTGTGCATTAATAGTATTAGGAACACCATGTGTTGCCCATCTAACATGTCCAATTCCAACTGACCCTAACATGTTTTTAATAGCAAGGTGTTTTTCTAAATTATTTACTCTACCTTCAGATTTAACTTCATTTATATTTCCATCAGACAAGGTTGCAATACCAGCTGAATCATAACCTCTATATTCCAATTTTTTTAGTGAGTTTATAATTGCTGAAGAAACTGATTTATTACTAGTGATACCTATAATTCCACACATATTATTATTTTTTTTTCCTCTTATAATTTTGCACTTCAGTTTGAATCGATCTGGTTAAGGTTAAAGATCCATTTTTAACATTTTTTGTTATTACAGAGCCCGCACCAATAGTACTATTTTCCCCTATTGTAATTGGCGCAACTAAAGATGTATTAGAGCCTATAAAAACATTATTTTTAATTTTTGTTTTATTTTTTTTAACACCATCATAATTACATGTAATTGTACCAGCACCTACGTTAACTTCACTTCCGATGTCGCTGTCACCTATATAAGATAAATGGTTAACTTTTGTTTTTTTTCTAATCGTACTTTTTTTTACCTCAACAAAATTTCCAATTTTTGAACCCTCTTTTAAAATTGTACCCGGTCTTATTCTTGCATAAGGTCCAACTTCAACTTTATTTTCAATTTTACAATCATCTAAGTGGGAGAAAGAATTTATATTTACATTATTTCCAATTTTAACTTTTGGACCAATAACCACATATGGATTGATGACCACGTTTTTTCCAATTTTTGTATCTTCTGAAAAGAAAATTGTTTCTGGTCCAATCATTTTAACTCCAGATTTAATAAACTTACTACGCAATCTAGTTTGAATTTTTTGTGAATTTATTTGCTTCATCTGGAAAAACCTTTACATTAACTATAAAGTTATCTTAATTCACATATTATTTCTTAAAAAAACTTAATTAATGACTCAAAAATATACTATTTTATTTGACCTAGATGGGACATTGGTTGATACAGCACCAGATTTGATGAGTGCTCACAATTATGTGATGAAAAAATATGGCTATCCAACAAAATCTGTGACTGATATTAGAAATTTAATGGGTCAAGGTGCTGGAGCCATGATTGGAAGGTCTATTTGGGGGCAAGCAAAAAGAGAATTTGGAAAAATTGATGATCAAAAAATTAAAGTTGAAATGGTTAAAGATTTTGTTAGTTTTTATGCAAAAAATATTATTAATGAAAGCACGCTTATTAATGGTGTGAAAGATTTTTTAAAGTGGTGCAAAGAGAAAAATATTTCTATGGCAGTGTGCACCAACAAGCAGGAACACTTGGCAATTGACCTTTTAAAAAAAATTGGAATTTATAATTATTTTGAATATGTGGCTGGCTCAGATACCTTTGATTATTGCAAACCAGATCCAAGACACATTACAAGCATTATTGAAATCTTAAGTGGAGATGTTAAAAAATCTTTAATGATTGGAGATAGTGAGACGGATGCAAATGCTGCAAAAGCAGCTGATGTTCCTGTGATATTATTAGAAAATGGGTATACGGAAAAAAATACTAAGGAAATCTACCACAATCATTTAATAAAAAACTTTGTTGGTATTGAAAAAATAGTTTCTACCTACTTAAAAGATTGATTTAATTTTTTTTCTTACTATTAATAAAGGCTTAAAAACTAAGGAGATGTTCTGATTTCACATAAAGTTAAAGTTTACCCATCTAAAATTCACTTACCTAAAAAAAATCAATTAGCGTGGAAAATTGCTGAGATTGCCTCTGACAATGCTAAATTAGATAAGAATTCTATCGAAATGGTTATTAATAGAATAATCGATAACGCTTCAGTAGCTATTGCGTCTTTGAATAGAAAAGCAGTTATTTCTTCAAGAGAGATGGCCTTGAAACATCCAAGAAAAAATGGCTCAACTATATTTGGAGTTGATTCAAAATTAAAATTTGATTGTGAGTGGGTCGCTTGGTCTAATGGAACAGCTGTAAGAGAGTTAGATTTTCATGATACTTTTTTAGCAGCTGATTACAGTCACCCAGGAGATAATATTCCACCTTTATTGAGCGTTGCACAACAAACAAAAAAAAGTGGATTAGATCTTCTTAGAGGAATTATTACAGCTTATGAAGTTCAGGTTAATTTGGTAAAAGGTATTTGTCTTCACAAGCATAGAATTGACCATATAGCTCATTTAGGACCTAGTGTTGCAGCTGGTTTAGGAACAATGCTAAAACTAAACACTCAAACGATATATCAATCTGTTCAACAAGCATTGCATACAACTATATCAACTAGACAATCCCGAAAAGGAGAAATCTCTAGTTGGAAAGCTTTTGCTCCTGCACATGCGGGTAAACTTGCAATTGAAGCTGTTGATAGAGCGATGCGTGGAGAAGGTGCACCAAGCCCCATCTATGAAGGAGAAGACAGTGTTATCGCTAGAATTTTGAATGGTAAGAAAGCTTTATATATTGTGCCATTACCTAAAAAAAATGAAAGCAAAAAAGCTATTCTAGAAACTTACACCAAAGAATATTCTGCAGAATATCAAGCTCAAGCCTTAATTGATATTGCAAAAAAATTAAATAAAAAAATATCTAACCTCAACCAAATTAAAAAAATTGATTTATACACAAGTCATCACACCCATAACGTAATTGGAACAGGTGCAAATGATCCTCAAAAAATGGATCCAAATGCAAGTAGAGAAACTTTAGACCACTCTATCATGTATATTTTTGCTGTAGCGTTAGAGGATGCAGATTGGCATCATATTAAATCTTATACCAAACAAAGGGCTAATAAAAAAAGCACTATTAAGATTTGGAAATCAATTGTAACTCATGAAGATAAGGCATGGACTAAAAAATATCACGACCCTAACCCCAAGAATAAATCATTTGGAGCTAAGGTGGTTGTTACATTAAATAATGGTGAAAAAATTGTAGAACAACTTGATAGAGCAGATGCCCACCCTTATGGAGCTCGTCCTTTTAAAAGACAAAATTATATTCAAAAGTTTTTGACACTTACAGATAGTATTTTAGATAAGAAAGAAAGCTTAAGATTTCTAAAAACTGTTGAAAATCTAAAAAATTTAAAAGCTGGTGAGTTAAATAAATTGAATATTGTAGTGAAAAGAAGTCAAATAAAAAAAAATACAAGAAAAGGAATTTTTTAGTGCACTTTGTAGATAAAGAACCCAGTCAAAAAAGAGCTGACTTTGTAAGCAAACTAAAAACAAATAAAATTCTTAGAGTCCCAGGTGCTTACAACCCACTTACAGCAAAACTTATTGAAGAAATTGGTTATGATGCTGTTTATGTGTCAGGTGGTGTTATGGCTAATGACTTAGGCTTTCCTGATATAGGTTTAACAACATTGCAAGATGTAAGCACAAGATCTTATTTAATATCAAGAGTTACAAGTCTACCAACCATTGTTGATATAGATACTGGCTTCAAATCTTGTGAAGAAACTATTAAAACTTTTGAAGAATTTGGAGTAGCAGCAGTTCATCTAGAAGATCAGGTAGAGCGTAAAAGGTGTGGTCACTTAGACAATAAAGAATTAATTTCAACAGAAGAGATGGTCAAAAAAATTAAAGAATGCGTAGCAGCAAAACAAGATGAGAATTTTAAAATTATAGCAAGATCTGATGCTAAAAGTGTTGAAGGAATAGATAAAATGATTGATAGATGTAAGGCTTACATTGATGCAGGTGCAGAAATTATTTTTCCTGAAGCTCTACATGATGAGAAAGATTTTGAAAAAGTTAGAAAAGAACTTTCATGTTATTTGTTAGCCAATATGACTGAGTTTGGAAAATCTAAGCTTTTTAATTACAAAGAATTAGAAAATTTTGGCTATAATATTGTAATTTATCCAGTAACTACACAAAGATTGGCTATGAAAAATGTAGAAGATGGACTTAAGGACATTTTTGTAAATGGACATCAGAACAATATTATTGATAAAATGCAGACTAGAAAAAGACTTTATGAGTTAGTGGAATATGAAAAGTATAACTCTTTAGACGAAAAGATTTATAACTTTAGTACGGAAGGACATGAATAATGAGTGATGATATAAAAAAAGGTTTACTAGGTATAGTTGTTGATGAGACTGAGATTTCAAAAGTTATGCCAGAAATCAATTCCCTAACCTACAGAGGTTATGCTGCTCAAGATTTATGTGCAAGATGTGATTTTGAAGAGGTTGCGTACTTAATCTTAAATAAAGAATTACCTAATAAAAAACAGCTAAAAGAATTTAAGAAAGAACTATCTAAAGAAATAACTTTATCTAAAAATTTAATAAATATTTTAAAACAAATACCTAAAAATTCACACCCAATGGATGTTGCAAGAACTGCTGTTAGCGTTATGGGTCTTGAAGATAAAGATACTAAAGACAACTCTCCAAAAGCAAATTTAAGGAAAGCAATTAGAATTTTTGCAAAAACTCCAACTGCATTGGCTGCTTTTTATAGACTTAGAAAGGGAAAAAAAGTCATAGATCCAAAGAAACAATTTAATTTTTCTGAAAACTTTTTCCATATGTGTTTTGGAAAAGTTCCCAATAAAGAAATTGTTAAAGCGTTTGATGTTTCTTTGATTTTATATGCTGAACATAGTTTTAATGTTTCAACTTTTACAGCTAGAACTATTACAAGTAGTTTATCTGATATTCATGGTGCAATCACAGGGGCTATTGCTAGTTTAAAAGGTCCTCTTCATGGTGGCGCTAATGAAGAAGTAATGCATATGATGAAAAAAATTAAGAAACCTGAAAACGCATTAAAATGGATCAACAATGCTTTAAAAAATAAAGATGTTGTTATGGGATTTGGTCATAGAGTTTATAAAAGTGGAGACTCAAGAGTTCCTACTATGAGAGAGTATTTTAAAAGAGTAGCAATTATTAAAAAAGATAAAACATTTGTAAAAATATATGACATTGTTGAAAAGGTAATGATAAAGGAAAAAAATATTTATCCAAATGTAGATTTCCCAACTGGACCTACTTACCACTTAATGGGTTTTGATACCGATTTCTTCACGCCTATATTTGTAATAGCAAGAATTACTGGCTGGTCAGCTCACATAATGGAGCAGCATGCTGCTAATAAATTGATTAGACCTTTAGCTAGCTATAAAGGAAGCAAGCATAGAAAAGTTATACAACTAAATCAACGATAGTTATTACCTAAAATCTTTAAAAGTAATTTTATAAATACCTTTTTTGTCTGCTGAAACATAAATGTTTCCTTCTACATCCTCATACAAAATATTTTTCTTATCTGTAACAAAATGTCTAAGGACTGTATTATCAAGTAAAATTTTTTCTATTGAATTAACTTTACTATAAGTTTCATTGAGTAAAAAAATGATAATTGAATTACCTTTTCTTAAGTTATTTCCATATAGAGATAAAGCCATTAAACAAGGTTTGTTATAGTATTCTTTTAAAATAGATGGGCAGTTGTTTAAGCTAGAAATACCTACAGAAGGTACGAATGCAAATAGCGGCTCTTCATAACCTTCTTTTTCATGATTAACAGGATAAGACTGACCATTACCACCTTTATTTTTTAAATAATTAGTACCATAGGAAGAATTTGGCCACCCATAATTTTTTCCTTTTAAAACTAAATTTAATTCATCTCCACCTTTGGGCCCGTGCTCTACATTAAAAATATTATTTTTCATTATAGTCAAGCCTTGAGGAACTCTATGACCTTTAGAGAAGGTATTTAGTTTTAAAATATTTGAATTGTCGTTAATTTTTTCTATTAGTTTTTTTTTATCAATCTCTAAAATTTTCCCAAATTTAGAACTATCATTTTGAGCTAATAAACTATTTTCAGTAACATGTTTTTCAGGTGTACCTAATGTTAAAAGAATTTTATCTTTAAAATGAACATTGCTACTCCCAAGTCCATTAAAGTCATTATTTTTGGGTAATGTAGGTAAACACTTACTTCTAAATAACTCATTACCATTAGAAAGTAGAATCAATGCTGCAAAAAAACAATTTTTTTCATTTCCAGAAATTAAAGCAATTTTTTTATCCATTAGTGAAATTATAGTTTTGATGCCACCATTTCGCTGTAGAGTGAAATATTCTGGAAGGTTTAATTTTTTTGATTTGAGGTTATTTATTAAAAAACCTTTTTGGGTATAGATTTCTAATTTTGAAATATCAAATTTTTTTTCATTTTTTGGATATATAATGAAAGCAGTTTTATCACTTACTTCAAGTACCTGCTCAACCGCAACAGTAAAAGAGTTTGCTATAATATTTTTTGAATTTTTCTCTACCGTAGAGATAATGGTTTTTTCATTCTTTTTAAAATCACTTTTTATTTTTTCAATTTTTTCAGGATTTTCAAAGGTCCATATAATAGAAAAAATGATTGTTATTATCCAAAGAAAAAATAAAGAAATTATTGATTTCATCCTATTAAAATAAATTATTTTACTATTTTTGCAAATCTTTTGAAGAGGATTTCACATTTAAAACTATTTTTTTTAACAAATTCATCTATCGCTTTTTTTACTCCTGGCGCATAAGATAGATCGTAATCATCACAAAGAATGGTCCCATTATTATACAAAACTGCTTTTGAGTAATATAAATCATTCTTTACAGTTTCATATGCATGACCACCATCTAAAAAAACATAGTCAATTTTAGACATGTCTATTTTTTGTAATAACTTGTTTGAGTTTCCTTTTATTAAATGAACATTTTTTTCAAACTTTTTTAGAAGATCAGACACGGACTCTATAGAGTATGGATCTTTTCTAAGAATATATTCAAAATAAATTTTTTTTAGTGGGTTGTTGAACTTTGTATTTGGAATTATTTCATCTGAATTTTCAACACTTTTTCCAAATAAATCTAAACCTACATACTTAAAATCAGATTTATGAATACTATAAAGAAGCTCACAGACATTCCTTGCTGTAACACCATGAAAAACACCTATTTCAAGAAAACTTTTA
>Ga0209403_10006326_pt1 | contig 12035 bp, 7 predicted proteins | sample ArcticOcean_MG_C_8_FD_187440 | JGI IMG/M metagenome (GOLD analysis project Ga0209403, IMG submission 187440) | Marine microbial communities from western Arctic Ocean - ArcticOcean_MG_CB11_86 (SPAdes) (version 2) | ecosystem: Environmental > Aquatic > Marine > Oceanic | place: Arctic Ocean... | reverse complement strand
CTCTGTCAGAAGCTGGGGTTGCCCATGCGCCTTCGTGACGTTGGAGTGCCGGAAGAAGGGCTGGAATTGATCGCTGCCGCAACGTTGCACGACCGTGGGCTAGCCACCAACCCCAAGCAGATTACCGATGCCGGACCAATCATGTCTGTTCTACGGGACGCCTGGTAGGTGACGGCAAAAGCTTAGGCAGCCCCATCGGCGTAGGCTAAAATAGCTTGCGCTATCTATCAAACCAAACGTAAACCAAAGGAAATTACCAATGAACGTTAACGAAGCCGTTGCTCGTATCTTGAAGCTCGAAGGTGTCGAGTGGATATCCTGTTTTCCGTCCAATAACCTGATTGAATCGGCAGCGATGGAAGGTATCCGCACCGTCATGTTCCGGCACGAGCGGGGGGCCATCATGGCCGCCGATGGCTTCAGTCGTATGAACGATCGGGAAAGGTTCGGCGTGGTCATCACCCAGGGTGGCCCCGGCTCAGAGAACTCCATGGGCGGCATCGCCCAGGCGTTTGGCGACAACATCCCAATCCTGTATTTCGCAGGTGGCCCAGCCCTCAACCAGTATGCGGTGCGGCCCAACTTCTCCCCGGTGCGTACCTACGAGTCGGTCTCCAAGTACGGTGAGGTAATCATGCAGGCCGACCAGGTCGCCAGCACCATGCGTCGGGCCTTCCATAACCTACGGAACGGACGCCCAGGCCCCGTCTTGATCGAGATTCCGTCAGACGTTGCCAACCAGGAGGTAGATGAAGGCTCACTGAACTACCAGGCTCCAAAACGGGCTCCCCAGTCACCTGCGGCATCAGACATCAAAGACGCCGTTAAACTGCTGCTCAATGCCAAGAAGCCGGTGATCTGGTCTGGCATGGGCGTGCTGATGTCCAAGGCCTCTGAAGAACTCAGGGAGCTGGCAGAACTGACCGAGATTCCGGTCTACAGCACCATGCCCGGTAAGTCGTCATTTGACGACAGGCATCCATTGGCTTTGGGCGCCGGAAGCAGCGCAACGTCGCTGCCCGCCCGCACCTGGGTCCAAGAGTCAGATGTGTTATTCGCAGTTGGTTCCAGCATGACCCGAACCGGCTACGGCCAGCCAATCCCCAACGGCAAGGTCATCATTCACAACACTGAGAGCATTGAAGACCTGAACAAAGATTTCTCGGTGGATGTTGGCATCCCTGGTGATGCCAAGCTGACGCTGCTGACAATGATCGCGGAAGTTAAATCTCAGATTGGCGAGTCCGGTCGCCGAGACCAAACGGCCGTGGCCACCGAGATTGCCAAGCTGAAGGCCCAATGGATGGCCGATTGGAAGGACATCCTAAATTCCGATGAAACTCCGATCAACACCTACCGGGTGATTGGCGAACTGGAGCGCAACTTGGACAAAGAGAACAGCATCGTCACCCACGACGCCGGAGCGCCCAGAGACACAATCATGCCCTTCTACACGTCCACCGTGCCCCACAGCTACATCGGTTGGGGCAAGACCACCCACCTTGGTTACGGCATCCCGCTGATGATTGGCGCCAAACTGGCCAACCCCGATAAGTTCTGCTTGAACTTCATGGGCGACGGCGCATTTGGAATGTCTGGCTTGGACATTGAGACATCGGTCAGAGAGGGCGCGCCCATCACCACCGTGGTGTTGAACAACGGCGGCATGGCCACTTATCCGGGCGGTTACCCCGTGGCCAACGAGCTGTTTGGCACGACCCAAATGGGCGGCGATTACGCCAAGCTGGCCGAAGGCATGGGCGCAGTTGGCATCACAGTTACCCAGCCAGGCGAAGTGGCCAATGCCATTAAGCAAGCAATGAAGCTCAACGCAGAGGGCAGGACAGTGCTGCTAGACATCCACACCAACCTGGAGGCCCGCCGGTCCAACTTTGCCTAGAACAGGCTACCGGGCCAGGCTACTTTGGGGCGTCGGAGATTTGTTTGGCATAGTGAGCCAAGGCCGGGATGGATGAACCCTGCATCACAAGTATCACGCAGTAGGCCGACATCTCATTCATACGTTCAACGCTGAGCTTCCAGGCAGAGGTCTGATGCGGGGCGGCGGTGCCGCCTCGGGTGAATCGGAAGCTTGGCCCGGCGTTCATACCCGGATTGCTTGGGCCAACCGGGAGCAGCGTCAGAGCCTCTCCCAAAGGCCCAATTACATCCATCATCAGATCCTGGGAAACGCTGGCCTACAGGGCCAGTTGCGCCTCTGTTTCCTCGGTGTGCATCATCAATCTGCTAAGAATCTGCATCACAAGTTCGTAACAGCCGTAGAACAGGTTGCTGATGGGAACACTCAGCCGGTCTTCCAACAAGTTGACGCTAGATAGGTTACCCACGTCTTAGGGCAGTATGGAATAAGGGTTGCTGACCACTGGACGACCCGGCACAAAACCCCGGTCCTCTTTGAGCATCTGGTCATATTGATCACCCATAGCTTTGAAACGCCCGTAATGGGAATCTTCATTGTCGCCGCTGGCGCCTTCTCCCTCCTCGACGATTCCTTCAATCGCCGCAACGGCTGAGACAAGATAGGTAGCGCGGTAAGTTGGCCTCAAAGAAATAATACTGGGCGGCGTAGACCTGCAGGCCTTCCAGAGTCAATTCACCGGCTTTCCATGCTGATAATAGGGGGGCCAACAGGGATTTGTTCTCTATCCTTTCGTCCAATCGATTCAATAAACTGTGTTCTACCAAAGGCTCTTCCTGAAAAAATATGGGGGGGGGGATATTTGGCGCGGCCCAATTTGCGGTGGCGTTGTAGTTAAACCGCCACACAAATTGGGCCGCAAGATACCAACCCAGTGCCTTTATCTCAAGGCGATCTGGGTTGGCATTCTCTGGCGGTATAGGGCTGTTTGGTTTTGCGCTAGGGGTTGAGGGTTATGATTTGCTGACCCAACCACCGTAAATCGGGAATTGGCTGCAGATAAACTCGATGTAGGCCGGTTGACCAGACTTATTTACGTCGAACGCGCGTTTCAAGGCCAAGACAACGTCGGTTGGCTCGGTCACACGCTCGGTGTGGTAGCCCAGTTCGCCAATGACCTTGGACATGTCCACATCATCGTAACCTAGGACCTTGTGAGTGAACGGGTCGTGGCCATCGCCCCAGAAGCCGGGGCCGTAGCCAGCGAACCCACCGTTGCTAACGTGGACCACTGTGATGCCAATCTGCTGACGCAGGGCCACTTCCAACTGTCCCAGCATGTAGCCAAGACCAGCTTCACCAGTCACGGCAACGCAGTCCTTATCTGGATGGGCCAGCTTGGCCGCAATGGTCGCCGCAAAGCTGAATCCCAGCGACGATACGTTACCCCAGCCGAGGAAGCCCCGGGGAATCAGCGTGTCATAAACCGTGCTCAGTTGGTCACGGGTATTGCCTGATTCATGGGTAACAAAGGATGTGAGAGGGTTGAGCGCCTCCATCAGCCCGGCGTAAACGCGGTAGGGGTTGATGGGCTTGTCGTTGGACGCCATTGCCTCTCGGTACTTAGTCATGGCCGTGTCACGGGAGGTCTTGACCTCTGCCGCAACGTTGCCGGCGGGACGACCACCCTTGGCCTTAGCATCGGCAACCAATGCCTGGAGTGAGAACTTGGCATCACCAATGACGGCTTGAGCCGTGGGGTAAATCTTATTAATATGCAGTTCATCGATTGTGCAGTGGACAATCGTCTTATTAACCGCATTCGGAATGCCGTGGCTGAACCGTCCGGGAGACAAGCTGGAGCCAATGGCGAACAGCAAGTCGCACTTGTTCAGGTATTCATTAACCTGGTCTCCACGCACACCCACGAACAGAGGGTTGTTCTCCGGGAAAGCGCCCTTGGCCTTCAAAGTAGAGACCACCGGCGTGTTCACCAGCTCAGCAAACTCCGTCAATTCGGCGGAAGCGCCGGCATAGATGACACCCTCACCGGCGTAGATCAGTGGGTTTTCTGCCTTGAGCAGTAGGTCGATGGCACCGGAAACGTCTGCCGGATCTGGCATGGACTTGGAACCCTTCACTGGGATGTAAGGGTCGGCCGTGTCATCATATTGGAGGTTGGGATCGGGAATCGCGATGACCACGGGGCCGGGCCGTCCGCTGCGCAGCATAGTAAAGGCGCGGCGCATGAACTCGGGGAGGCGTTCCGGCTTGTCCAGGTGGCCGTACCACTTGGTGACCGACTTCAGGGCTGCTGTAACGTCAAATTGGCTGTTCTCTGTGTCGCCTGCGGAAATACCGTCTGTGATGCAGAGCACTGGAGAACCGTCTTCAAAAGCCTGGGCCATTCCGGCAAAAGCGACCTGTAGTCCAGCGGCATTAACCCCACCCTGGAAGGTACAGACTCCTATCTTGGTGCCGCCCGTGATTCTGGAAAAAGCATCGGCCACGGCCACGGCGTAGCGGTCATCGCGCATCATCACCATGGGCATGCCCTCTCTGCCAAGAGAGTTGTTTACCTTGCATACAGGGAAGGTTGAGACCCAGTCGACCCCTTCCGCTTTAAGTATTCGAGCGATTCCGGTTCCTACATCAATGGACATTGTTCTTACCTCCGGTTATTTTGGCTGGTTACCAAGTGTTTTCCTGATCGGCGGTTCTTTTCTTGATTGGCAGTCTAATCGAAAATAGACTTTGGTCTAGCCTCGTCAAAACTGACCAACTAGTTTACATAGTTGAAACAAACAGGTGCTACTCTAGTGGAGCGTTCCTAGGATTACAACTCAAATGTGCCCGAATGCCCAGCATTGGACATTAAGAATCATAGTCGCAATAAACGGCTAGTAGCGAACATTGATAGATTTGACCAAGGCTGTTAATTCTCGCTATAGTTTGCAAAATAGTGGACACAAAAATGCCACGGGGCTGTTAGATAGCCTTAGGGTTCGTTCTAGCCGGGCCAACGAAAATAGGATGGAGAGTTATGAGTTACAAGGCTGAGTACATCTGGGTAGACGGGCAAAAACCCACCGCCAAATTGCGTTCCAAAGGAAAAGTTATCGCCGACGGGGAAGAGCCTCCCGTTTGGGGCTTTGATGGCTCCAGTACCAATCAGGCACCAGGCGATAATTCTGACTGTGTCTTGAATCCGGTTTTCGTTTGCCCCGACCCCATACGCGGGGGGAAACATAAACTGGTGATGTGCGAGGTACTACTTACTGACATGACCCCGCATCCGTCCAACACCAGGGCTGCTTGCGCCGCCTCAGCCGAGAAATACGGCGCAATGGACATGTGGTTCGGCATTGAGCAGGAGTACACCTATTTCGACGGCATCAAGCCCCTTGGCTGGCCGGACAACGGGTTCCCCGCTCCCCAGGGCGGCTACTACTGCGGTGTCGGCTCTGATGAGGTGTTTGGACGCCCCATCGTTGAAGCTCACCTTGACGCTTGCATGGAAGCTGGATTGCAGATTGCCGGTATCAACGGTGAGGTCATGCCCGGACAATGGGAATTCCAGATCGGTCCCATCGGCGCACCCGCCGTGGCCGACCATCTCTGGATTGCCCGCTGGTTGCTCTACCGGATAGGCGAGCAGTTCAATGTCAGCGCAACTTTGGACCCCAAGCCCGTTAGGGGTGACTGGAACGGCGCCGGCGCCCACACCAACTTCTCAACCGAGTTGATGCGGAACAACTACGCTGCCTGCGAGGCAGCTGCCGACGCATTGGGAACCAGGGCCGAACTACACATCGCCAACTACGGAGACCGGATTGAAGACCGATTGACCGGAGAGCACGAGACCTGCTCCTACAAAGAGTTCCGGTGGGGCGTCTCCGACCGCGGTGCATCCATTCGAATTCCGTGGCAGGTTGCCCGGGACCAGAAGGGATACATCGAAGACCGGCGACCCAACGCCAACTGCGACCCGTACGTGGTGACTCAGCTTATCATTGATACGGTCTGCGCAGCTGCGGCAACCGCCTAACAATAAAGCGCCTGAACGAATAGCAATAAAAAGACCCGCTCCTGATTTCCGGGAGCGGGTCTTTTTATTTTCCCCGAGATTCAATTATGTTGTTAACTCTGGCTAGGTGCCGATGCGAAATGGATCAACGGCATCCTGAACGGAACGGATGATGGAAAAGGAGGTGAGCTTGCCGGTCTTCGGATTCTCAGAAGGAACGTTCTCAATGTGAATCCTGAGAACTCCAAACTCGCCTAGGACCTCAATGTCGTGGCAGTTGCGTTCCAGTCCGGGCACGGCCAGCATTTTCACCATGGTCCGGTCCGCGCCTACTCCCGCCAGACTAACGGCGGCGGACACGTTCAGATTGGCTGGAAACCCCTTCACAGCCTCCCGTGCGGTTCCGGAGAATACCTCTGTTTCTTCGGTGAGGCCATCCAAGCTGATTTCGTTCTCTATCAGATGCGGCGCGCCTTCCAAGCCGATGGGTGGCTTGCGAGAAATCATGGTGACTTGGTCAACCCGGCCGGTACAGGCGGACTTGATTCCATCAAGCCCTGCAATTGCGCCGGATGGGGCGATCAAACGACAACCGGTTTTTCGAGCTTCCTCAATGATCTCCGGATATTCCAACAGAGCGCCAATGCTGATCACCATTAGGTCCTTACCGGCGGCGAAGGTTTCTTTAGCCAGCTCAGCCACGATATGACCGCCCGCCGTTTCTACCAGCAGGTCAGCCTTATCTATCAGTTGTTCGCGACTTAGATAAGGTGGAGGGTTGTTGAGGCTGTCCAGAAACTCGTGAGCCTTGTCCTCGTCGCGGCTGGTCACACCGGCCACTGCCACATTGAGATCGCCGCCGTCCGCCGCCCGCATCAACGCTTGGCCAATGGTCCCGCATCCAACAATCCCAATCGATTGGGCCATAACGTTATCTCCTCAGCTTTTTATCTCGCAAACAAGATGTTACCATTCCCAGTGCTCCCACAACCTCGCCTATCCGTTTGCCCATGACCGATTGGGCCGACGCACGCCCGTGAAATTGGGGCAATTACGCTTGATATAGGAACCGATGCTAGAAACCGAAATTCTCAAACATGGCGACGATTCCGGCAACGGAACGCTCGTAAAATACACATCGTCAACAGGAGCCGTAATCAAGGCAATCGGCGTTCCTCAGTCTTGGAAGACCACACTGGGACCAACCTGGTGTTACGTGATCGAAGGCGATGAACTAACCATAGTTGACCCTGGATGCTATGGATCGGTTACCTATCTTGAACAAGGGCTGGAGGCACTTGGCTACGCGCTATCCTCCGTTGACCGCATCGTAATCAGCCACGGCCACATGGACCACGACGGCAGCTGCCCGCCAGTGATTAGAAAGAGCGGAGCCGAGCTCTGGGCGCATGAGATTTACGCCTCCATGTTGTGGGCCGACCGTTGGGACACTGAGGCCGCCTGGCGGAGAGAAGTCCAGGGCTATGGCGCATTTGAGAAATCAGAGACCATGACTCGGGCCATTGAGCACCACGAGCTGAACCGAGAATTAAAACTAGACCTCCCAGTCACCGATGAATTGAGCGCTGGCGGTCTAACTTTTTACTACACTCCCGGCCACTCTCCCGACGAACTATGTATTCTCTTTGACAAGGTTCTATTCTCGGGAGACCATATCCTGCCCCTGATTACGCCTCATCCGTCCGTGGCGATGACTTACAACTCATACCGGGCGACCCTTCCGGCGGCTTATCAGGACAACAACGATATCTATGGATTGAAGGCTCTTCTGGCATCGTTGAAACGAATGGCCGCGCTGGGTGGAGACCTCACCGTCCTGCCCGCCCACCGAGCGTTTCATAAGGGCCAATTCAATCCCATTGGCCTTGAGCGAGCCACCGAGATCATGGAGCACCACCGAGAGCGTTGCTACGAAATAACTGAGATCATGAAGAACGGCCCCATCGACCTAGTCTCGCTAACGAGGCAGTACTTCTCCGACCGGAAGCTGGAAGAGCAGAACTTCTTCCTGGCTTTTACTGAGATCATGGCCCACGTAGAACTGATGCAAGAAGCTGGTGACATCTCGGTCATACCGGATCTCTCCCGGACCAATCTATGGACCAACGGCCTGGGACCCGACATGAAAATTCGCTGGGAGGAGACCGATAAATTCTCCGCTTTTATAGACCAGCTTTAGGCTATCTGCCCAGAGCCCTTCCGCTAGCGTCCCTCTTTTATCCAGTCGGCCACTCGCTCGCCGATCATGATAGTGGTTGAGTTAGTGTTGGCCCGCACTACGTTGGGCATGACCGACGCATCTGCAACTCTGACGTTCTGAAGGCCGTGCACCCAGCAGTATTGATCCACCACCGCGCTTTTATCTGAGGCCGGCCCCAGTTTGCAGGTGCCAGAGATGTGGGTCGTGTTCACAGTGATACCCAGCATCCACTCGTCCATTGCATCGTCAGAGACAAGATCGGCATCTTTGGGCTGCAGTCGTTCGTCAATGATGTCCGCGTACATTGGATGTTTGACCAACTCCATACACAGCCGGACCGCCTCCCGCAGTCGCTCCCTGTCCCATGAGTCCTTCAGATAGTTGTAGTCCAAGTGGGGTTGGACCGTCGCGTCGTTTGAATTGAGGGTTAGCTCGCCGAAGCCATTGGCAAATTCCAGGACGCAGGTAAAGCGCACGCCCTCCTGTTCGTAGGGGTCGGGAGCGCCGATAGGTGACGAGAAGGCCGAAGGTAGAATCTGCATATCGTTGCGGTCGCTGGAGCCGGTGGCCGTATAGCGCAGCGCCAACTGGTACCGGGGAGCTTTGGGGTCTTGGGGAAAGTCGTCTTTCACCTTATAGACCACTGGCACGATTGGATGATCGCGCAGGTTTTGCCCAACACCGGCGAGTTCATGCACCAATGGAATCCCGTGTCGCTGGAGTTGATCCGCTGGCCCCACACCTGAGAGCAACAGCAGATGCGGTGAGGCTATGGCCCCGGCGCTGAGCACGATCTGATCCGCTTCCACCGTGAACCGTTCTCCGCCGCTTTCCACCTCGGCTCCAACTGCCTTCTTGCCATCGAACAATATCCGGCGTACCAGCACGTTGGCCTTGATGGTCAAATTGAGCCTATGCCGACTAAGATTGATGTAGGTCAGACCAGTGCTCATGCGCACACCGTCTGGGTTGTTCATGGGAATCGGCCCCACGCCTTCGGACTCTGGGTGATTCATGTCCGGGTCAAAGGGAAACCCCTTCTCAATCAGGGCGTCATGGAACGCCTGATGAAACGGCAGCCATTCTGACTGCTTGAACCGGCGCACTGGCATCGGGCCTTCAGAGCCGTGAAAATCGTCCCTAATATCGCTGTCCGTTTCCTGCTTTCTGAAATAGGGCAGAACCTTGAGGTACTCCCATTCATCGTTGCCCATGGCGGCCCAGTTCGCAAAATCCTCTGGTATACCGCGCAGGAACACTTGCCCGTTGATGGCGCTGGACCCGCCCACCACCTTGCCACGTGGTACTGACAGATCGTGACGATCCGGGGTGCCGGTGCCGACGAATGACCAGTTATGTGGTCCACCCATCGCCGCCGCATCGGGGGTGTAGCCGTACTTAAGGTCATCGGGATATTTCTCAAAGTCCGGGTAGTCTGGTCCAGCCTCTAACAGCAGCACCGTCCGGTCGGGGTCTTCGGTCAGTCGGTTGGCAATGGCGCTACCAGCGGAACCTGCGCCAATGACTATCACGTCGTACTTCAAATCTGGCCTTCCTTTCTTTCAGGCGGATGTCCAATCGGGTAGATGCAGGGCAGTGTAGAACTGGGCCGAGCCGCCGTCAAATCGGAGTGCCGCCCCGATGTGTTAGTTTATTTGCCAGAATCGAACCCAACGGAGGGGAACATCATGGCAACTCTGGAAGAATATGCAAACAAGTACGAGACGGTGCGGTTTGAGCGGGCCGACGGCATCCTGCAAGTGAATTTCCACTCGGGCGACGGCAGCTTGCTATGGGGGGAGGCATCGCACCGGGAACTGGGTCACGCCTTTGCCGACATTGGCAGTGACACTGAGAACAGGGCTGTGATTTTGACTGGGACCGGAGAGAACTATTGCGCTGAGTTCGAGCCTGGCCGGTCTTCCAAGCGGATGCCCAAAGACTGGGACAAGACCTATTGGGAAGGTAAACGGCTCTTGCTTAACCTCCTGGACATTGAGGTACCAATCATCGGAGCAGTCAACGGCCCAGCTCTAATTCACGCGGAGATTCCAGTGCTGTCCGACATTGTTCTCGCGTCTGAGACTGCCACTTTCCAAGACGGTCCGCACTTCCCCAGGGGTGTGGTGCCCGGTGACGGCGTCCACGTGGTCTGGCCCATGGTGCTGGGCACCAACCGGGGCCGTTACTTCCTGCTGACCGGCCAGACTCTATCTGCTAAAGACTCCCTGGACTTGGGCGTGGTCAGCGAAGTTCTGGCCCCGGACCAACTGCTGCCGCGGGCTTGGGAACTGGCTCGGATGATTGTCGAAAGGCCGCCGCTGACCGTCCGCTACAGCAGGGTGGCCATGACGCTGAACATCAAGCGGCAGATGCAGGAAATGCTGGGGTACGGTCTGATGCTGGAAGGACTGGCCTACGTAGATAAGTCTCTATCTGAAGGCTAAACCCGTATCACGTGGTTGGGCGGGCCCTTCTATGGCCTTGGGGGCCTGCCGCCAAAACCACCACCGCCGCCGCCAAATTGTCGGCCAAACTCCGGCGGGTTGATGACGACAGACGTCGTTGTCACAGGCGCGCCACTTTCATCGTCGGTTGAGGTTACAACCAAGACCGAAAGTCCATCTGTAAGATCATCAATCGTCCCGGTCTTGTAAATTTGGACAGTGGAATCAGGCTGCAGATTGACCGTCACTCCTACAGACTCGGTGTCCACGGTTATCTGGTTGCCATCCACTTGGGAAACGGAGCCAGTCACGATTCCTACGGGACTGCCACTAAATCCACCTCGACCACCAAAGCCTCCCCCGAAAGCGCCGCCCTCCCCCGGCGGGTTTTAGGCCGTCTTTTCCATCGGACGCAGCTATGGTTTCATAGCCAGCCCGCTTCAAATAGGCAACCATAACGGTTTTTATATCTCCATCATCCTCGATAACGAGGATTCTTTTCTTCTGATCTGAGACCATAATCACCTTAGTTCAACTCAACTCGAATTGTAGCAACCCCAGGCCTTTTAGTCCTATTTTCGGCCTGAAGTCTAACCGGAATCGAGCAGATCAATAGTTCTCGCACGAATACAACAAATTTCTGCAATTATCCACTCATTTAAAACGGCCCCCTTATTGGATACGCAGTTAAATCGCCCTTGTCTCAATTGCTACTGACTTGCGGTCAGGCGATAAACCCCTTTGTTATACTTGTGGCCACTTCTAGTTGGGGCCATTTTACGGTGCCCGTAGAGGCTAAATATGCGAGCAAGGAGGCCAACAATGGTCTTGGACATCACTGCCGCCCAGGGAGCAATGACCGGCGCTCGGTATATTGAAAGTCTTCGAGACGGCCGCGAAGTCTGGATGGACGGCGTCCGCATCGATGACATTCCAAGCCACCCGGCCTTCTCCGGGATCGTCAACGAGCTGGCGCGCATCTACGACCTGCAGCACTCCGGCGAAACCCAAGACCAAATGACCTTCGTGTCTCCTGAATCTGGCAATCACTGCAGCGTCTCTTGGCTACTCCCACGCACGGAAGAAGACCTCAAAAGGAAACGACGCAACAGCGAGGTCTGGACTCGCGAGAGTTGGGGACAGTTGGGCCGCGCGCCAGACGTTTTAGCTCCGTACATCATTTCTCTCTATAAATCTCGGGATAGACTCAGCTCGGTGAAGCATCCCAAATGTGATTTTGGCGAAAACGTGGTCAACTACCACCGCTATTGCATGGAGAATGACCTGTTTCTGACCCACGCACTGGGAGACCCGCAGGTGGACCGCAGCGAGCAACCCCAGAACGAGCAACGCGCCAAACGAGAAGAAGATTTAGCGCTGCACGTCGTCGAAGAGACTTCAGAGGGAATCATCATCACCGGTGGCAAGCAATTGGCGACGGCTGCGCCCATCAGCAACGAG
>Ga0209403_10006323_pt1 | contig 12039 bp, 12 predicted proteins | sample ArcticOcean_MG_C_8_FD_187440 | JGI IMG/M metagenome (GOLD analysis project Ga0209403, IMG submission 187440) | Marine microbial communities from western Arctic Ocean - ArcticOcean_MG_CB11_86 (SPAdes) (version 2) | ecosystem: Environmental > Aquatic > Marine > Oceanic | place: Arctic Ocean... | reverse complement strand
CGCCAAGGGCGTGAGCTCACCTCGACCTGCCTACCAGCCGATTGCCGCCGAAATCATCATTGTGAACAGTCCAGGTGTAACCTCTGCCGATCTCGATACGTTCGAGTTCAAGAGTCGCCGAGTCCCGCTCTATCCATTTGAAGAACCCGTTTACCCGGCTGAGTAGATCATTCGACGCAAGCCAAGGTTGACGATAGCGGCATCTCTCTTCGGGTGCAACTGAGGATTCTGGCTTGGGGACGCGCTGCCTGATCTCCTAGGCTTAAGGGAATGTGAACCCAACATTGCTCAATAGCCCATAGACTTAATCCCATGAAACCTTGGAATACAGTTGGCGAAGCGCTTTCGCCCGATGGTACTCGACTTGAACTTGTAGAGCACGATGGTGAATACATCATCCGAGCCGACGATCTACCGCTTATGTCGACTCGAATGCACTTCTCTGAAGTCGAACTCGCCCGACTCGTCTGTAATAAACTCAGGTCTGGTGCGAAAGTCATGATCGGCGGACTCGGACTCGGCTACACGCTCCGTTCGGCTCTCGACCTGCTGCCCAAAGATGGCACGGCTGTCCAAGTCGAACTCGTTCCTGAAGTAATTGAATGGAACAAAGGGCCACTCGCTCCATTCGCGGGTAATCCACTCGATGACAAACGATCTGAACTAGTTCAAGGTGACGTTGCGAAGGCTATACGTGGCGCACGAAATGAGTACGATTCGATCATGCTCGATGTCGACAATGGCCCTTCGCCCCTTGTCAGCGAACGTAACGCCTGGCTATACACCGATCACGGTCTGCAGGCCATTCGAGGCGCTCTTAAAAACGGTGGAAGAATCGCCATATGGTCGGCTGATGACGAGCCTAGATTCATTTCTCGAATGAAACGAAACGGATTCAGGCCTGAGAAGCACCTGATTCAGGCGCACAAAGGAAAAGGTGGAATTCGTCACGTGATATTCACCGGTCGCAAAACATAGGCTGTTATTCTTAGCTAAGTACAGATAATCACTCTCGTAACTACCAGATCTAGAGATCAAGATTGACCTTAAGAAAAGAACGAAGTCAAAACCAGTCAAAGCCACCCAAAGTTACAGGCCAGAAAAACTGGATAATGATGGGCGGAGTTACCGTTGTAATCGTCGCAATCGCTATTGTGGCGTATGTCAGATTTTCGCCCGAAGAGACAATCGCCTTAGATGATAATGACGCTGCCGTTGTGTTGTCGACTAGTTCACTGATTGGCGATCCCAATGCCCCGGTAACCCTTGTCGAATTCGGGGACTTTCAGTGATCGCACTGCGCTAATTTTGCCCTCGGGACAGGGCAACAGATTATTCGTGAGTACGTGAACACCGGGCGCGTAAATATTCTCTACAAGCACTTTCCGTTCATCGGCGACGAGTCCTGGCGAGCAGCTGAAGCATCGGAATGTGCTGCTGAGCAAGATCGTTTCCATGTCTATCAGGAAACCATTTTTGTGAACTGGAATGATACAAACAAAGGTAATTACTCGGACGCCAATCTTCGGACTTTTGGCGAAATGACTGGGCTATTACTGAAACAATTCGACGAGTGTATGGACACCAACAAGTATCTCCCCAAAGTCGAATCTGATCGCCAAGAAGCTATAGACGCAGGCGTGAAATCCACACCCACATTCTTCTTGAACGGTGAAAATATCACCGGCCCTGACGACTACGCATACTATCGGGTCAAGATCGAAGAGGCTCTAGCCAAAGTAGGCGGCTAGACGTTGGCTAACGGTTCAGATTCTCTAGATTCAGATAGTGAAGAGGTCGCATTTAGAGGTCATGCATCGAATGTATGGCTGTTCGTTGCAATACTCGGAATCTCTGGACTCGCAGTGACGACTTACCTGACTTCAAACGCGTTGTCTCACACTGAAGTCGGGTGCAGCATAAGCGGCTGTAACACCGTACTTGGCAGCAAGTGGTCGAAGATTCTGGGCGTCCCGGTGTCGGCATTTGGAATGGCGACCTACTCAATCATCATGCTCGGTGCATTGCACGCTTATCAGTCCCCAACCAACGATCTGCGCAGCCGACGTGTTGTCGCCCTGACGGCTGGGGTTGGCGTACTAGCGTCGATTTACCTGACCACCATTGAATTCTTCGTAATCAAAGCCGTCTGCCAATACTGCATTACTTCGGCAGTTTTGGTTGTGTTTGTGCTTGTATCTACGATCATTGCCGCTCGAAAAGAAGGTCCACTTTGGAATCAAATTCGAAGGCGTTATGACTAACCAGCCTCAGCTAGCAAGAAGTTATCGATTAGCGACGCACAGCGGATAATCGCCTGCTCTGAGTCGAGCCCGTCGCAGAGAATCACCATGTTTCCTACGATCGCCCAATCCTGATACGTCGGACCCGGTGCCTGTCGACTGCCCCCGCTTGAAACGTCAGTAACGCCTCGAGCTTGCCAACGATCCTTCACGCCTTCGGTCCAAACCTGCTCATCACGCTTGGCCTCGAACTCTGCGCCGGTGGCGTCGATTGCTAGCTGCTGACCGCTCGAAACGGCCAAAGCGTGCGATGCGTAAAAGCGAATCTCATAGTCGTGACGATCGTACGGATCCAAACCCCAAAAACCCTTCCAAGCGTCGAGTCCGTCAGGTAGGCCTTCAATATCGTAGTCCTTGGAAGCCTTGAAGCCGATCGCTTTGAGATCTTCAATCGTGTAATCGGCCGGAGCCTCACGAACCTGCACGAAAGAAGCGGCTTCATCCGCTGCGCTACTTCCGCAAGCGATCGATGCAATCGTTATCATCACGAGCCCAACGGCTCCAAAGAAATACTTCACGCTGTGTAGCAGTTTCCAGTCGGTCATATTGAACGCTCCTGAGGTTATGATCCAATCTCTCGACAGTATAAGCGTAGAGGGGAACACCGTACCTCGTTCCGGTGAAGATCTCTCCAATACGCTTCGCCCTTCGATCCACTCAGGATGTATTGTGGTCTAGAAGTTGGGGGGATAGCTCTCACTGTCTAATAGATCCAGCGCTGCCCCTCACGCCCCTACTTCATCTCACCGTTCAAATGGGCGCGCGATGTGTAGATATATGAGCGTGATCACCTTTAAACCGTTTAGCTAACACACGGGGATCGACAGGCCAAGGTAGAACTTCCGCTCGCTCTGCCCATTCGTAGTAAGTCTTCTCAAATGCCTTAGCGCGATCCTTTTCGCCGTCGATCAGATTATTTTGCTCAGTTCGATCGTCAGAAATGTTGTACATCTCCCACGGCTTGTTCCACTCAGCAACCAACTTCCAGTCCCCAACTCGAATACCTCGGTTACCCTCATGTTCGATCGTAATCGGTTGCTCTCGTTTCAACTCACGACCCTGTAACGCTGGCAAGAAACTCTCCCCTTCTAAGGGAGTAATTTTGGTGTCGTTATGCTCTTTCGGATACTGCGCCCCAGCGATGTCATAGCAAGTCGCCGCAATGTCGATGATGTGCATAGGGTTGTTAAGAATGTTCGTATTTTCGATCTGATTAGGCCAATGAACGATGAACGGCGTCGAAATACCGCCCTCGTGAATCCAGCGCTTGAACAGTCTGAAAGGAGCATCAGAAACGTTTGCCCACGGCAGTTCAACGGCTTGAAATGTGGTGTCCGGACCTGGGCGCAGGCCTGGAATGTCCCCAACTCGTACCTGTTCTCCTTCGAGGGTCGTGGAACTTTCCCACTGAGAGGCATCTGGCCAATCTGTATCTTCTTGAAATAATTCGGCACATCCTCCGTTGTCTGAGAGAAACATGATGACCGTGTTGTCTAATTCACCATTTTTCTTTAACGTATCGATAATTCGTCCAACACCTCTATCCACCTGTTCAACCATAGCTGAGTATGTCGCCATACGAATGTCTTCGTATTCTTTGTCCTGAACATCATCCCAATCAGGTGAATCGGAATCTCGAGGTGAAATCTCCCATTTGTCATCCACGACACCGAGGCCCTTTTGTTCTTCATGTCGGGCGGTACGAATTGCATCGTAACCTGCCATGTATTTGCCTTCATATTTAACGATGTCGTCTTCCCATGCGTGAAGCGGCCAGTGGGGAGCAGTAAATGCAACATATTGGAAGAACGGGCTACCGAGTTCAAGCGACTCTGTGATTTGGTTGACTGCATGATCCGTAATTGCATCAGTCATATGAAAATCGGTAGTCTCAACATCGATTAAAACGTCTTCCAAAATCAGTGATTTAGGATTCCAGTAAGAATCAGCTGCGTTCAATAATCCAAATGATCGATCAAACCCACGTTGCTTGGGCAGCGGATGCTTCTTATCGCCTAGCACCCAATTGGCACGATCTCGATTGTCCCAACTGCCCGAAACGTGCCACTTGCCTGAAATCATTGTTCTGTAGCCGGAGGTCTTCATTACCTCAGCAATGGTGACGCAGTCTTCTCTCAAATAGCCCTGGTAAGACCGAACGCCAAGATCGGCACTCAACTGACCTATTCCTGCCTGATGAGGATGAAGCCCTGTGAGCAGCGCCGCCCTCGACGGGCAGCACCTTGCGCCGTTATACATCTGAGTGAAACGTAAGCCGTTGTAGCCGAGCTTGTCGATATTTGGAGTGCTGATCTCACCGCCATAGCAGCCAAGATCGGAATAACCCAGATCATCGACCATAATCACGACGATATTCGGTTTTTTTCTGGCTTCTGTTACGTTGATATCAGACATGCGTTACTCCTACAAACTTTCGGATTTATGTCCATAGTTCCTTCTCACGTTAGGAGAAGAAACTCGCTGGAATTACCGCGGCGGCTTCTCGTACGTCGCTTCGCTGGTTCGTGGTGAATTCGGCCAAGGACGATTCCAGCTTTCGTAGCCGAACGTTGGATCTTGCGACATGTCACCGTTCTGAGCCAATCGATCGTCCATCGAATCTTCGATAGAAGCCATCAGTTCCTGCGTCAGATCGATTTCTAGCCGCCTAACGATGTCACCGAACTCAGGATTTCCGAACAGATTCACCTGCTCCTGCGGATCGTTCAGCATGTCGAACAGCAACGTCTCACCAGTTCGATATTTGTGCAGCTTGTAACGACCATCGAAGTTCATCCAGCCATCGCCCAATAGGCCAAAAATATTCTCTCGACTCGATTCGCCCGGCATTCCTTCACCCGGAAGCGGCTGAGCGTCGTACCATGCCGGCTGATCGATTCCAGCCCAGCTGAGCATTGTCGCAGTCACATCACGAAGCTCGACTAACCCTTCTTGAACCTGACCCGCTTCGATACCGGGTCCCATCGCTATCATCGGTACTCGTATCGCCGATTCGTAGAACGACGCCTTGCCGATCAAGTTGTGATCGCCCAGATAGTCGCCATGATCCGATGCCAGCACTACGTACGTGTTTTCGAGAAGCCCTTTTTTACGGAGCGAATCGAGAATCGCACCAACTTCGAAATCGATCTGCTGAACGAGTCCTGAGTAGTGCTTACGAACGGTGTGCTTTGTTTCATCAGGGAATTCAGAGTAGTCGACCCCATTCCAAGGTCGTTTATTGCCGTCGACGTTACCTTTGCGCAGTTGAGGGGTGTGCCCCGGCACTTCAGGTGCTGCCTCAGGAATCTTCGATTCGTCGATGCCTTCCAAGAAGCGTTCGTCGGGGTCGTAAGGACAGTGCGGGCCAGGGAATCCGACCATCATTGCGAACGGCTGGTCGGACCCGTAATCATCGATAAATTTTACGGCTTCTGAGCCAACAAATCGATCCCACGAATGCTCCCACGGAACATCGTGAATCACGGCTCCCTTGTTCTCGTGGTAGCCAGGCATTTCGTTGCCGTGCAGCTTCTTCAGACCGTGACGCTTTAAGTAGTGGAAGTAGTCATCACGAACTTCGAGCCAGCGCTTGTCTTCACAGATCACTCGGTACTGAAAACCGCGTCGTTCGTCCCACGGATAGAAGTGCATCTTGCCGATTCCGGCGGTGTAGTAACCGTTTTCTCCAAGAATCTCTGGCCATGTGCGCAAGCCTGCGTCTCGCCAGTCGGCACGTAGGTTGTGCAAGTTTCCGGTCACGCCGTTTCGGAGCGCGTTCATTCCCGTGAGTAACGCAGTTCGAGCAGGCACGCAAATAGGCGAAGCTGAGAACGAATTCGTGTAACGCACTCCGTTTTCAGCTATAGAGTCGATATTTGGCGTTTGCAGCCAATCGGCTCCATTGCAGCCGGCGAAATCGGCACGGAACTGGTCTGGAAATAGAAAAACTATATTGGGTCGCTGCTGATCTGCGGGCAACTTGCTACTCCGTGGCTAAAGAATCGGTATGTGCGAAATTCGTTTCAAACCTAACCATAACGATTTTGGTAATTCTGAGCGAAGACTAAGCGCATATCGATGCGGTATCAATCCTGAACGGCGTGTTGACGCGTAACCTTAACGCCGTGAAACCTCCATCTAACAAGCCAATTAAAACCGAACCCAAACGAGTACGACTGGGTCGTTCTGATCTTGAAATAAGCCCGGTCGGAACCGGAACTTGGCAGTGGGGTGGTGCGTTCTATTGGGGATACGGTCGGTCGTACACCGACGAAGACCTCGCTGCTGCGTACACGGCGAGTATAGAGAACGGGATCAACTGGTTCGATACCGCTGAGATCTACGGCCGTGGCAAGTCGGAAATTATTCTTGGTAGGCACGTGAACGGTTCGACTTCAATCAACCCTAATTCGTCTTCGACGCCGAAACCTTTAGTCGCCACAAAATTCTTTCCGTACCCTTGGAGATTGCATAAATCGTCGTTTCGTCGCGCTCTCAAAGCCAGTTTGAAACGACTCAACGCCGAATCGATCGATATCTATCAGATTCACTTCCCGTTCCGACCTCGCAACTTCGAATATTGGATCGATGCCCTTGGCGATGCAGCGCAAGGCGGACTGGTCAAAGCTGTAGGTGTTTCGAACTTTTCTGCAGAACAAACGAAAATTGCTCACGAACTACTGGCCCGTAAGGGCATCGTTCTCGCTGCGAATCAGGTCGGTTACAGTCTGCTAAATCGCAAAATCGAATCGAACGGGGTGTTGGAAACGTGCAGTGATTTAGACGTTTCTGTCATAGCGTATGGTCCGCTCGCTGAAGGCCTACTCACGGGAAAGTACCTACCCGGTATTCCCCCCCCGTTCATGCGGAAGTGGCGATGGGCACGTAAGCGACTAAAGATGCTGCCGCCACTGATTTCGTTAATGAGCGATATAGCAAGCTCCCACGGGGCCTCGCCGTCTCAGGTTGCACTCAATTGGTTGATACTCCATGGCACGCTGCCAATACCCGGAGCGAAATCAGCCATGCAAGCGAAAGATAACGCAGCGTCGATGAGATGGTCGCTTAGTAGCGACGAATTAGAAGCGTTGAACGTGGCGAGCGTGCGGTACTTGCCGACTCGTTAGCCAATGAACGATCTATTTGGCTGCCATATTAGGAATCTGACTCGATGGATTCATCATCGGCTGACCCAATAATTTCCGCTAGCTTGTCGTTGAGCGATTTAGGGTCGTTTGAGGCGATGAACCAGGTCTCAACTTTGCCGTTGTCGCCACCTAATCGAACGTCAATCTCAACGCCCGTCTTAACGCCTAGCACGCTCCACATCTTGGAAATGCTTCGCATGTTAGGACGTGACTGCGCAGCCGCACGAGTCATCCTAGATTGTGGTTCGGCTATCCGAACAGCGACTAAATCATCAGTCTTCACCAATCCAGATTTCATACCAAGGCGAACATCTAATCCATCGCATGAAATTCGCAAAGTCATCGTGATGTAGTTCAGCATCACGAACATTGTCATAAGCGAACTAATTCCGAATGCTGCGTAGAACGCGACGGCTTCGCCGCCAGTGACTACCGGATCGCTGATGAGCCCCTTTACGGCTACTCCTGTAAGAGCACCTGCGGTGACTCCCAGCATTAAACCGAGAAATCCGAACATGCGTCCGGAGGCCTTAACTTGTTGAAAATAACTTTGCTTTAGATCTGTCATATCAATTCTATTCAATCACAGTTCAGCGTGAATATACGGAATAAGTAACGGATATTGTGACGCTCTCAATCGCTGAACTACCGAGGAATTACAGGTAATACCAAATGCGACGGACGATCGGCTGAATGGAAAATTGTCTGTTGGGCTACTCGCTGCTCGGCATCTGACCAGTAGTCCGTATTTCGTCATCCTGAATTCTATTTATGATCTTGCTGGGGAGGGGATTGGTCGGGCAAATTGCGAGTTTACGGGTTCTGTGGAGAGATCTTAGGTGAGCCCGTAAATAGAGTGTGTATCTACTCTTATTCGCCGGCGTCTTTGAAGATGTTTTCGCGGTACCAGCGAAGTTCTTCGACACTTTCGATAACGTCGCTCATCGCAAGGTGTGTGCCTTTCTTGGAAGGCGGGCGTAGGGTTTTCGGATACCACCGTTCAACCACTTCTTTGAACGAAGATACATCGACCATTCTGTAGTGAAGATAACCTTCGAGAGTTGGCATTTCTTTGTGTAAGAAACGACGATCGACCCAGATCGAATTTCCGCAGAGTGGCGCTTTGCCTTTTTCGGTCCACTTTTGCAAGAACTCAAGCGTTTGGCGCTCAGCTTCTGCGATATCGATTTCCGATGCCTCGATTCGGTCGAGAAGTCCTGACTTCTTGTGCTGCTTCGCCGGCCAGTCTTCCATTCGAGCCATATCTTCAGGAGTGCGGTGAATGGCTAGTTCTGGCCCTTCAGCGAGAATATTGAGATCGGCGTCGGTTACAAGCGAAGCGATTTCGACAATTACTTGGTCATCGCCGAGCCCTGTCATTTCGAGGTCGATCCAGAATAAATTCGTATTTTTTGACATCGGCCGATTCTTTGGAAGGAAAGCGTGGGGTGGTTCGAAATACCTGTCATCATAATCGTATTCATGCAAGATCGAGAACCACGATAACAGGCACAGTTACGATCCGCTTGCGCTTTCGCCGGTGTCGAACAGCCCCGCTTTTAGTCGGGGATAGGTGGATTTGCATTTCTTGACGAATAATTCGCGACGCTTGTGAATTGAGTTGATCACGTGGCCTTCTCCATCTGAAACAGCGATGCAGTAGTGATACGCATCGTCCAAAGGGTCTACTAAACGGATTAGGGGGTTCGACAGGTTGTCTTGAGTGTTGGAGTTTTCGATAACGGCTTGTTTTGCTTCACCACTATTGTTGGCGCATCATCGACGAATATCGTCGATGATGCGTGATTATCCATAGATACCGGGTTGTTACTTGCAGAGTGGTGGATTCGAACTCTGTCTCACGCTTCAGTAGCAATTGCAGCAACTGGGAAGGTTCAGTTTCTGAACGCTTTCGATCATTTCTTCTTGTTGGTCTGTACAGGGCGAGACTATACTTCGTCCCCGCACGATCCAAAGAATTCCCAGGAGAACGAGCTTGCCAATTAACCGTATTTTTGCGGCGAACAACGAAGGCCGAAAAGCGCATTTCTTGCAGATGCACTTCCCTTCGACAGAGCTGGTTGAACTTGCCTATAACGCAGGTATGGACGGTGTTGATCTCGACGGCGAGCAAGGGCATTTCGATCTCTCAGAAATAGACGATATATGCCGTGTTGCCAACGCTGCTGGTATGACTGTCACTGCTCGTGTGCCATCGGTTGACCCCGTTCCCATCAAGCAGTATCTAGCGCGTGGGGTTCAAGGGATTCAGGGACCAGGTGTCGAAAGCGGCGAGCAAGCGCAAACTCTGTCGGATTCTTGCTACTACACACCAGCGGGAAAGCGATCATGGGGACCGGGTCGAGGGCACTATTACGATTATTTACCAACAATGAATGACAATTTTGGCGGCAACAAGGGTTACATCGCAGATGCGAACGAGAACATGTTCGTAATCGCCCAGGTTGAGAGTCAGAAGAGTATCGACAATTTGGATGCAATCATTTCAGTGCCGGGAATTCACTGCATCACTTTTGGTCAAAACGACATGGCGTCGTCGCTTGGTGTGCCAGGCGAGCCGGGTCATGAGAAAGTCAACGCTGCTCACGCCGATCTCGAACGACGAGCACGGGCAGCTGGTAAGCACCTACTATCCGATCGTGTGAGCTATGTAAGAGCGACCGTTGCTCTACTCGACACTATGCGGGGCCATTTGGCAGATCACAGAAACGACCCGATTGGTCAGATCGATTAGGCGCTAATGAATTGAATGGAGCGCTAAGAACTCCGTTCACGATCTATGGCGTTTTTAATGGCGGTGAATGTGCGGGTTGGCTTCGGGATCGGAGACCATATTATCGTTACTGTGATCGTGCTTTTTGCAGTCCTATGTATTTAGTTGATCAGTCAACGTTAATTCGCCATTAAAAGCGGTTTTTAATTCGGTGATTCCACATTCTCAGTTTTCTGGTGCCGAAAGATCGAGACCCACGTGAACTAGAAATATTTCTTTCACGCTTGCTTCAACTGCAATGTCCGACGCGCCAAGCGTGTCAGTATGACGATGTCACCAACCCGGGAGGCGTACACCGATTCAAAGTTACCGCATATCGAAACAAACGCATCGGTTCAGCGGGCTAAGTCAGCTACCCTATCGCAGGGTTCGGTATCACCAGTGGAAACTATTGAACCCTTGGAATTGTCGAGTTGATACGCCAACGAGTCGTGATACGGCTCGACATGCTCTGCGGGCGCAGCTGATATTCAGAAATCGTCCATAACATGTAACTCACCTCGCTGAATGACACTTTAGGCTCTTGGGCTTGTCGGCTTGTCGATCCAAAAGGGTTACGCTGAACCGGTGAGTAACCTATAGCCTTTACAGAAATGTAATTGACAAATTTTCACTTACTGCTTAATCTAAGACCGGATTAGCTGAGGGGGGTTTAAAACGATTGGGTCTCATTAAACTTCTTTTTTTAAATTTAACTTTGGGCTGGAACGGATTGATTCGTTCCAATCGCAATAATTACTAGACGAACTAGGTGGGCGCCGTTGATGAGTACAAGACTGAAATCGTCGAGAATACACATATTTCTTGGATTCACGGTTTTCCTCCTCATAGTCGCAGCAGTTGGTTGTTCATCCGAGGAATCAATTGTTCCCGAGGAACCGACCGCAAAAGCGGAAACTTCACCTCCGCCAACCGTGGAGAAAATCGAATCAACAACGACGACTGAGTCATCTGATCCTGAACCTCAGGTCGATGAGCCCACTAAAGTTCCTTCGCCTGCAAAACAACCCACCAGCGCCCCGGCTCCAACAGCAGCACCGGCACCAGCGGTTGCTCCTACGGCGACATCAAAACCAGCCCCGACTGCGACACCAGCCCCGACTGCAACACCGGTTCCGACTGCAACACCGGTCCCGACTGCAACACCGGCCCCGCTTACGAATGTTTATAAGGAATACGGCTTTACCGTCGAATTGGACCAGGACGCCAGCTTTGGTACTTCGAGCCTGAACATTGCTGATTGGTTGGGGTCTACCGCCGACTCTTCACAGGGTTTGATGACTTTCAACTACAACGGCGCCAATATCATTCTCTTCTGGCAGCCTCAGGCTGGCAGCACTACGCAAGAAACTATCGATCTGACATATCAACTTCAACAATTGGGCAATCCTGACCGTTCCTTCGCATTGTTTAACAACGGTGACGTTACCGTTGATGGCAGTGCCGGCAGATACGCAGGATTTCTGAGTACCAATGCCTCTGGCGGTGACGCAACTGGAGGGCTTATCGGCGCTTGGACGTGTGCCGATTCAGGCACCCAGTTATCTATGACCGCTACCGGACCTGACTCCACTGCTCTGCAGATCAGATTTGATCGACTAATTTCAGGATTTAGCTGTGAGTAATCAAATGGATAATAAAAAGTTTACAAAAATGTCCCGAAAATTAGCGATGAGTAGATTCATCGCAATAATCGCAGTCTTGCTGATGGTCTTCGGTCCGGCAGCTCCGGCTTTCGCTCAGCAACCACCTCCTGGTGGTGGCGGCGGCGGTGCTCCTCCTGGTGGTGGCG
>Ga0209403_10006311_pt1 | contig 12052 bp, 10 predicted proteins | sample ArcticOcean_MG_C_8_FD_187440 | JGI IMG/M metagenome (GOLD analysis project Ga0209403, IMG submission 187440) | Marine microbial communities from western Arctic Ocean - ArcticOcean_MG_CB11_86 (SPAdes) (version 2) | ecosystem: Environmental > Aquatic > Marine > Oceanic | place: Arctic Ocean... | reverse complement strand
TGAGTTAGCTGAGCTTGAGATCGCAGACCGGTTCAGCAAATCGACGCTCGCCGGAGCCCCGGTTATAGGTGTTTCCGCGCACACTGGCGAAGGGATCACCGAGCTGACAGCAGCGCTCGAGTCCAGCGTAAGCCAGATCGTTCACAGAAAGGGTCGGCCCTACCTCTGGATCGACCGATCATTCTCAGTCGCGGGGGCAGGCACAGTCGTGACCGGATCGCTTCAGGGCGGACACCTCACCGTGGGAGACGAACTGACCGCATTCCCGCATAAGCATAAAGTCCGAATCAAGACACTCCAGTCCCACGAGCGAGAAGCAATAACGGTGGGACCCGGTACTCGCGTCGCCGTGAGCCTTTCGGGATCTCTCCACGACCTCGGGCGCGGATCAATGCTCGGCCGTTCCGACCAGTGGATCTTGTCTAGCCGGTTCTTGGCGACTGTACCCACTGCAGTCGCCGATGGAACGGGTGCCCTACATTTTCACCTGGGAACGGGCTCTTGGGTGGTCACAGTTGCCTCCACCTCTGCAACTACCGCTGTTCTCACGCTCCCCGTCCACGTCAGTATCACCGCTGGTGACAAATTCATCCTTCGCGACGTCGGAGCCCAGACCATCATCGGCGGTGGGACCGTCCTCAACCCCCTTCCGGCACCCCGCTTGAGCTCGATCCGACCAACTGTTGTTGCCCTGGCGAAGGCGGTAGCAGTCGGACCCGACGCCACAGCAACAGAACTCCTGAGGGTGCTTGGTACCTGCGAGACCAACGTCTTGTTCGCCGCTTCGGGAGGCGGCGCAGCCGAGGCGATCAGGGTGGGTGATCATGTCTTGGATCCAGGCTACCTGAGCGAGCTAACAGACCACCTCTATCAGGCTGTCACCCAGTCTCACGAGGACAATCCCCTCCACGACGGTCTGCCCAAAGCGGAAGCCGCCGCACGCTTGAGAACCACGCCGCAGATTCTGAGCTTTCTCATTGAGTCGAATGATCACTTGGTCGAACTCGCAGGTGCGGTGGCTCGGAGCGACTTCGAGCCAACCCTTTCTGACGCGTCTGAAGATGCGTGGTTGGGGATCAGCAAGCAGATGAAAAAAGCCGGGCTGGTCGCTCTTTCTCGAGCCGATCTCGATCTCAGCACCGAGGAGATCCACTTGCGCGCCCGTCGGGGGCAGCTCATCCAAGTCGCCGGGTTTCTCTTTGATCGCGATGTTCTCGATCAGTTGGTCGTCGGATTGCAGAAGCTGGCGCAGCCGTTCACAGTCGCGGAATTCAGAGATCACTTTCAACTGACCAGAAAATACGCAGTGCCCTTGGTTGAGTGGCTCGACAATGAACTGATCACCCGACGAGCGGGTGATCAGAGAACACTCAGGGGTTCGTCTTAAGCGGCGTAGATCTTCTTGCGATCGGATTCAGTCATGCCGCCCCAGATGCCGTAAACCTCCTTTAGAGACAGGGCGAAGCCGGCGCAATCATCAAGTGCGGGACAGACGTGGCAGATGGCTTTAGCTCGATGCTCGCGACGCTCGCGTTCATCTTTTCGTTCGAAAGAAGTCTGCGGAAAGAACAAATGGGAATGACTTCCCCGACACATTCCCTCGGCTTGCCAGTCGTCCGTCAACGCCATTGCTCTCTCCCCGTCGCCTGTTCTCCAAGCGAAAAGTTAACAGTGGCATCGCAAGGTAGCAAGAGATCTTTTTGAGCTTCCCCATATCGGTTGAAAGCTCCACCACCAACACCCCAAGTGCGCGTATGTACGCGCACTTGGATCTGGCTTCACCGACAGGTACTTACTCGGTCGGCGGCGCTGGCAGGCGTCGAAGGCGGACCTGCGAAATGCGGTTCCTGTCCTTCTCGGTGACGATCAGTTCGATGCCGAAAAACAAGATCTTGTCTCCAATCCCCATCATGTCACCGTGCTCAGCGAGCATGAAACCGGCCAGCGTTGAGTAGGGGCCGTCCGGTATCTCAATGCCTAGAGCATCTCCCACGTCTTCGATGGGCGTGCGTCCCTCCGCTCTCCAGAGATCGTCGTAGACCTTTCGGACTCGAGGTACGTTGGGGTCATCTGATTCACTCATATCGCCCATAACCTCACCAACGAGATCCTTGGCAGAGACTAGGCCTTCGAACCCGCCGTGCTCATCCACCACCGCCGCAAACCCGATACGCCGGTTCTTGAAATCGCGCAGCACATCAAGGAGGTGAGCCGACTCTGGAACAAAGTGAGGCTCGCGCACAAGAGAGCGAAACTCCTCCTCACTCAAACTCCCAGGGCGTCGAATGAGATCCTTCACGTACAGCACACCCAGCATCTCGTCGAGGCCTCCGTCCGCAGTGACCACGGGGAATCGAGAGTGACCGAAGTCGGCCACCGCTTTTCGAATAGCCGATTCGCGCAAGGGGGCTGTCAGCGCGACGACATCGACCCGGGGAGTCATGACGTCTCGAATGGGACGAGCAGCAGTCTCAAACAGAGATCCAATAATCTCACTTCGGTCCTCGTTGATGCCACCTTCGGCGACACCTAGAGCTGCGAGAGCGAGGACATCCTGCTCTGTGACCGAAGCTTCCGAGTCTCGCCGTACGCCAAGGGCAGAAAGAATCACGCGACCCGACCAAACGAAGGTCTGGGAGAGCGGGGCCAAGACTCGCTTCATGGCCCACAACGGGTTCGCGACGGTCAACCCGTATTGCTCGGGGAACCGCGCAGCAAGCATTTTGGGAGTCACCTCGCCAAAGATCAGGACTAGGACCGTCATACTGAGGGTTGCAATGATCGTTCCCGCCGCTTCCCCCCAAAGGCTCGTAGCCAGCAACGTCGCTGCAGCCGCCGCCAAGATGTTGACGAAGTTGTTTGCAAGCAAGATGGAGCCGATGGTTGTCTCCCGCTCGGCCACCAAGAGGCTGAGCCTTTTCCCTCTTGGCCCTGATGCCGCGATCTGATCAAGTCGCTCGCGCGGGATAGCAACGACAGCCGTCTCGGAGCCAGAAAGAAAACCTGACAGGAAGAGGCACACCGTCAAGATGGAGAGGAGCACTATCTGTTGTCCAGGCATGATGGCTTACCCTACCGGCAGGACAGCGTCTCTCACCGAGCGCAACTCCTGAGCGGTAAAGGGCTTTCGAATCCACTGGTCGGCACCCGCCCGGTTGGCTAGGAATGAGTCAGCATCGCGGTCGACCATCAACACAATTGGTGCCACCGGAATCTTTCCCATGCTCATGTCCGCCTTGAGGCTCCGGATGAGGGCCATCCCTCCCATCGATCCAACCTGTAGGTCGATCAAGTAGAAGTGAGGCGAAATCTCGGCAGCTTTGGTGGTAACTGCACGAGGGTCCGCTTCAATAACAATGGTTGCTCGTACATCAGACAAGCCAGCAGCAACGTCATTCGTCACCCATTCATCATCAGCCACTACGAGCACAGTGTTCATCTGCAATATCGTAGCTGGTAGTGCCCGGCATCCAAGCTGACGCATGGCGAAGCAGCTCTTTACTGCGCCTATCATTCGGGGTGTGAAAACCCGCCTCCTGCTCCCCGTATTCGTCCTTCTTGTACTTGCCGCTGGACTCCCCGCTTTCGCCCACGATTCTCACGAACGTATCGACGTCGTTCGGTTGGAAGGCGCCATAGACAACATCAAGCTCGACTACCTGATCGATGCCATCAACGGCGCAGCTGCGGAAGGCGCTCAGGCGGTCATTCTGGAGATCGATTCACCGGGAGCTGTGACCTCCGAGATCACGACCTTGTTGGATCTGCTTGAGAGTCCGCCTCTCCCGATTGTGGCGTGGGTCGGCGATGCGCCAGCAGAGGCACAGGGAGCTGCGGCAAGAATTCTCGAAATCATCGAAGTAGCCACCATTGCTCCAGGAGCCGTGGTGGGGCATAGCGACATCTTGATAATCGGCGAATCACCCGACGGATCCAGCAGGACCTTCTCGGGCGCGGTAGTAGTTGCGGGCGGTGACACTCCTGGCGTCGATAGGGCAGAAGCCGCTCTGGGCCAGATCGTCGTGTGGCTCCACGGCCAGGAGATCAACGGCCGCACCCTCGATACAGCAGAACAAGTCATCGAAGACGGAACCGCGACGGCAACACCAACCGCCGTGGTTCGGTTTGTGGAACCATCGGCCCTTCGCAACATGCTGGCCCACGCTCTCAAGCCAGGCACACTCTTCTTTCTCCTGTCCATCGCCCTCACTGTGATGGTCTTTGAGTTCTACGCCATCGGGCCAGGCGTGGGAGCTGCGACCGCCCTTCTGCCACTCCTCGTTGCGTCCTACGGTCTCGCCACCCTGCCTCTCAGTTTCTGGGCACTCGGAGCGCTGCTTCTCGGAATTCTCCTTATGGCGATCGAGTACCAACGCTCAAAGTTCGGACTTCTCAGCACCATCGGAGCAGTGTTGTTGTTCGTCGGCGGACTGAAATTCGTCGACGGAGCACCGACACTGGCAGCTCACTGGGGAAGCGTCCTTACAACCACCCTGTTGGTAGTGATCTTCTTCGCCGTAGCCATGCCGGCAGTCGCTCGGACCCGATTCTCGACGGGGACCTACGGACGCGAACACCTAGTCGGCCGGGAAGGCGTTACCACCGAAGCGTTCTCGAACGGGGCAGGGGTCGTATCGGTCGACGGAGCGCTTTGGAGGGCGACCTCGCACCGAGAGCTAACCCTCGAAGAGGGTTCCCCTATCACCGTGACCGGAGTCCAAGGCTCCTGGCTCGATGTCAGCGAGTCACCATAGGGGACCGGACTTGAACTTAGGCCTAGACCTACCCCAACCTCTGGGATCTCGAGACTGGTGGTTCACTCAGGTTGCCCCATCCGAGCCCTGCGGGCTCACCTTCCCCACAAGTGGGTAAGGAAGCCCAAACCCTCCCTAGAACTGGACTGCTACCCAGAAGATCACCAGGCTCAGAACAAGAATCAGCCCTTGAATCAAGCCTCGAGTCTTGGCTGAGGTTGTGGCGGCGGTCATCTGATGGAACAGCGCCAACGCGGCAACCAGCCCTACAAGCAGCAGCTTTATGAAGAGCAATCGCCCGTATGAGCCTCGTGGACTCATGAAACCGTCTGGCAACCGTATAACTTGGGCGACTCCGGTGATCACCAATACACCCATGGCTGCCCAGGAGAGCTTTCCAAACGCACGGCCCACCGCCTGCAGCTGGGTTCGGTCAGCACCCGCCTTACGGAGAGCGACAACTGCCACCGACAGCGTGATGAGACCTCCGGTCCAGACAGCAGCGGAAACAAGGTGAAGCCAGCGAATCATGGGGCAAGAATAGTGGAATCGCGACAGAACCTGCTCAAGAATCAGTCGCCATTTCACGATGAATCATGTATGACTTCTCCCACGTACGGCGGCCATAAACACCTTGGCACGGTCAAACCGTCGCGACAGTTCCAGAAGGGCAGAACATGCGAGGAGTCAGTGTGCACCGCCCTGCTCTCTCAATACAACAGGCAAGACAAGTGCGCCCTCCACGCGCCCGTGCACTACCCGAGAGTTCGCGGCAAAGTCCCTCCTAAGTAGCCCAATTTCCAGCAGCAGAATCGGATACGCCCTCAGGCGCCCCCGAATCCCACCGGCCGCGAGGGGCGTCGGTACTCTGACCGACCATGGCAGGAACAGCAACAACCGCGTTCGGAGCCGGACGCCGGGAGAACCACGACGCGTCTGAGTTCTATTCTCGGTTCCAGCCCCCCACGCTGTCTTCGGACACCGAGCTGAGAAAACCAGCCGCCTTAGACCAGATCTTCATCCGCGATGCAGCCCTCATGACGATGGACCAAGTCGCTGACAAATCCGTGGCGCTGATGGTCACGTCTCCACCCTATTTCGTCGGCAAGGACTATGAAGCCGACATTTCACAAGGTCACGTGCCTGCATCGTACGTCGAGTATCTCGAGGGGCTGAGGGAGGTCTTCGAGGTCTGTGCTCGCAAGCTCGAACCGGGTGGCCGGATGGCCATTAACGTGGCTAATCTCGGACGCAAGCCGTATCGCTCCCTCGCAGCAGACATCATCACCATTCTTCAAGACGACCTTGGCTTGCTCTTGCGAGGCGAGATCATCTGGCAGAAGGCCAAAGGAGCTACAGGTTCCTGCGCGTGGGGTTCATTCCAACGAGCTTCCAACCCAGTACTCCGGGACCTGACCGAACGAGTCATCGTGGCATCCAAAGGCGATTTCAAGCGAGCTCTCACACCCAAACAACGACTCATGAAGGGATTCCCATCGGAGTCCTCCATCTCCGTTGACGACTTCCTCGAAAGCACCATCGACGTCTGGGAAATCCCCGCCGAATCAGCACGGCGGGTGAATCACCCTGCTCCGTTCCCACCCGAGTTGCCGGAGCGACTGATCAAGCTGTACACCTATAAGGGTGATCTCATCTTGGACCCCTATATGGGTTCGGGAACCACCGGAATCGCAGCCATCCGTACCCAACGCCACTACGTCGGTTTCGACACCGACGCCAAGTACGCCAAGGCAGCTCAAAAACGGATCAAAGAAGAGCGACATCGAATGGCAGATCGAGATCAGCTCACTCTGCCCGGAGTTTCAGTCCCCGCTGTGCCTCGTGCCGTCTCTGACGATGAAAGCCCTTTCGATGCCGCCATGCGTTCAGGCCTGCGGATCGCTGCGGTTGCAATCGCAGTGCTAGAGGAGGCCGGATTCAAGGTGACCAAGGAGAAAGTGAAGCTCCCTCCGGGAGTCTCCGTCAGCCTCCTCGCCGAAGACCGCAGCGGAAAGACTTGGGTGTTCGACATTTCTGGTGGCTTCACCGTCGTTCCAAGCGGGCTCAGTAAGTCCGACACCCTGTTCCGATCGATTGGGAAGGCAGCCGTCATCGCAGCAGAGTTCGCTAACCCACCTCTGGTCCTCCTCACCAGCGACCTGCCGACCTCCAAAGCAGGCAAGAGCGCAATCGAATCCATCAAAGGAACCACAATCGTGGAAGCGCTGGACCTTCTGGACCCCGAAGCCCACCTCAAGCTGGCCGAACTAGCCCAAGGCGAGAGCTAAGCCGCCTCACACAGAGTGGCGTGCTTTCTCCCCCGATTTCGGGGGAGCTGTCGGCGTAGCCGACGGAGGGGGCACCCGTCTACGAACATCTAAGTGACGGGCTCCCCTCTGGCTTGCTTCGCTCACTTGTCTCCACCCCAAAGCATCGCATTCGACGCTGGGAGCCCAGGGCTTGTAGCGTCGAATGCGATGCGTAAGCGGTTACGCTCGTGGGGGGTTACTTAGCTGCGGGCGGTCTGGACGGCTTCTGCTGGGGTACCTTTCCAGGGCTGGCCGTGACCGGGGAGGAGCAGGTTAGCTTCTATGCCGACGACCCGGTCGAGAGACGTTAGAGCCTGACTCGAGTCGAAATTGAACTTCGACTCGATCATTTGGGGGCCAACTCCGGAGCCGACGAGATCCATCGTGATGAGACCATCTCCTGAGAAGAGCAGCCCCAGTTGGGGGCAATGAAACATCACGTGCCCTTCGGTATGACCTGGTGTGTGAACAGCAATTGGCGAGCCCGGCAAGTCGAGCCGGTCGCCGTCAGAAAACGTATCGATTTCGTCCGCGTGATCCAGCTTCATGACGCCCGCTCGGAGCATGGGGAGGAAGTTTCGGTACATCGAGAACTTCCAAAACGGCAGCTCAAAAGTACCGACAGCGTAACGACCTGTGTAGGTGCCCAGAGCTCGGGACTCTTCGTCTTCGTGCACAGCGACTGAGATACCCTCTGCCTGCGCCTGCTTGGCAAGCCCGAAGTGATCAGCGTGGGAGTGGGCCGCAACAATCCCGACAATCGACTCCAGACCGAGGCCCAGTTCATCAAGGGCACCCAGTAGCTTCAACCACTCCCCAGAGCAGCCGGCGTCGATCAAGGTCGCCGTGTCACCCTCCTTCAGGATGTAGAAGTTATGGCCCTTGGAACCAACTTGGAATACCTGATCTGCAACTTGCTTCATACTCCGACAATACCATCTGGCACCTAGGCGACAAGCGAGTTTCTGAGTTTCTGGCGGCTGTTGTTGCAGTTCGGGGCCTGCAAACTTGATATAAGTCGACTCAGGTTTTATACTTACACCTTACGACGATTACACCACCCACCTTCCAGCCGGAATCGCAGGGTGTTCTGACACAAGGAGAAGAACCATGGCTCGTGCCGTAGGTATCGATCTAGGAACTACCAACTCTGTCATCTCCGCCCTTGAAGGCGGGGAGCCAGCTGTTATTGCCAACGCTGAAGGAAACCGGACGACCCCGTCCATTGTTGCCTTCAAGGGATCCGACGTACTCGTCGGTGAAGTAGCCAAGCGACAAGCCGTAACCAACCCAGAGAACACTATCCGCTCCGTTAAGCGTCACATGGGAACCAAGTGGACAACCAACGCTAACGGTACTGACTACACACCACAGGAGATCGCAGCTCGCATTCTGATGAAGCTCAAGCGCGACGCTGAGGCCTTCCTTGGCGACACCGTTGACGCAGCCGTCATCACCGTGCCTGCCTACTTCAATGATTCTCAGCGCCAGGCAACACAAGAAGCAGGCGTCATCGCCGGGCTTGAAGTCCTGCGAATTATCAACGAACCAACAGCAGCCGCCCTCGCTTACGGGCTAGAAAAGGGTGCCGATGAGACGATCCTCGTCTATGACCTCGGTGGAGGTACCTTCGACGTATCTCTCCTCGAGATCGGTGACGGTGTCTTCGAAGTGAAGGCGACTTCCGGCGACACCCACCTCGGCGGAGACGACTGGGACGACGCCATCATCAAGTGGCTCGCTGACGGCTTCAACAAGGAGCACGGAGTTGACCTCCTAGAGGACCCAACCTCCGCACAGCGTCTTCGTGAGGGTGCCGAGAAGGCAAAGATCGAACTTTCGACCTTGTCTGAGACTGAGATCAACCTGCCGTTTATCAACGGTCCCGACCATCTCCTGCAAACGCTCACTCGCTCTGAGTTCCAGCGCATGACTGCTGCGCTACTCAACCGGACCAAAGGTCCCTTCGAGCAAGTCATCAAGGATGCAGGTGTGAAGATCGCCGACATTGACCACGTGATCCTTGTTGGTGGTTCCACTCGGATGCCATCCGTCACCGACCTGGTGAAGAAGCTCACCGGAAAGATCCCTCACAAAGGCGTTAACCCGGATGAAGTAGTTGCTTCAGGTGCTGCGATTCAGGCCGGAGTTCTAAGAGGGCACGTCACCGATGTGCTCCTGCTGGATGTCACTCCGTTGAGCCTTGGCATTGAGACCATGAACGACATCACCAACATCATGATTGAGCGCAACACCACCATCCCGACCAGCAAGACGGAGATCTACACCACTGCTGCTCCAAACCAGCCTGAAGTTGAGATCAACGTCCTGCAGGGTGAGCGGGCCTCGGCAAGCGATAACAAGAGCCTTGGCAAGTTCCGACTCACTGGCATTCCGCCAGCACCCGCAAGAGTTCCTCAAATTGAGGTCACGTTCGACATCGACGCCAACGGCATCGTGTCAGTGTCCGCGAAGGACAAGGGTACCGGCCGTGAACAGGCAATGACCATCACCGGTGGCACTGCGCTCGCCAAAGACGAGATTGACGACATGGTTGCCAACGCTGAGAAGTACGCCGAGGAAGACGCTGCGAAGCGTGAGTTCGCGGATACTCGTGGCCAGGCTGATCAGTTGCTCTACCAAATCGAAACCCTCCAGACCGACAACGAAGAGCTGCTCAACGACGAGGAGAAGACCTCGATCGCTGCTGCTGCCGATGCTCTGAGCGAAGAGATCAACGATGACGCGGCAACCAACGATTCAGTTCGAGCCAAGATCGAAGAGCTCATCACAGCTTCTCAGGGGTTCTCTGAGCGAATCTACGCTCAGGCTCAGGAAGAGCAAGCTGCTGAAGAAGCAGGCGAGTCGGAAGACGACGAGATCATGGATGCCGAAGTCATTGAAGAAGACGAAGCTGAGGAGGCTGACGAGGCTGAGGAGGCTGACGAGGCTGACGAGGCTGACGAGGCTGACGAGGCTGACGAGGCTGACGAGGTCGCTTAGCCGCCCTACAGGACCATTCAGATGACTAACAAGAAACCAGAACTAGAGGTCGTGGCGGAGCCAGCAGGGGGGGAAGGCCCTGCTGCTCCCCCAACGGCGCAAGAGTTGGGCCTCGAGCTTTCGGAGAACAGTCCCGAGGCTCGAGACCAACTGTTGACAGCTGTGCATGAAGCACGTGTTGAGGCGTCTAAACGCCTTGATGGCATGCTTCGCGCGATGGCCGAGCTGGAGAACAACAAAAAGCGTGCACTGAACGAGCGAATACTTACCCTGAACCAGGCTGGCGAACGCATCGTCAGCCGACTCCTTCCCGTGCTCGACAGCTTCGAGGCCGCCCTCGAAGGTGAAGGCGAAGCAGAGTCGAACGGGGCCTTGAACGCTGGGATGAAGAACACCTTATCCCAACTCAAAGACGCTCTCGCTGCTGAGGGACTCCAAGAGATCCCCAGTGTTGGTGAGTCCTTCGATCCTGAGGTACATGAAGCTGTGTCTACTCTGGGAGAAGCCGATGATCTGGTTGTTCTCCATGAGCTCCGTAAGGGGTATGTTCTCAAAACTCGCGTACTGCGACCTACCACAGTGGTGGTGGGCCCACGGGCTGAGGCCTCTTAGGAGAAGTAACTCATGAAACAGGAATGGCTCGAAAAGGACTATTACAACGACTTGGGGGTCGACAAGACCGCGTCCCAAGACGATATCAAACAGTCCTTTCGTAAGCTCGCTCAGAAGCTTCATCCAGACGCGAACCCGGATGATGCCGCGGCGGAGGAGCGGTTCAAACGCGTTTCGGAGGCGTACGCTGTCATCTCCGACGAGGAGCAGCGCGGTCAGTACGACGAGATGCAACGACTCGGTGCGTCTGGTGGCTTCCCTGGTGGAACTGCTGGAGGAGCCGGCGGAGGATTCAACGGCCAGAACATCCGGATAGAAGATCTCGGAGATCTCTTCGGCGGCGCTGGGGGGTTCAGCGACCTCTTTGGCGGGGGAAACCGGAGAGGCGGCCCAGCTCGGGGTCATGACTTACAGACCAGAATCGACATCTCGTTCCCTGACTCGATCTTTGGGGTAGCGCGCAAGCTCCCTCTTCGAGGGGATGTCACTTGTGACAAATGCAAGGGCGCAGGAGGCCAGCCAGGCACCGGGACCACCATCTGTCCCAACTGCTCAGGTGCTGGATCCACCATCTCTAGCGGCGGTTTCTTCCAGTCCCAGCAAATCTGCCAACAGTGCTCAGGGTCCGGAAGGATTGTTACCGAGCCTTGCGTCCAATGTAAAGGCCGGGGTACCGAGTACAAGTCTCGGATGCTCACTATTCGCGTCCCCGCTGGGGTAAAGCCCCACGCTGTTATCCGAGCTAGAGGCAAGGGTGCTCCGGGAGCGAAGGGTGGGCCTGCAGGAGATCTGTTGGTGACAGTCAACGTAAAGAGCGACCCGAACTTCGGACGGCGTGGGGACCACGTCACAACCACACTGCCAGTCGCATTCACAGACGCGGCCTTAGGCGCTGATATCGCCGTGCAAACGCTTACTGATTCGGTCACCTTGCGTATCCCTGCCGGCACTCCCTCTGAATCGACCTTCCGGGTCAAGGGACGAGGCGTTCCGGTGAAGAAGGGGAAAGACGGCGATCTACTCGTAACCGTCAACATTGTGGTGCCCAAAAAACTCTCTCGAAAGGCAAAGAAGTTGCTCGAACAGTTCAGAGATGAACACGAGCGAATAGGAGCAGGATCATGACCAAACCAATACCAGTCGCCGTATTCGTTATTTCCGTTGCAGCCGAACTCGCCGACCTGCACCCACAGACCCTCCGGTCTTACGAAAAAAAAGGGCTCTTGTCTCCTTCGCGTACACCGGGCGGGACTCGCCGATACAGCCAGGAGGACATCGAACAGCTCCTGATCATCCAAGAATTATCCGATCAGGGACTCAACTCGGTCGGGATCAAACTGGTCCTAGGGCTCCGCGAACAAGTCCAACAGCTAT
>Ga0209403_10006308_pt1 | contig 12060 bp, 9 predicted proteins | sample ArcticOcean_MG_C_8_FD_187440 | JGI IMG/M metagenome (GOLD analysis project Ga0209403, IMG submission 187440) | Marine microbial communities from western Arctic Ocean - ArcticOcean_MG_CB11_86 (SPAdes) (version 2) | ecosystem: Environmental > Aquatic > Marine > Oceanic | place: Arctic Ocean... | reverse complement strand
TCTCTGTTCAAGTAGATCAGCACTGTGACGACCTTGGTGACCGAATCGGTGTGGATGCGGCCATCCTTTGGTTGGGCGCGACCGCGCACGGTGAACAGTTTTGGCAATCCGGACACATCAACGGAGAATTTTTGGGAAATCGCAGATTCGAATTCCGGCCCGCCTAGGGCATCCAGCAAGCGCTGGAAGCCGCCGGTGCAAGACACCTCGGTGGTCGGGAACGATCCAGCTTTTGGCACATCGGGAAAATCCGACGTGGCACCATCAATCATTGCCTGGTCCAAAAATCCAGGAACCACCACGTGCTCATACGGATCGGTGGCCAGGGGCGTGGCTGCGAAGGTGTCCAGGTTCAGTCCGTTCGTCGAGACATTCATAGGGCTACTGCGCCCCCGCGTGGGCGTTCAGGCGTTGATGGACCAAAGCGGCCACCTGGGCAGTGTCGTTCAACGGAGCATAGGTCCATGTTTCCAGTGTGCCTTTGAAAGGCCGAGTAATGCCATCGTCCCGAAGGCTTTTGTGAAAATCGCAGAATTTTCGGCTGCCGCCTTCAAGGTCAATTATATAAACCGGTTTTCCGGTGGCCGCAGCCTCCGATGCCATGGAAACAGAATCACAGGTGGCCACCACCGCGTCAGCCAAACCCAAAAATCCGAAATACGGATTGGCGCCAGTGCCATCCCACACCACAGCCGGGGCATCGGCCAAAGCGTCCCGTAATATTGCTTCGTTTTCTGACCCGGTGCGCCGCGAGGGCGTCACGGCCAGCCCAGCGCCGTATTTTTTCGCCATCGCCTTCAGCTTTGCCGCCAATTTCCGGGTCCCGTCCGCTGTCAATTTGTAGACCCCGTTATTGCCACCCATGAGGACGGCCACCAGCGGCCTTGGTAAATGGGCCACCATGGGCGCGAATTCTTTGGCAGCTTTGGCCAAGCGGTCGGCGGTGACCCGGTGCAACGCTCCCCTGGAGGGGACAACGTTGGGGCCGCGCAGACGATCGTGCCGGGGCGGCACCACCAAATTGAAATGCTTGGGTGAAACTGCCGGGTTCTGAATTTGCACGGTGAAGGTGCTACCACTGCTGCGTCGCCGGACGGCAATGGATATTGCGACACTCAAACGTCCAGTGGCAATCAGAAGCCGTGGCCAAGGGGGCAAAATCGGGTCGCTGGATGGCCCCAACGATGCCAGCGGTGAGGGCCACACTAGGGGTGGCAAAAATTTCCACGGGGCCCGGGGGTGAATGCGTTTGACGGTAAAGGGCAGGCCAACAGCCTCGGCCAATCCCATGCATTGGTTTTCCATTCCGGGTCGGCCATCGCTGACCACCCAGCACGCGGGGTCGTGATCCAAATGCACGTCTTGTCTAGGTAACCTCTATTTCTGAGGTAGGAGAGGAGCGCCATAGTGGCTGCTCACTGGGGGCTGTGGCAAGCAACATGGTGTCCGCAGGGGCCGTGACGTCTTGCCCCGCCCTTGAAATATTATTACTTTTAGGTGCTAGCCTGGAGAGTCGCCGTTTGGCGAAGGGTTTTGGGGAATTTCATGGCGCGCGTACGTCTGGACAAGATCGACCGGAAAATTCTGGCGATTCTTCAGGATCAGGGCCGCATCACCAACGTCAAACTGGCGCACGATGTGGGCATTTCGCCGCCCCCCTGTTTGCGCCGGGTCAGGGCGCTGGAAGACGCCGGATACATTCGCGGCTACCACGGCGATATTGACCCCGGCATGTTGGGCTATGGGGTGACGGTGTTCGCCCATGTAGGCCTGCAATCCCAAGCCGAGCACGATTTGCAGGCGTTTGAGGCCTTGGTGGCCAAATGGCCCATGGTGCGGGAATGCCAGATGCTGGCCGGGGAAACCGATTTTATTCTGAAAGTCGTCGCCCAGGATTGGAACGCCTACCAAAGCTGGCTGACCAGCGACCTGACCGCCGCGCCGAACGTGGATCAGGTAAAAAGCGCCCTGGCAATTAGATCCTCAAAGGACCTGCCCGGTGTCCCTTTCGAAGGGGAATAGTTTCGACGCCGATCCACCGACCTGTACAGCTACTTAAATTTCAGCGAGATGATTTCGTAGGCCTTGGAGCCACCCGGGGTAACGACTTCCACTGAATCCCCCTTGGATTTACCGATCAACGCCCGCGCTAAGGGCGACCCAATCGAAAGCAGGCCCGATTTGATGTCGGATTCGTCGGTGCCGACGATCTGATAGGTAATGCGCGCATCCGTATCTTCGTCTGCCAGCCTGATTATGGCACCAAATTTAATCTGCTTGCCGCTCAGCTTTGAGACATCGATGACCTCGGCCCGTGCAGTTTTGTCTTCAATCTCCGCCACACGGGATTCGATGAAGGCTTGGCGTTCCTTGGCCGCATGGTATTCAGCATTTTCCGACAAATCCCCATGGCCCCGCGCTTCTTCGATCGCCCGAATAATCCTTGGGCGTTCTTCGGTCTTTAATCGCTTCAATTCCACAAGCAGGTTTTCGTAGCCTGCTTCGGTCATTGGTACTTTTTCCATGGGGTCTCACTCAGCCAGTTTGGTTGCGTGTGGTGATCGACAAGGCTTTCGGGAAAAGAAAAGCCCCGGCGGTCCTGTTTCAGCCGCCGCGACCAGCCACCATAGTTCCTAGTGCGATGCCCTAGAGTAAGACTGGAGCGGGGCGACTTCAAGTGTTCCCGCGCGCATTTTAGCGATCGCCCCCACTGCGGCGCGGGCGCCGGCCACGGTTGTGTAGTAGGGGATGTGGTGAACCAAGGCCGCCCGGCGCAGGGAGAAGCTGTCTGCAATGGCCTGGGCCCCTTCGGTGGTATTCAAAACCAACTGGACGCCGCCGGACTTGATCAACCCAATAATATGGGGGCTGCCCTCCAGCACCTTGTTCACCGACCGGGTCTTGATCCCCTTGGCCGTTAGGAAATCTGCGGTCCCCCGGGTGGCGATAATGGAAAATCCCATGTCGGCCAATTGTTTAACCGATCCCTCGATGGCGGCTTTGTCCCCATCCTTAACGGAAACGAAGGCGACACCTTGGTTGGGAAGCACCGTCCCGCTGGCAAGCTGGGATTTGGCGAAGGCACCCTCAAAGGAGCTGTCCAGGCCCATGACCTCGCCGGTGGAGCGCATTTCCGGGCCTAAGATGATGTCCACGCCGGGAAATCGGTCAAAGGGGAACACAGCCTCCTTGACCGCCACATGCTTTTTACTCAGGTGATCCTTGGGCAGATTGAAACCGGCTAATTTTTCACCGGCAATGATCCGAGCGGCGATCTTGGCGATAGGAATGCCGGTGGCCTTGGCCACAAACGGTACGGTGCGACTGGCCCGGGGGTTCACCTCCAACACGTAAACATCATCGCCTTTGACCGCGAACTGCACATTCATCAGACCCACCACGTCCAGGCCCCGGGCCAAGGCTTCGGTTTGGCGACGCAATTCTCTGACCATGTCTGCAGATATAGTGTGGGGCGGCAGGACGCAGGCGGAATCGCCGCTATGAATTCCGGCTTCTTCGATGTGTTCCATGATCCCGGCAACGAATACGTCCTGGCCGTCGGCCAATGCATCCACATCAAGTTCGATGGCGTCGCGCAAATAGGAATCGATCAGCACCGGGGCGCTGCCGGAGACTTTGACGGCGGTGGTCATATACCGGCGCAGGGCCGCCACATCGTGGACAATTTCCATGGCCCGGCCACCCAGCACGTAGCTTGGCCGGATCACTACCGGATAGCCCACGGAATTCGCGACCTCCTCTGCCTCGGCCAAACTCGTCGCAGTGCCGTTCACCGGCTGGCGCAAGCTCAAGTCGTTCAACAATTCTTGGAATCGTTTGCGATCTTCCGCCAGATCGATTGCGTCCGGGGAGGTACCCAAAATGGGGACCCCCGCGGCCTCTAGTTCCCGGGCCAGGTTCAGGGGCGTTTGGCCACCGAATTGAACAATGGCCCCCAGAAATTCCCCGGCGGATTGTTCCGCCGCCACGGCTTCCAATACATCTTCGGCGGTCAGGGGCTCGAAATACAGGCGGTCCGAGGTGTCGTAGTCGGTGGACACGGTTTCCGGGTTGCAGTTGACCATGATGGTCTCGAACCCAGCCTCGGACAGGGCGTAGGCGGCGTGGACGCAGCAGTAATCGAATTCGATGCCCTGGCCGATGCGGTTGGGGCCGCCGCCCAGGACCATGACTTTGCGCCGGTCCGATGGTTGAGCCTCGGATTCCGTCGAGCCATCCGCCCAGCCCGCACTTTCATAGGTCGAATACATATAGGGCGTGCGAGATTCGAATTCGGCGGCGCAAGTGTCCACACGCTTGAACACTGGCCGAACGGCCATTCTATGCCGCGCTGCCCGCACGGATGCTGAGTCGCTGTCCCACAATTGTGCCAAACGACCGTCGGAGAACCCCAGCTGCTTCATCCGGCTCAGGGCCGCGGGATCGTCCGGCATGCCGCCGTCGCGGATCCCTTCTTCAGCCAGGACCAGGTCTTCGATCTGGCGCAGAAACCACGGATCGATCCGGCTCATTCCATGAATGGTCTCAACCGACAGCCCAGCGCGGAACGCTTGGGCCAAGTAAAGGGGCCGCTCCGCCGTGGGCGTGCCTAGGGTGGTGCCCCAATCATCGGGCTCCGGTATTTCGTTCAGGCCGGTCAGGCCGGTTTCCATGGACCGCAGAGCCTTTTGGAACGACTCCGCAAAGGTGCCGCCGATGGACATGACCTCCCCGACGGATTTCATGGAGGTAGTCAATTCGTTCGACGTGCCGGGAAATTTTTCGAAGGTAAACCGGGGGATCTTGGTGACCACATAATCAATGGACGGTTCAAACGACGCTGGGGTCACACCGGTAATGTCGTTGGCCAACTCGTCCAAGGTGTAGCCCACGGCCAAGCGCGCCGCGACCTTGGCGATGGGGAACCCGGTGGCCTTTGATGCCAGTGCCGACGACCGGGAAACCCGCGGGTTCATTTCAATGACTACCAAGCGTCCGGTGGCCGGGTCCACCGCGAACTGTACGTTCGATCCGCCGGTTTCCACGCCGATTTCCCGCAGCACGGCGATGGAAGCATCGCGCATGATCTGCATTTCTTTGTCTGTGAGGGTCAGCGCTGGAGCCACGGTGATGGAATCTCCGGTGTGCACCCCCATGGGATCAAAATTTTCGATGGAACAAACGATGATGCAGTTGTCATTGACGTCGCGCACCACCTCCATTTCGAATTCTTTCCAGCCTAGAACCGAACCTTCGATCAGCACTTCGCCGATGGCCGAGGCGTCGATCCCTGCGGTGACCAACTGATCAAAGCTTTCCCGGTCATGGGCGACGCTCGCGCCCGAGCCGCCCAGGGTGAAGCTGGGGCGGATGATGGCGGGCAGGCCGACCTTGCCAAGCATGGCGATGGCGTCGGGCACCGATTTGGCGATGCCTGCAGTGGGGCATTCCAGGCCGATGTTGCCCATGGCCACTCTGAATTCTTCGCGGTCTTCGGCTTTACGGATAGCATCTTGGCTGGCCCCGATCATCTCCACTCCGAATTTTTTCAGGGTGCCATCGTCGGCCAGGGCCATGGCCACGTTCAATGCGGTCTGACCGCCCATGGTTGGCAGCAGGGCGTCCGGGCGTTCTTTCTCGATGATCCGCGCCACGACCTCTGGGGTTACCGGCTCCAGATACGTGGCGTCAGCGAAGTCCGGGTCGGTCATGATCGTCGCCGGGTTGGAATTGACCAGCACCACTCGGTAGCCTTCCGCTTTCAGTGCGCGACAGGCTTGGGTGCCGGAATAATCGAATTCGCACGCCTGGCCGATGACAATGGGCCCCGCACCGATGATCAGGATCGACTGGATGTCGGTGCGCCTAGGCACTGTTCTGGGCCGTATGCATTAGATCGGTGAAACGTTCGAACAAATAACGGCTATCGTGGGGGCCGGGGGAGGCTTCCGGGTGGTATTGCACTGAAAAAACCGGCTTGCCGTCCACTTCCAGCCCTTCGCAAGTGCCATCGAACAGGCTTTCGTGGGTTGCCGTGACCCCGGCTGGCAACGTTGTGGGATCCACTACAAATCCGTGGTTTTGGCTGGTAATTTCCACCTTGCCGGTGGCCAAGTCCTTTACCGGGTGGTTGGCTCCCCGGTGGCCCTGGTGCATTTTTTTGGTCTTGGCGCCCAGTGCTAACGCCAATAATTGGTGCCCCAAGCAAATGGCGAACAGCGGTATCCCGGCATTCAGTACTCCTTGGATCGCGGGCACCGCATAGACGCCGGTAGCTGCCGGGTCGCCTGGGCCGTTGGACAGAAACACCCCGTCGGGATTGTGGGCCAAAATCTCGACCCCAGTGGAAGTCGCCGGTACTACCGTCACCCGGCAGCCAGCGGAAGCCAAGCTGCGAAGAATGTTGTGCTTGGCCCCATAGTCCACCGCCACCACATGAAATTTGGCATCGCTAAGATCGCCCGTCCCTTGGCCCAATTGCCATCTGGTTTGGCTCCAAGAATGGGTTTGTTCCGTGGACACCTCCGCGGCCAGGTCCGTGCCTTCCAACCCGGGCCAATCAGCGGCTATGCGGTTAAGCAATTTTTCGTCGAATTGTCCGTCCGGGTCGTGGGTCAACGCTCCATTGGGCGCTCCACCGATGCGGATGTGGCGGGTCAGCCGACGGGTGTCTATGCCACAAATTCCGGGAATGCCATGATCTGACAACCATCGATCTAAGGGCGCCACCGCGCGGAAATTGGATGGCTCGGTAATGGCCTCACGCAAGACAACACCGCGGGCGGTGGGGGTCGTGGTTTCAACGTCTTCTTGGTTGGTCCCCACATTGCCGATATGGGGAAAGGTGAAGGTGATGATCTGACCGGCATAGGACGGATCGGAAATCGTCTCCTGATAGCCGCTCATGCCGGTGTTGAAGCAGACCTCGCCGACCACAGTTTTGATTGCACCCAGCCCCTGGCCACGAATGATCGTGCCGTCGCCAAGGACCAATGCGGCTGTGTATGAAGCGGGGTCAAGAATCGCCGCTGCCCGGGGGTTCCGAGCAGGTGAACGCGGCGATTGGGCCATGAAAGCACTTTCCGGCACCCCTCCACTGTACCCTGGAGAAAGCCAAACGCCGCGAACCAATCATCGGACGCAGGGGAGAGTGGGGGCCGGGGCGGAACGTAAGCAAATACCGTGCCGTCGTCAACTACAAATTTATCTTATTTTTCAATGGCTTAGATGCTGTTTCGGGGTTTGCGCAGGCCTCAAGATTGGAGTACCATGCGCGCCCTTTCGAAATTTCAGGACCGCCCACGTATGTTGCGATCTCGCCTAAGCGAGGCGTTGAAGGACGCAGTTCTGGCGAAGGACAGGCGATGCTCCTCTACGATTCGCCTCATATTGGCCGCCGTGAAAGACCGAGACATCACGTTGCGGGGTAGCGGTGGCGGTGACGTCATCAGTGACGATGATATTCTGGGTCTGCTTCAAACGATGGTGCGTCAACGCCATGAAAGTATCGAGCTTTTCGAAAAGGGTCAGCGCAAAGATCTGGCTGACCGTGAGCGCGCCGAGATTGATGTGGTACTTCGGTTCATGCCGGAACAGATGGACGATGAGGCGATTGCCTCGGCGACCAAACAGGTTGTTGAGGATCTAGAGGCGACCGGCCTGAAAGACATGGGCCGGGTGATGGGGAAGCTAAAATCCAAATACACGGGGCAAATGGATTTTAGCAAAGCAAGTTCCGTCGCCAAAGAACTGCTTGTTTGAACGCTGGACGCCGTTACGCGGTTGGCCTTTTTGTAGACCGGAGCTGATTTGCCGTTACCACCGCAATTCTTGGATGACATCAGGGCCCGGGTGCCCTTGTCGGGAATCGTCGCCAAGCGGGTAACGCTGACCCGCCGGGGCCACGAGCATTCCGGCCTGTGTCCGTTCCACGCCGAAAAGACCCCGTCGTTCACCGTGAACGACTCCAAAGGCTTCTATCATTGCTTTGGCTGCCAAGAGCACGGCAGCATTTTTGATTTCGTCATGAAAACCGAAGGTTTAGATTTCATCCAGGCAGTGGAACAATTGGCCCGGGAAGCGAGCCTGGATATGCCGGCCATGGATCGGTCCGTGCGCCAATCGCCGGAACAGAAGAAAGAACGGGATTCCCTGTATGACCTGATGGAGGCGTCGGCGACGTGGTTTCAGAAACAGTTGCGGAAACCTGTGGGCGCTGATGCCGCGAATTACGTGGATGGTCGCGGCCTGGAGCCTGAGACGATTTCCCATTTCCGCATTGGCTTCGCTCCGGACAGTCGCACGGCCTTAAAAAAATCCATGCTGGCAAAGGGCTACACGGACAACGACCTGATCGCGTCGGGCATGGTAATCGCGCCGGATGACGGGGCTAAAACCTATGACCGATTCCGCAATAGGATCATGTTCCCCATCAAAGACACCCGGGATCGGATCATCGCATTCGGTGGCAGGGCGTTGGCCGCGGATGCCAGGGCAAAATATTTGAACTCCCCTGAAACATCGCTGTTTCACAAAGGCTCGGTGCTGTTCAATTTGTCCGGGGCCCGTGGGGCAACCCGGGACAGCGGGTCGGTGACAGTGGTTGAAGGCTACATGGATGTGGCGGCTCTGCATCAGGCTAGGTTTCCCGCCACCGTCGCTCCCCTTGGAACCGCCCTGACCGAAAGGCAAATGGCGGAACTGTGGCGCTTGGTTCCAGAGCCCGTGCTGTGCATGGATGGCGATGCCGCCGGGGCTAAGGCCGCCCAAAGCGCCGCCAAACGGGCTCTGGGGAATTTGAAACCCGGGCATTCATTGCGGTTTGCGGTGCTGCCCGAGGGCGAAGACCCGGATTCTCTGGTGCGCGGCGCAGGCGGTCCAGCCCAGATGCAAGCTGTATTGGAGGCAGCGTCGCCCTTGGCTGAGGTGCTGTGGGCGGGGGCGTCGGCGGGGGATTTCTCCACACCGGAACGTCAGGCGGGCCTGCGCAAACAGGTGTTTGAATTGGTCGCCAAAATTCGTGACGCCACCGTGCGGAATTACTACAAAAACTTTTTCACAGCCAAGCTGGACGGGGCGTTCGGCGCAACTAGCGGGTCATCCCGGCGGTCACGATTCGGGCGCAGACCGGCCCCCTGGGCTTCCAAGAAATTGTCTCCGTCTTTGGGTTTGGGGGGTGCGGGGGCGGATGCCCGGCGAATCCGGGTGCTTTTGGCGACGGTTATTAACCACCCTGAGATCCTTGACCGAGTTTTTGAAGACCTTTGCGGATTGCAAATTTCCGACCCGGAACTTGACAAGTTATCGAACGAAATCATAGACCTCGCAGGTCTTGGGGGACCACTCGACTTTGATCAGCTGAACACCCATCTAGATAGCCGGGGCCTGTCTCGGGCCGTCAAAGGATTGGTTGGCCCGAACGCTGGCCTGGCGGAAAGTTTCGCGCGCGCGGATGCGTCGACGGTGGATGCCGAGGCTGGATGGCGGGAAATGTATGACCGCCACGGGGTCGCTACCCGAAAGGCAGAGGTCGAAGCGGCGGCTACGGCCCTGGGTAAAAACATGACGGAGACAGAATTCGCGCGCTTTACGGCGCTGAAAGCCGAGGCAGATCGGGATGCGGACGAAGATCCCGCTCTCACCGCCAGCGGCCAAAACTAACTGCGAGCAACACCGAACTTTTAAGGATTACGAATGGCGAGCAAAACGGCAACCACCGCTGAAACCGGAACACCTCGGGATGACGCCCCGGACACACCCCTGGCAGACTCTGACCAGGCGGTCAAAAAGATGCTGGCGAAGGGCAAAGAGCGTGGCTACGTCACCTATGACGAGCTAAACGCGGTGCTGCCCCAGGACCGCATGTCGTCGGAGCAAATCGAAGACACCATGTCGATGCTCTCGGAATTGGGCATCAACTTGGTCGAATCCGAAGACGATGGCGAAGAAAGCGCAAAGCCCCCGGCGACCAAAACTACGGGCACCGGCACAGAGGTCGAACGCACAGACGATCCAGTGCGCATGTACCTGCGGGAAATGGGCTCCATCGAGCTGCTGTCCCGAGAAGGCGAAATCAGCATCGCCAAGCGTATCGAAGCCGGTCGCGAGGTCATGATCGGTGGAATCTGCGAAAGCCCGCTGACCATGCGGGCCATCGTTAGTTGGCGGGAGGAAATCAAAAAGGGCAGCATTCTTCTGCGCGACATCATTGATTTGGAGGCGTCCCTTGGCACCGGCCCGGCGGGTGCCAATGCAAATGCGGCGAACGCCCAGCCCCAAGAGCCAGGCAAGGCGGAAGCCAAACCTGCGGCACAGGCTAAAGACGGCCCGGCCGATGCGAACAAAACTGACGACGACGACGATGAAGATGACGGCGGGACCATGTCTTTGGCCGTCATGGAGGAAACTCTCACGCCGAAGGTTCTGGATCAGTTCAAAAAAATTGCTGGGGCCTACAAGAAATTGCATCTCCTTCAAGAAGCCAGGATGGAAGCGGCGCAAAAAAATAACGAGGTCACCCCCGCCCAAGCTAAACGCTATTTGAAACTGCGCGGTGAGTTGGTGGAATTGATGAGCGGCGTGCGCCTGAACAATCACCGGATCGAAGAACTGGTTGATCAGCTATACGGGCTCAATCGCAGGATCATGGACTTCGAAGGGCGCCTGTTGCGTCTGGCCAAAAAGTACAAGGTCACCCGGGAATCGTTTGTGAAGCAGTACGTGGGGCGCGAGCTGGATATAAACTGGCTGCGCCGCATCAAACGCTTGAAGGAAAAAGGCTGGGCCAATTTCGGCAAAGAAGAGAGCCCGGCTATCAAGGAAATCCGTGGTGAAATTTTTGCTGTCGCCACCAACGTCGGCCTGGATGTTCAGGAATTCCGTCGCATTGTATCGACGGTGCAGCGCGGCGAACGCGATGCCGGCAGGGCAAAAAAGGAAATGGTGGAAGCAAACCTGCGCCTGGTGATTTCAATCGCTAAGAAATATACCAACCGCGGCCTGCAGTTCTTGGACCTGATCCAGGAAGGCAACATCGGGCTGATGAAAGCCGTAGACAAATTCGAATATCGCCGTGGTTACAAATTTTCTACCTACGCCACGTGGTGGATTCGTCAGGCTATTACCCGGTCCATCGCCGACCAGGCCCGTACCATCCGTATTCCGGTGCATATGATCGAGACCATCAACAAGCTGGTGCGCACGTCGCGGCAAATGCTGCACGAAATTGGCCGCGAACCCACCCCGGACGAGCTGGCGGAGAAACTTTCCATGCCGCTGGAAAAGGTCCGCAAGGTTTTGAAAATCGCCAAAGAACCCATCAGTCTTGAAACCCCCATCGGTGACGAAGAAGACAGCCACTTGGGCGATTTCATCGAAGACAAAAACGCGGTTCTGCCGGTGGACGCCGCCATTCATTCCAACCTGCGGGAAACCACAACCCGGGTCCTCGCCAGCCTGACCCCGCGCGAAGAACGGGTGCTGCGCATGCGATTCGGCATCGGCATGAACACCGACCACACCTTGGAAGAAGTGGGCCAGCAGTTCTCGGTCACCCGCGAACGCATCCGCCAGATCGAGGCCAAGGCCCTGCGCAAGCTGAAGCACCCCAGCCGATCCCGCAAACTGCGCAGCTTCCTGGACACTTAAGGCTCGCCCAATGTCCGCGCTGGACGATCTGCGGGTCGAATTGGAGGCCGTCGACGCCGAGATCGTGGAGGCCTTGGCCCGGCGGTTTGAAGTGGTCATGAAGGTGGCAGCGGTCAAAGCCGACGAAGGCATCCCAGTGGTGCTGCCCGATCGCGTCGCCCTCGTCCTGGACCGGGTGGCGGCCCTGGCCGAAGCCCAAGGCCTTGATGGCGACATGACCCGTCGGCTGTATCGCCTAATTATCGACGAGGCGATCACTATGGAAAACCAGCACATCGGCCAGGGTCCTAGCAAGGGTTAGCACCGGTCCTGTGATTCGGCGGGAACACTTCGGGAGGGGATGATAAAGTCTCTCCGGGCCCGTAGCTCAATTGGTTAGAGCCGACCGCTCATAACGGTCTGGTTGAAGGTTCG